>Ga0210057_1001320_pt1 | contig 37858 bp, 36 predicted proteins | sample CryGeyCG2114_010_2_FD_183968 | JGI IMG/M metagenome (GOLD analysis project Ga0210057, IMG submission 183968) | Groundwater microbial communities from aquifer - Crystal Geyser CG10_big_fil_rev_8/21/14_0.10 (SPAdes) (version 2) | ecosystem: Environmental > Aquatic > Deep subsurface > Groundwater ... | reverse complement strand
TGGATTTGATATTAATGGTGAGATGAGTCAGTTAAACAATTTACCAAAAATTAATGGTATTTCTAAAGATTTAGTATATCAAATAGCTCATAGAGTTATGATAACAGCTTTTAAACGTAGAGGTGTTATCAACTTGTCTAGGCAGGAATTAGGGCTAGACCCTATAAAATAAAATTAGTTCTTTTATAAAATTAGTAAGTTGATATATTTATTTTAGCTCTCATAATATATGGGAGCTTTTTATTTTTTTATTATATTTATGGCACTGTTAGAAAATCTTGACAAATTAGCTAATATTTGTTATTATACTTTTAGCTTATAATAACTAATTAACTAGTCACCTAATCTACTGGTTATCTAATATGGCCCCATCGTCTAACGGTTAGGACATCAGGTTTTCATCCTGAAAATCGGGGTTCGATTCCCCGTGGGGTCACCAAAGAAAATGCCTCAGCGAAAGCTGGGGCTTTTTCTTTGGACGACTTAACAGGGGAGTCGAACAAAGGGATGGTAAGGGAGAGTGTCTCTATTACTTTTTGAGGAGAGTTATTCGAGAAGCCGAAGGTTCTTGAAAGAGGAGTGTATTAGCGACGACGTGAGCTTCCCCGTGGGTTCACCAATCAAAACATCTCAACTTCGGTTGGGATTTTTTGATATATAAAACTTATAAATAAAAAATCGGATTTATTAGATCCGATAATTAGGGATAGCATACTTTAAAAGTATAATATATATTTGTTTTATATCTCTTCCCATACATTAAGTAGGCTACTTGTATACTAAATAGAGCTTTATGAAAAAAATTTGGTATTATCACATTTCCATTTAAGGGCACACCTATTTTTATATTTATATAAGCATTGCTATTATATATTTGTGCTTTTTGCTGATCAATATCTGGTATTTGCGCTTCTAGTAATATAACAACATAATCAATGTATTTATCATACCCATTTGCAATAATTTCTATATTTTTATCATCAGCAATAATAGTAGCTAAAGTAAAATATTTACCATTGCTTTTAATTTTTGCTATAAAAACAATTTTTTTACATCCAGCTTTTTGAGATAGGCGATTATATCTAATTAATTTTTCTAATATTCCAGCCCGTGATGTGTTGATATTAACAAAAATAAATACAATAGCAATCAAGATGATTTTAAAGAACTGCATGTTTTTCTCCTCGTCCTCATTAAAACACTATAGATTTATAATAAAAAAGTCAATATTATATTGACATATGAGATTTTTTACTTTAATGTATTGACGGAGGTGGTGAATGGAATTTATTATTTCTTGGAATACTATTTATTGGTCTGGATTGGTACTCTTTATACTATCACTACTAGCTCTTTTTTTTGGTGATTTACCCGATAATGAGGGAAATCCATTTATGAATAGTTTGAGATGGATTGTTTGGCCATTATTTTTTATTTGGTGTGTTGCTATTATGATTAAGGGACTTGTATCATAACTGCTAATTTATTTAGCAGTTTTTATATTGACCAAAGTCATTTTTAAATATATTATTAGATTATATGAAAATATTAGGAATAGAATCGTCTTGTGATGAAACAGCTTCTAGTTTATTAGAGGTAAAAGGTAAAAATATAAAAGTTTTATCTAACGTTATTTCTTCACAAATAAATATACATAAAAAATATGGTGGTGTTGTTCCAGAAGTTGCAGCTCGTCGTCATACAGAGGTTATTTTTGATATTATAAAAAAAGCTTTATTAAAAAATAATATTAAAGACGTTGATTTGATAGCTGTTACTAATGGTCCGGGTCTTGCAACATCTTTACGTGTTGGAGTTTTAGCAGGGCAGTCTATAGCTAGTTTGGCTAAAAAACCTTTAGTAGGCGTTAATCATATAGAGGCGCACTTGTTATCACCATTTTTAAATAATAAAAATATTAAATTTCCTGCTATTGGACTTATTGTTAGTGGAGGGCATACAGAGTTAATTTTAATTAAAGATTTTGGTAAATATAAATTAATTGGAGAGACTCGTGATGATGCAGTCGGTGAAGCATATGACAAGGTTGCTAAAATGTTAGGTTTGAGATATCCTGGTGGACCAGAGGTTTTTGCACAGGCAGAGAAGGTAAGTAAAAGTGATATAGTATTGCCACGTCCAATGATAAATACCAAGGATTTTGATTTTAGTTTTTCTGGACTTAAAACAGCGGTTCTTTATGTTATAAAAAAAATGGATAAAAAACAGATTAAAAAAATGACTCCACAAATCTGTTACGAATTTCAACAAGCTGTTCTAGATGTGTTAATTAAAAAAACAAAAAATTCTGCTGATAAATATAAAGTAAAATCAATAATAATTGGTGGAGGAGTAAGTGCGAATAAAAGATTAAGAGAGGCTTTAGAAAATTTAGATTATCCAGTTTATTTACCAAATATGGATTACACGGGAGATAATGCTAGTATGATAGCATTTGCTGGATATAAAAAATGGCAAAGAATAAAAAAGAACGAAGTGTTAAAAATAAAAGCAGATGCTAATCTTAAAATTTAAGCTTATAAAATGAAGTATAAAATAAAATCTGAAAAAGAAATGCAAAATATAGCTAAAGAATTTGCTAAAATTCTTTGTGGTGGTGAGCTAATTTTATTATACGGAAATCTTGGCGTTGGTAAGACTTTTTTTGTTCGTGAACTCGCTAAAGCATATGGTGTAAAAGAAAATGTCAAAAGCCCAACCTTTAATATAATGAAGTGTTACAAAACTGTAAAAGAAGAAAAAGTGAAAAAAATATGTCATATAGATGCTTATAGAATTAATTCTTTAAATGATTTGTTGGATATTGGAGTAGAGGATTATATGGATAGTGATAGTATTGTAATAATAGAATGGGCAGAGCGTGTAAAAGGTATAGATAAATTAAGTAAAAAAAATATTAAAATAAAAATAGACTATGGAAAAAAAGATAATGAAAGAGATATAGAAATAAATCAATAAACCCTGGCAATATAGACCAGGGTTTATTATTGATTTTTTAATTAATTTATGATGTAGTTAATATATGGGTTTATGCTCTAGCTAAGTTCTTTGACAACAGAGGGGTTAAAAATGAAATATATCAAGATAATTAACGAGGGTACTGTTCATAGGCGTAGATTAGAAATTTTAGGAATTTCCATCAAGCAAAAATCAGAAGATAGATTGGAAACTATTATTGGTCAGTTTGGTTCAGGTTTCAAGATGGCTGTGGCTGTTGCATTACGTTTAAATTTAACAATTGCTATTGCTAGTTCTGATGAGCAAGGTCCTTATATCCTAAAATTTAAGAAAAAAAGAGAAGTAATTCCATATTATGTTGGTGAAGAGATTATAGATATTATTGTTTATAGTTATTCTGATACAGGAGATAGGGATACAAGTATTAGTTTAAATGCTTTTCCAAAATGGACAAGTTCTATTGGAGAAACTAATCCTTATTATCCAATTGTTCGTGAATTAGTAACAAATGCAAGAGATGAAGATGATTTTTTTACTATAACAAGAGGAGATAATATTTGTTATGCGGATAATGGTCAAACCGTTGTTTATATAGAAAGTAATCCAAAGACAGAAGAATTAATATTGAATCGAAATAGATATTTTAAGTTTTTTTATACAGAGGAGCCTATATTTGAAATTCCAGGCTTAGGTGCTTTATATATAAAATCTTCTCCAAATGAAACACGTCTTTTTGTACAGGGCTGTTTGGCAGAAGTTGATTTGAAGTCATCATTATTTGATTATGATATTGAAGACTCAGACGTTCTTTCAGAAGAGAGGGCTATAGCTTACGTTACAGACTATGAAGGACAAATAGCAGAAATGATGATGCGAATGGATGATTCTAACGCTAGAGAAGTATTAGAATCAATAATTTATGAAGCTCATCGTGATACAGATTCTTTTGAAGCTTCTGTTATCAAATGTGTTAAAAAAGATGATATTAGTAAAAATATGAAAGCAGTATTGTTTGATATATGGTGTAAGTTTTTTGGTGTAAAGTCAGTATTAGTATCTGCTAGCAATCAACATAATGTAGAGGCAGAACAATTATTAGGCTATAAAGTTATTTCTATAACCAGCTCTTTATATAAATTTTTTCGTGATGTAGGTGTTTTAAATGCTAAAGAGTTAGTAGAAAAAGAAATTGGTAATATAGAGGTTCGTGATATGACAGAAAAAGAAAGAAGAATGGTATCTCACATTATTAAAGTTTATCTATCACACATTAAAAGAATTAGAGAGCAGTTAGAAAGATATCCTATTAAAACCACTGTAGATATATCAGGGTCTACCAATGGACTAAGTGATTATAGTTCTATACAAATAGAAGAAAGGGTATTTAGTAAAGCCGATGAATTATTGCTAACATTATTACATGAATTAAGGCATTGTACATCAAAATTACATGATACTCAATATAGACAATTTTTAAAAGTTTCAGAAAGAGAAACTCTTTTACTTATTGTCATGCTAAAACAAGCATTAGAAAAATTAAAAGAATTTGGAGTTGATCCTGCAGATATATCTGATCATTTTTGTTAAATATTTTAATAAAACCAAAATCCGACTTAATAAAGCCGGATTTTTTTATTTTTTTATTCTTTATTCTGCTACTCGAAATACTTCTTCAATAGTTGTCATTCCATCTAAGGCTTTTAGTAGTCCATCTTGAACCATTGTTACCATACCATTTTTTACTGCAACTTCTTGCATCTTATATTCTGATATTTCTTCAGACAATATAATTTGTTCAACCTCTTTATTAATAACAAAAATTTCATAAATACCAATTCTACCTTTATAGCCTAGATTGCCACATTTTGCACAACCCTTTCCATGCCAAAATTTTAAATTATTTAAATCAACATGTTCACCACTTGCTTCTGGCAATGCTTCTAATAATTTTTTAACTCTTTCTAGCTCTTCTGGAGTTGGGGTATACTCTTCTTTGCAATCTGAACAAACTTTTCTTATCAAACGTTGTGCTATAACTGCATTTAATGCAGGTGCAAGTAAAAATGGTTTTACACCCATTGATAAAAAGCGAGGTATAGTGCCAGAAGCACTATTTGTATGAATTGTAGAAAGTAGTAAATGTCCTGTAAGAGCTGCTTGAATTGCAATTTCTGCAGTTTCTAAATCTCTAATTTCTCCAACCATCACTATGTCTGGATCTTGACGTAAAATAGATCTAAGTCCTTTAGCAAAAGTATAACCTTTTTCTGTATCCATCTGGCTTTGATTAATACCTTGCATTTTATATTCAACAGGATCTTCTAAGGTGATTATTTTTACGCCAGGCTTATTTAGTTTACTTAAAATAGAATATAGAGTTGTAGTTTTACCACTTCCTGTAGGACCAGTTGTAATAATCATTCCATTAGGACGTTCTATTTGTTTTTTCATTTCTTCAAAAGAGTTGCCACGTAATCCTAGGTCTTCAAAATTAAGACCTGCGTTAGAGGATCGTAAAAGTCTCATAACAACACTTTCTCCAAATGCGGTAGGTATTGTAGAAACACGAACATCGGTTTTATCTCCCTCTAATGTAATGGTAAATCTACCATCTTGTGGACGAGTTGTAATATTTAATTTTAGGGAAGAAAGTAATTTGATACGAGATATAATTTGAGGCCATTGTTTTTTATCTATTTGAGCTACTTCTTGCAAGATACCATCTATTCTAAACCTTAGTTTTATATCAGTTTCTTCAGCTTCTATATGAATATCACTAACATCTGATTCTACTGCCCCAGCAATTATAAAGGTTACTAAATCTGTAACAGAAACATTTTTAATTTTTTCTGCCAAGTCTTTAAAGTTTTTTATTTCTTTTCTAAACTTATCAATATCTTCTTCGGTAATTTGGACACCTTTAGAAATAGCTTTTACATGAGGTATCATTGCATATAATTTTAAAACAGCATCTAAAGATTGTTGAGATACCATATAAACAGCAACATTAGATCTTAGTCTTTCTCCGGTTTGATAGGCTATTTCTTTTACATCTTTATTTTCTGGATCAAGAGCTCCAAGTCTTAATTCTCCACCACCATGTAAAAAACATACAATATTGTTTTTTCTAGCAATGTCTTCTGGTATTACACTTAATGTTTCTGGTGCAATGGCAAAACCTTTAAGGCTAATATATGGAGTTCCAGTTTGAGAAGCTTTTATTTGCACTTCTTTTTCTAACTCCCTACCTCTTATATCACCTATTTTTTCATTATATTCCCCCTCGGTTTTAGAAATCTCACCCCCTTCTTTTTTTAGTAGATCATCTATTGATGTTATGTTTGTCATGCCCGTTTTGATTTATTTTCTAAATATTCGATGTAGTTTTGATAAAACCCCACCTTTTGTTATTTTATCAAATAATAGTATCCATGCAACTAATTGATAGGAAGAGAATATAGAACTAGCTATTACCAGTACAGCAATTATAAACAGTATCCACATAAACATTAGTATTTGTGCTATTAAAGTTATGCCAAATGTAAAGCTTAAAAGTAAAAATAATATAAAAGGTAAGGAGAATATAGCGGTTATAATTACTAAGGATATTTTTACAAGTATATCAAGTATAAATAATATTACTGCAGTTTCTATGGTTACTACCCAGTTGTTTTTAAATAATTGCCACGCCTCATGTATACTGTCTATTACACCTTTTTTCTTTAATATTACAAAAGCAGAAGCGTATACAATAATAAAAGAAATAAATAATGAAATAGATACAAAAACTAAAAATGACAAAAAGAAAATTATACTATTTATTACAGATGTATTGGTAAGTAGTAGGGCAAGCAGTCCACTGGTTAATGCTAAAAATAATATTATTAATGTTTTACCCATTACATTAACTGCGAATAATTTCCAAAAATGTTGATATCCATCTTTAAAGCTACTAACAAAGTTTGTTTTTTTCTTTTTGTCAAGATGATTAGTGGCATGTATTAATCCACCTAAAGATCCAATGGATGCCCAAAGTGCTATTCCAAAAACTACTAAAATTATTATTAACACACCTATTAATAATAGTAGATTGCCAAAAGTAATGTTTGTAAAATTTTTACCTAAGAACACACCATAAAAAGATACTAAAGAAAATTTTACACCTAATTTGTCTAAAAGTGCACTTTGTTCTATAGAGTTTTTAAAAATAGTTTCGTAGACATTTCCTATTCCTAAAAATGTTGTGAAAAATCCAAAAATCCAAAGAAAAGGATTTTTCCATGTAAGCGAGAGAGCTCTTTTAAAGATATCTCTATATAAAGATTTGTTTTTCATACCTCCTGTTAGTTAATTTTAAAGAAAATTATTATTTAAAAAGTGAATCAAATTCTTCTTTCTCTATGATTTCTTTCTTTAGTAATATATCTTTAATTTCTTCTAGTTTATTTTGATTTTTCTTTAAGATAGTTTCTGCCGTGCTTTCTGCTTCTTTCATCAAACGAGTTACTTCTGCATCAATAGTTTCTGCAGCTTTTTCACTATAATCTCTTCTTTCGGTAAGCTCTTTTCCTAAGAAAACCATTTCTTCTCTATGTCCAAAAGTTCTTGGACCTAGTAAGTCACTCATGCCATATCTTGTTACCATAGAACGAGCAAGTTTAGTTGCAACTTGCAAATCATTAGAAGCTCCAGTTGTAATGTTTTCTGGTCCAGAAGTTAGTTTTTCTGCAACATAACCACCCATTGCAACTGCAAGCTCTGCTAAAAAGCTAGCTTTTGTTTTTAAACTTCTTTCCTTATCTGGTAGTTTTAATGTGTATCCTGCTGCATGGCCACGAGAAATAATAGAAATCTTATGTACCGGATCTGCTTCCGACATCATTTGTGCAACTAGAGCATGACCACCTTCATGATATGCTGTAATCTTTTTTTCTTCCTCTGATAAAAGACGACTTTTTCGTTCTGGACCAAGCATTACTTTTTCTATTGCCTCTAGCAGTTCATCCATTGTAATTTCTTTTTTATTTCTACGTGCTGTTAAAATTGCAGCTTCATTCATAATATTTGCAAGATCTGCTCCAGAAAATCCAGGAGTTCTAACAGCTATTCTCTTTAAAGAAACGTCTTTTGCCATTGGTTTACCTTTTGAATGTATTGTTAATATTTTTTCTCTATCATTTACATCCGGCATATCTAAAACTATACGTCTATCAAAACGTCCAGGACGAAGTAGTGCAGGATCTAATACATCTGGCCTATTTGTTGCAGCCATAACTATAATACCAGCATTTGGTTCAAAACCATCCATCTCAGTTAGTATTTGGTTCAAGGTTTGTTCACGCTCATCATGGCTACCACCCATACCAGTGCCACGTTGGCGACCAACAGCATCAATCTCATCAATAAAGATAATAGATGGTCTAGTTTTTTTAGCTTTATTAAATAAATCTCTTACACGAGATGCGCCTACACCAACAAACATTTCTACAAATTCTGATCCAGAGATATGTAAAAATGGAACATTAGCTTCTCCTGCTACTGCACGAGCAAGTAATGTTTTACCAGTTCCCGGACTACCCATTAAAAGCACACCTTTGGGTATTTTTGCTCCAACTGCTATAAATTTTTTAGGATTTTTAAGAAAGTCTACTATCTCTTGTAGTTCTTCTTTAGCTTCTTTTTCTCCAGCAACATCGTTAAATACTACTTTATTTTTTGTATTTTTTCCCATTTCTCTAGCACTTGTTTTTCCAAAGCTCATAGCTTTACTATTAGCTCCTTGTATTTGGCGCGTCATAAAGTAGATGAAAAATCCGATTATTAAAAATGGAAGTATAAATGGTAATAATAGACTAGCCCAATATGATGCTCCTGATTTTTCTTTTACTTCTATACCCACTGTTTTTAGTTGTTCTGCAGATACGTCATAATTTTTTAATATTGTAGAAAGACTTTCCTGCCCTTCTTTTAAAACTTCTTCTTTTGTATCGTCGTTTAAGGTTACTGTTAATTTATTTTGGTAAATTTCTATTTTTTTAACTTCATTATTATTAATCTGATTTACTAAAATAGCCATATCTTTTGTTTCTACAGTATCATTTTCTATATTATATGTACTAAAGATACCTGCAATTGCTAAAAAGATTATTAAAAACAGTAGGATATTTTTTAATAACGGTTTATTTTTCATTTGTTTTTTCATAAGTATTGGGTAGAGTATTAAGTATTGTATTTTTTATTCATCTTATTCAATACTTATACTACATATAATTATTATATATTAAAAACAGTTTAAATAATAGTATATAATATATATCTCTACTAGTCAAAATATATGATAATTGATATATTATTGACATTATACAAAATTAATACTAAACTAACCTTAGTCCTTTGATTTGAAAGGAGGGTAAAAATGTTAAATATGCTAAAGTTTTTAACCACAGAAGATATTCATCAAGCAGTTACAGCGCTTTTTGATAAACATAATACAGTACATGATGCGAGTCATGGTGTAAGAATTGCCACTGGTGTTAATCAAGTTGCTAATTTGTGGAGAGAAGAAGATGGTGATGGGGAGGTTTTTAAGCAGTTTTGTTTAAAATATTTTTGTGCAGATAAAGAAGAGTTGAATAAAATGTTTCATAGACTTCAAGATGTATTTGAACAAATTGATGGCCATTTTCATGAGCTATGTCTTTTTTTGTCAGATCCAATAGATGTAGATCGTCAAGAAAAACTTGTAATTGATGATTTGTTAGCCACATATGATCCATCTGCTCATTTATCAGATGATTTTTTTAAGAGTAAGTTGGCTTTTGTTGTATTATTAAACTTTGAGATCTTTAGTTTAGATATAATGTTAAAAGAGGGTCATAATTGGTCTAGACAACAATGGGCACAAGCTCGTTTGGCATCTGCTTTTGCAGAAAGAATACCAGCATCAGCAATTATACCTATTACACAAGCAATGGTTGTAGCTAAGGACTATATTAACGGCTATGATTTTTTTATGGAAAATGTATTAGTTGCGGGTAATATCATGTCTACAAAGTCCGATAGATTAAGTTGTCATTGGGGACTTAGGGATCGTATCAAAGCACTTTATGCTGAAGAGGGTTCTAAAGAAAGGCAAAGAACTATTTTGGCTATTATGGATCGTGTTGTCCATCAAAGCATTCCACAGTGTGTTATTAATAATGCTGATATAGTTTGGGATCCCTTTTTAGACAGTAGTGAACCAGAGCCATGTACTCGTTATCAGCATTTACTTAATATTTTCAAAGCTGTTAAAGGTTTAGATAAATTTTATGATAATGGTACAACATGTTTAGATAGAAGGTTTGATCGTGTACGTGAAATTCCTGAACATGCTGTAGAACAGCTACTTACATCTCTAGTTTCTCATTCTACCTTACAAGATGTGGGAGAATTTATTTCTAATAGATTAGGTAGGCCATTAGAAGTTTTTGATATTTGGTATAATCAGTTTGGCGAAAGTCAAGAATTATCTGAACTTGATGCTATTGTAGCAAAGCAATATCCAACTCTAGATGTATTACAAGATTCATTGCCAGTTGTTCTTATGAAACTGGGGTTTAATAGAGTTACTGCTCACTGTATTGCTGGTAAAATTGTTTTAGATCCTGGTAAGGGTTCTGGTCATGCTACTGGATCCGAGAGGCGAGAAGGAAAGCATCATATGTGTATAAGGTGTGTAAAGGATAATGGCGAATTTCGTATTAATTATTCTACTTTTGATACTTTTATGCATGAGTTAGGGCATCTAGTTGAGATGTATTTCTCTACTCAATGTATGGATCATAACTTATTGCGACACGTTCCCAATACTGGTTTTACTGAAGCGTTAGCATTTACATTTCAAGATAAAACAAAAGAGGTTTTAGGAATTGTAGATATTGATCAAAATGCAAAACATCTAAGAGTTTTAGAACTTTTCTGGGGTTTAGTTGAGATGGCTGGTGTATCATTGATTGAGATGCGAGTATGGCATTGGATGTATGAAAATAGTGAAGCTACTGCAGAACAGTTGAGGGATGTAACAATAAAAATTGCTCAAAATGTTTGGAATGAATATTTTTTACCAGTATTTGGCATTGGTGATCAATCTATCCTTGCTATCTATTCTCATACAATTTGTTTTCCACTTTATACGTCAGATTATTTTTTAGGATCATTAATTCAACATCAGATTCAAGAGCATCTAAAAGATAAAGATTTAGCTAAAGAAGTTGAACGTATGTATAAGATTGGTAACGTGACACCAGATTTGTGGATGCAACAGGCAGTTGGAGTTCCACTTTCTATAAATCCTATTATTGATTCGGTCAAAAAAGCTCTTGAGGCTTTAAAATAAAAAAGCGCCGTTCTAAATTAGAACGGCTTTTTTAATTATTGACAGAGCATTGATTTTATGATAGATTATTTGTGAAAGGGAGGGATGGTATGAGTATTTTTGGTAATAGAAAATTTGTTACAGCAGTAGAGCTTTTTGGTTCTCCAATAGTAGATTTGGTAGAAAGGTCAACATTGGATTTTGCTGGATTACTACGTATGGAAAAACTACCATCAACTGAAGAGCTTGAAATGTTGGATAAAGTGTTTCGTATCAAAGTTTTGAGATTATTATCTAGAGATTATGATGTAGAAGCTTTGGCTTTAGAGATGGATGCTTTAAGACGTCTCGTTCCATATCATCGTTATGATGAATTAAATAATTGTCGTAATGAAGTTGATGGCACCTTATGGTGTTGGTCAGCTAGGTGGCGTGCACTTGCTGATTTATTAAGAATGGCTATTAATTTATTAACTTATCAGTCAAAAGTTGATGTATTAAAAATTTCTGTATGCCAAAATTTATTAGACCTTATTAAAGAGGCGCCAGGTTCTTCTGAGTCTAATTTATTAGCTAAATTGCAGATTCAAGAAATTTATTTTAAAAGATATCTCGGTTTACTAGAAGCAAATGGATTAATCAGATTGAGTGTTCATGGTGATAAAAAATTTGCATATCCTGTAGATAAAGCATAAAAATAATACACGGACATATCTCCGTGTTTTTTTATTGACAATTTATAGATTTTATGATAGATTGTTTTTTTGAAAGGGAGGAGGCTAGATGCGTAAACTATTCAATAGTCATTGGAAGTTTGCATCGATGATGTTGATTGGTCTTTTTATGATGAGTTGCGTTGGTGTAAAAAGAGGATGTTCTTCTTGTTTGGCAGAAGCTACTGGAGCTAATTGGGTTGTGGTAGAACTTACTGAAGCTACCGGCACTCCTTACAGGTGCTGGCAATTGGTTAACGTCTCTATTTCTAATGAAGATAGATCCGATGGTATTTATTGGCAAGATAGAGATTCTGGTAATTTGATTCATATCTCTAGTTCCTATGACTATGTTCAGGTTAAGAATGATAAGTGGGATCTTGCTTTGGCAGAAGTGAATATGACAGTAGAGTCTTGTGGAGCTGTTAGAGCTATGAGATATAATCCATTGAGTAATAAATACGAATTGCCAAAATATATGAAAGATTCACTTAAGGCAAAGTATAAAGTGCCTGCAAAAACCAAGCAACTAGAGAGATAAAAAAATATCTCAATGAGACTGTAAGGTCTCTTTTTTATTGACATGTTAAGGCCTGTTATGTTATAATTCCTAGTAGTTTAGTAAGGATTAAGATTAATATAAGAATATTATGAGAAATAACTATAAGTTTTTTTCGTTTTTACCAATTTTATTAGCCTTGCTTTTGGTAGGAGCGGGATGTCAGTATGCTACCAATGTAAATAATGATTATTCTTCCAATGAATCTATGATGGAAGAGGGTCAAGTAAGAGAATTAACAATAGATGCGGGAGAATTTTTCTTTACACCAAAAGATGTTATTTTAAATGCAGGAGAAAAAGTTAAATTAACTCTTAAAAATGTAGGAAAGGGTAATCATGATTGGAGAATAGAAGGTACTGATATTAAAACAAAAATTATTACCTCAGGTCAGACTGATATTGTAGAGTTTACTGCTCCATCAGCTGGCACATACGCTCTTTATTGTAGCGTACCGGGACATAGACAAATGGGTATGGTAGGAGAGTTGATTGTAAAATAAATTTAAGAATATAATTTATTTTTGTGTTATTACATTTTTATTATTATGCCAGAACTTCCAGAAGTAGAGACAATAAGGAGGGATTTAGAGCTTAAAGTTTTAAATAAAAAAATTAAAAAAGTTTCTATATTTTTACAGAAATCAGTTTTAAATAATAAAAAATTTAAAAGTTATTTATTAGATAGTAAAATAATTAGCATTCAAAGAAGAGGCAAGTTACTGATATTAGAGTTAGATAATAAAAAATATTTAACCATACATTTACGAATGACTGGGCAATTAATTTATGGTAAAAGAATAATACCAGAAAAACATACTAGAGTAGCTTTAGAGTTTAATGATAATAATATTCTTTTGTTTAATGATGTAAGACAGTTTGGATATTTAAAAATAATTAATAATCAAGAATTATTAAAAATATTAGAAAGTTATGGTATAGAGCCTTTAACTAAAAATTTTAAATTACTAGATTTTATAAAAATATTAAAATCTAGTAAAAGAAAATTAAAACAGGTCTTGTTAGATCAGCACTTGATAGCTGGACTTGGTAATATCTATGTAGATGAAATTTGTTTTGATGCTAATATTTTACCAACCAGAATATCTAATAGTTTAAATAGAGAAGAAATAAGAAAGTTATTTTACTCATGTAATAAAATAATTAAAAAGGCAGTATTAATGAGAGGAACAACTTTTAGTGATTATAAAGATATAGGTGGGCGCGAAGGTAACTATTTAAAAGTTTTGAAGGTTTATGGACGAAATACAAAAAATTGTATAAAATGTAATAATAAAATTAATAAAATTAAATTATTTGGCAGGGGAACTCATTTTTGTTACTATTGTCAAAAATAAATAAAAAATATGGAAGAAGTACAAAAAATACCAACATTGATTGGTACAAAACTACCAGAGATGGAGTTAGAAATATTTAGTAATAATGATACTAAAAAAGTAAAATTATCTGATTATAAAGGTAAGTGGTTAATACTTTTTTTCTATCCAGCAGACTTTACTTTTGTTTGTCCAACAGAATTAGAGGATATGGCAGAATTATATGATCAGTTTAAAGAAAATGATGCAGAGGTTATTAGTGTAAGCACGGATACAGTTTTTGTTCATAAGGCTTGGCATGATAACTCTCCAGCTATTGGTAAAATCAAATTTCCTATGGGTGCAGATCCAACGGGAAAGCTTTGCCGTGCGTTAGGTACTTATATTGAAGAAGAGGGGTTATCTTTTCGTGGTAGTTTTATCATAGATCCAGACGGTGTAGTTAAAGCATATGAGGTTCATGATAATAGTATAGGTAGAAGTGCTGATGAATTGTTAAGAAAATTACAGGCTGCAAAATTTGTAAGAGAGCATGGTGGTAAAGTTTGTCCTGCAAAATGGAAACCGGGCGCAGATACTTTAACTCCAGGCTTAGATCTAGTAGGAAAGTTGTAATTATGAATAAATATACTGTAAAACTCTTAAAGAAGGAGGGTGTAGCAAAAGATACTGTAGCTTTTAGTTTTGAAAAGCCAGATGATTTTGTATTTGAAGCAGGGCAGTATTTAAATATTTCTTTAGAAAAATATTTAGGAGCTGGTATGTCTTCTCAGAGATCTATGTCTATAGCTTCTGCTCCACATGAAAAAGATTTAATAATAGTGATGAGAATAGGTATCTCAGAATTTAAAAAAACCTTAAATGATTTACCAATTAATTCTGAGGTGGAAATACTGGGTCCATTTGGTCATCTATCTTTGCAATATGATAAGCCGGCAGTATTTATTGCTGGAGGTATAGGGCTAGCTCCTTTTAGGGGTATGATTATAGATAGTATAGAAAAAGGCTTACAACAAAAAATATATCTTTTTTATTCTGATAAAAATCCAGAGAACACTGCTTTTTTAGAAGAATTAAAAGCTATAAAAGATAATAATTTTACATTTATTCCTACAATGACTGGAGATGTTAGTGATAGTTGGACTGGTGAGGTAGGTAGAATTAATGATAAGATGATAGAAAGATATGTAAAAGATGTAGAGGAGCCTATATATTATATAATTGGTTTACCAGATATGGTGATGGATATGAGAGAGGTTTTGTATGATATGGGTGTATCAGCAATAAATATAGAAACCGAGCTTTTTACAGGATATAAATAATAAAAATAAAAAAAGAAAATATAATTAAAATACCTAATATATAACAGGTAACATGTAACATTATAATTATTAATTTAAAATAACGTTATAGGTTTCACGTTTCATGTTTTAAAAATTTTATGAAATTAGAATTACCAGCATTACCATTTGAATATAATGCATTAGAGCCTTATATGGATGCAGAAACAGTAGAAGTTCATTATGATAAACATCATAGAGGATATCTAACAAAACTTTTAGGAGTTTTAGAAAATTATCCAGAATTAAAAACAAGAGAAATAGAAGATTTATTAAAAAATTTAAACACTTTAGAAGTAAGTGATAGTGATAGAGTTAAGATAAAAAATCTTGGCGGCGGTTTTTATAACCATGTTGTATTTTGGGAGGCAATGAATCCAGAAAATGAAAAAAATAGCGAATTAATATCTGATATAGAAAAAGATTTTGGCAGTGTAGAAGAGTTTAAACAAAAATTTAGCCAGTTAGCAAAAACCCATTTTGGTAGTGGTTGGGCATGGTTGGTAAAAAATGGAGAAGGTAAGTTAGAGATTTATTCTTTACCTAATCAAGATTGCCCATTAACTTTAGGTCATACTCCAGTTTTAGCACTTGATGTTTGGGAGCATGCATATTACCTAAAATATAAGAATAAAAGAGATGAATTTGTAGATGCTTGGTGGAATTTGATTAAATTACTTTAAATATTGACATATTCTATTTTTTTTTGATATAAAGATTGTAGGCGAATGGAGGACTGCAAGTATTATTGTAGTCTGCTCAGGAGACGCACATCGCGTGGGTAATTACATTCGTGGGTAGCTCGATTCTTCTTGACGCTACTACAACAATGGGTTCAAACCCGGGATTCTTGACCCTTGTTTTGGCTACTTCTCAATAGAGGGGTAGCCATTTTTCTTAAAATATATGCAAAAAATATTATTACATATTTGTTGTGGACCATGTAGTGCGTATCCAGCAACATTACTAAGTGAGTCTTATCAGGTTATAGGTTATTTTTATAATCCAAATATTTATCCATATGAGGAATGGATAAAAAGATATGAGGCTTTTCGTAAGTTTTGTGAAGAAAGTGATTCTGTTGTAGATTATTTTCCACAAAATTCTTATACAAAAGAAGAGTATGATGCAGAGCATCAGATTTATTTAGAAAAAGTCAAAGGGCTAGAGCATGAGCCAGAAGGTGGAGCAAGGTGTCCTGTTTGTTTTAAGTTTAGAATAGAGCAGTCTGGTTTATTTGCAAAAGAGCAGGGTATTAATAATTTTGCCACGACTCTTACTATAGGTAGTAATAAGCGTCCAGAAATAATTAATCCAATAGGTATTGCAGTAGCTGATAAGCATGGATTGGTATTTTATGAAGCTAACTTTAAAAAACAAGATGGAGCCTTAAAGGGAAAGAAGATATCAGATAAACATAGTCTTTATCGTCAACATTATTGTGGATGTGAATTTTCACTTAGATAAAAAAATATAGAGTATGAAATTAAATCTTTTTGATTATAATTTGCCAGCAAATCTTATTGCTACAGAACCTGTGAAGCCAAGGGATATGGCAAAACTTTTTGTATATGATAAATTGAATACAAAAAGTAGTCATAGTGTTTTTAATAAACTTCCAGAGTTTTTAAAAAAAGGTGATGTGTTAGTATTAAATAATACACGTGTTATACCGGCAAGATTAATAGCAAAAAGAATAGATAGAGATAAGAAACTTGGTAGAAAATTTAAGCTATTACTTTTAGAAAAAAAGAGTAGTAATACCTGGTTATCTTTAATAGATGGTAGAGCAAAAGAAGTTGGTTTAAAGTTATTTTTTAATAATGCTACCCCTTCTCGTCATTCCCAAGCAGGCAGGAATCTTATGGGTAAAGAGGATATTTGTTTTGATAATGCTTTATGTGGTGAAATAGTTGAAAAATATACTGATGGTATTTGGGAGATAAAGTTTAATAAAAGCGATAAGGATTTAGAAAAAAATATTTTTGAACTTGGTCAAATGCCATTACCTCCATATATAAAACAGGAGAAATATAAAAAAGAAAATAAAGATTGGTATCAAACGGTTTATGCAAAATATATTGGCTCTGTAGCAGCTCCAACTGCCGGACTTCATTTTACTAAAAGATTGATAGAAAAATTAAAGAAAAAAGGAGTGCAAATAGAGTATATAACCTTACATGTTGGTATGGGCACATTTCTACCTGTAAAAACAGAAAAAATAGAAGACCATAAAATTCATAAAGAATTTGCAACTATATCACCAATTACAGCAAAAAGATTAAATAAGGCTAAGAAGGAGGGTAGAAGGGTTATAGCGGTAGGTACTACCAGCGCACGTACATTAGAGGCTTTTTCAGAGTCTAATAATAAAATGAATAGCGGCAATAAAGATGTAGATATATTTATATATCCTCCCTATGTATTTAAATATGTAGATGGCATGATTACTAATTTTCATTTACCAAAATCAACACTTTTGATGATGATTTCCGCACTGTTGTCTGAAGGGGACAAAAAAGGTATTAAAAAAATAAAAGAATTGTACGAAGAGGCGATAAGAAAAAAATATCATTTTTATTCCTATGGAGATGCGATGTTGATTATCTAAAATAACCACAATCGTGGTTATTTTAGATATATATTTATAGGTTGGGTTAGCTCTATTTTTGTGATATAATAATTATAATAAAGATTATTAATAATGATATAGATGAGTAAAGTTATAGTACTGAGAATTAAAGAGTCTCGTACGATACAATCTCAGCACTTATTGGATCTTAAAAGAGAAAAGAAAAAAGAAATTAAGGTATCAGTGGATAGCCCTAATTTTATGTTATCTTCTGCCAGTATTAAGGATAATGCTAAAAGTCTTTTTATAGTTAGATTTTTAAAATTTTTATTTGTAGGTTTAGTATTTTTACCAAAAGTCATAATATCTTTTTGTAGAAATATATTTAAAAGTATTAAGCATACTATTTATAAGTTTAAGCATGGTGTGAAGGTAAAAGAAGATAATATTGATATAAAAAATTTTTGCAGTTTATATAGGATAGAGCCTCCAGTATTTTGGAAAAAAGCTTTGGTTAGCTTTGCAGTATTGGCTCTCATTTTTGTTTTACCTATTAAGGCTTTTGGTTCTTTTGAAAATTTGCAACAAGAAAAAGATGCTATATTAGCAAAAAGTTTTGAAGGTTATAATCAGTTAGTAAAAAGTAATTATTTAGAAGCTGGAATGAGTTTTAGCTCCGCAAAAAATAGTATTAATGGACTAGGTTTTGTATTAAAGCACTTATTATCAGCAATACCAGGTATAGGAGATAAGTTGGTTACAGGCAGTGGTTTATTAACCTTTGGAGAAAATATATCTAATGCAGCTTTATCTTTAGAAACTGCTATGACATATTTTAATGAAGATGTAACAGTTATAGAAAAGATTAAATTTTTAAAAATAAAAGCTGAAGAAGCTATTCCAAACTTAGTTATAGCTGGTACTATTTTAGATAAATTAGACACTTCTTCACTCTTACCATTTGATATTACTATTTTTAAACAAGCACTTTTAGAAGGTACTAGAGCGCTTATAGTGTTTAATAATTTTTCTGATACTTTAACCGATATGTTAGGAGATAAGCACTTTAAAAGATATTTGTTTATTTTTCAAAATAGTAATGAGTTGAGGGCGACCGGAGGATTTATTGGTTCTTTTGCTATTTTAGATGTTGATAAGGGTGAGATAAAAAAATTAGAAATACCGGGTGGAGGGTCATATGATATACAGGGTCAATTAAAAGAATTTGTTATTTCTCCAGAACCATTTCATCTAATTAATTCTAGATGGGAATTCCAAGATTCTAATTGGTTTCCAGATTTTAGAGAAAGTGCTAAAAAAATTATGTGGTTTTATGAAAAGAGCGGAGGACCAAAGGTTGATGGTGTTTTTGCAGTAAATTCATCATTGATGGAGGATTTATTAGGTCTTATTGGTCCTGTAGATATGCAAGAATATGGTGGAAGAACTATAGATAAAGATAATTTTATGAATGAAACACAAAAAATTGTAGAATTAGAATATGATAAAGAAGAAAATAAACCAAAGCAATTTATTGCTGATATGGCACCAAAAGTAATAGACAAAATATTAAATATTAAAACAGATGACTTGGGAAATTTTTCAGAAATAATACATAAGGCAATTTTATCTAAAGATATATTAGTTTATTCAAAAGATGAAGAAGCTGAAAAACAAATTGATTCTTTCGGTTTATCGGGCTCCCTTAAGAATATTAATGATTTTACAGATTATTTGATGTTAATCGATACTAATATAGCAGGACAAAAAACTGACGGTAAGATAGTAAAAGAGATAGACCATTCTTCTGTTATAGAAGATGATGGAACAATAATTAATACAGTAACGATCACAAGAAGACATACGGGTATTAAGGGTGAGGTATTTAGTGGAGTTAGAAACGTAAATTATATGAGGTTGTATGTACCACTAGGTAGTGAGTTAATATCAGCAGATGGTTTTACAGAACCACCTGCAAATCTTTTTGAAAATCCAGAAGAAAATTATAAACCAGATCAAGACTTAGAAAGAATACAGGGTCCAGTATATGTTGATCCGCAAAATGGAACTAGGGTTAATAATGAGTTTGGTAGAACTGTTTTTGGTAATTGGACAATGGTTGATCCTGGTAAAGAGGTTACATTAGTTTTAAAATATAAACTTCCGTATAAACTCGATTTAAGTAATAATATTATTGGTTTAAAAAATACTATAAAAAATACATTAGGGTTAAGTGACAATTTCTTTACTTATACAATGTTAGTTGAAAAGCAATCTGGTGCTAAAAATACTACTTTTAAAAGCCGTGTTACTATAAATAATATAAAAAATGTAGCAAGGGTCGGCTCTGAAGTGGCCTTACAGGATAATGGTTGGCAAGTTGAGAAGACACTTGATAGAGATGTGTATTATGGTGTAGTATTAGAGAAGTAGATAAAAACATAAAACATGTAACACGTAGCATGTAACATTATAATTATCTCGCAGAGCGATTTATAAATAACGTTATAGGTTTCACGTTTCACGATTTACAAATATGGGTTTAAAGAAAAAAACTAAAATAAATAAAACAGAAATTAATAATACATTAAATTCTATATATAGAGATAAGGATGGTAAAAAAATAAGCATGAGAGTGCAGAAAGCACCATCTACATCAGGTAAAAAAATACTTATAGGTTTTATAGGTTTTTTTGCTTTAATTGCACTAGTCTCTTGGTTAGGTGTTTTATTTTTTAGTGGTTTTAATAATAGTGGAAGTGATAAAATAGAAATAGAAATTAGAGGTGATAAAAGTGTAGAAGCTGGAGAAGAGGTAGAGTATGAAGTCGTATATAGAAATAAAGAAGAGGTTCCTGTTGCTAGTGCAGAAATAGGATTGTATTTACCAAAAAGTTTTGTCTTATCAGAAACAAATCCAGTATTAGGGGATAAAAAAATATTAAAGTTAGGAACTTTAGAATCAGGAAAAATAGGAACGCTTAAATTTAAAGGAAGATTTTTTGCTACAGATGGAGAAAAACAGATTATACAAATAGTTTTAAATTATAAACCTTCTAATTTTAATTCTAATTTTCAAAAAGTAGCTGATTTAGAAGTTACAATTAAAGGCTCTGGTTTTGACGGATCTTTAGATGGTCCAGATAAGGTGATAGTAGGGGAAGATATAGTCTACAAATTAACTTATAAAAATAAAAGTAACGAGACATTAGATAATGTTGCAATAGATTTAGTATTACCAGATGAATTTATAGTGGCTACAACTACTCCAGCTATAGATAGAAATAATAGATGGAATATTGGTAAATTAGAAGCTAAAAGTGAAGGAACTGTGGAAGTTAAAGGTTCTTTTGCGGTAGATTCTAAAGGTGATAAAGATATATTGCTAAAATTAGGTGTTGTAGATGAAGAAGGTGCATTACTGAGTTTAATAGAAAAAAATATTACTACAGAAGTTGTTGGTAGTGATTTTAGCATTAATATGCTTTTAAATGGAGCGAATAATTTTAATAGTGCTCGTTGGGGAGATAGTTTAAATTATTCTATAGTATTTAAAAATGAAGGAAAAGAAAAAATTTATAATGTAAAAATTAAATTAACTATATTAGGATTACCAAAAGAAAATGGACAGTCAATAGTAGATTGGACAAAGCTTACAGATGCCCATGGCGGTAAAATTGAAGGAGATACTATTACTTGGACAAAGGATGGTGAGAGTGCTTTAGCTCAAATAGATCCAGGAGAAGAAGGCTTGATAGATTTCTCTTTAGGTATTATACCGAAGCCAAATATATTATCTTATAGAGATTATAAGATAGACTCATCTTTAGAAACAGAAATAGAACGTGTAGGTAATGTTGCCGTAGCAAGAAATATACAAAGTCCAAAAGTCACAGTTTTTATAAATAGTGATACAAAATTTAATAGTAGTGCTAGATATTATAATGATGCTAATGCTATTATAGGTTCTGGTCCTATACCACCAAAAGTGGGACAAAAAACCACTTATACAGTATATTGGAATGTATCAAATTCTATGCATGAGTTAGAAAATATAGAGGTATCCGCAAATTTACCAGAGAATGTAATTTTCTCTAATGGTAATACTGAAGCCGGAACTATCGCATTAGATGGTTCATTTAAAAAGGTTATTTGGAGTTTAAATAGATTACCTATATCAGTTAATAGTATTAGAGCAGAGTTTAATATTACTCTAACTCCAACAGCTGAAGACGTTGGTAATGTATTGGGTTTATTAGAAAGTATTACTTTTAAAGCTAAAGATAATTCTACTGGTGGTACAATTACCCTAGTCTCAGGTGATGAGACAACCGCACTGCCCGATGATCCTTTTGTAACTAAAGGACAGATAGAAGAATAAAATAAATTTATTATATTTAAAAACCATATGGACAGCCATATGGTTTTTTATTTTTAATAAATTATTTTTATAAAAATATAAAATAAGTATTAATTTGATGATTATTTCAACGCATCTTTACCAATCTTCATTGGAGAGGGAAATATATTAGATATTTTATCTATAGTTATAATATTTGTGTTTGTAGACAGCCCTATGATTTTAGTATTTGTAGATGAAAATTCATTAATTATTTGTCGGCAATGGCCACATGGGAATCCTCCATCCTTAGATACAAATATTAATATTTTTATTTTTCTATCATTTTCAGGCATTCTACAAATAGCATTTTGTTCTGCATGAGTAGTACCATTAAAATTTACAGCTTCTACATTCCATCCTTCATAAATATTATTATTTTCTGATAATACAATAGCTCCAACTGGATAGTTAGAATATGGACAGTAGGCATTTTTTTGAGCATTTAAAGCTTGTTCTAGTAAGTCCCGCTCTTTTTCACTAAGGTTATTAGGTATTTTATTTTCTTGCATATTTATATAATATATATAAAATTTTATTTATAGAGATATCCACTGTTCCTGGTGTACAGACTATTTCTCCACCAAAACCATTTTTAAACTTAGTAATACCAGGCCATTTTTTTTCATCTACTCCCCACCAATCATAATATTTATACCCCATTTTTTTAGCTTCTTTAATAATATCCCAATGTAATAAGTAGGGTGCCATTACTTCTTTATGTTCCTGAATAGATCCACCATGTAGGTAAGTAGCTGTTTGATTATCAAAGTTAACCATAGCTCCAGCAACTGCTTTATTATTATAATAAGCTATAAAGATATCGTTAAAAGTAGCTAATTTTTTATAATAAACCTTAGGATGTGTTTTTATACCCTGTCTTTTATATGTTTCTTGAAGTAAATTATAAAATATTTGTAAATCTAAAGTACTAGTTTGTTTTTTAATTTTTACACCCTTTTTTTCTGCAAGTTTAATATTGTATCTTGTTTTTTGTTTCATTTCTTTTAGTAGTGTTTCCTCGGTATTTTCTAAATTTAAAAATGAGGTACAGGCAGGTTGAATATCTTTAGTTTTAATAAATTTATTTTTAGATAATGTTATAGGTTCACATCTTATAAAAACACTTTTTTCTTTTTTTGCTAATTTTTTTATTTGTTGTAAAAAGTCATTATTTATATCTTTTGGGCCTTTTGGACAATAGAGATAAGAAAAACCTGCTTTAAGTGGCAGTTTTATAATTAGGATATCATTGATTCTAAATGTTTTTCTACCAATAGAATGTTGAAAATCTTCCCATTTTTTTGATTGTAAAAATTGTCCAGAGATAAACATAATATTTTTTTAGAATAAATTAGCTAGATTCCCGCCTACGCGGGAATGACAGGAGGGAGTGCGGGAATGACAGGAGGGAGTGCGGGAATGACAAGAGAGGGTTGATTGTAAAAATTGTCCAGAGATAAACATAATAATTATTTTTACTACTTACTACTTAATATTTTTAATGCAGCTTTAATTTGAGCTTCTTCTCCTGATATTTTTTCTTCTAAAGATTCTAATACTTCTGTAACGTCTTTTCTATTATAACCTAATCCAACTAAAGCATTTAGTACATCTTGGTTTATGTCTTTTTTAGATAATATCTTATCAATAGATCCTTTTAATTCTAATACTATTTTCTGCGCTGTTTTTTTACCAACACCTGAGACAGATTCTATAAGTGTAGCAGAGCCTTCTACTATTGATTTTTCTATTTTTTCCATACCAAGATTACAAATATTTTGTGCCATTTTTGGACCAACTCCAGATACTGATAATAATTTTAGAAAAAATGATAATTCTTCATAAGATAAAAAGCCATAAAGATCATACTTATCTTCTCTTATTTGTTCATGAATAAAAAATCTAATTTCATCACCTAAGTTAATATTATTGAGATTATTTAAATATATCTTATACCCAATATTATTATTTTCTAATATCACAAAACCAATCTCTTTGTGTGTAATTTTCCCTTTTAGTGTTATTATCATATAGTTTAATTTTAACAATAATTACTCTTTTTTTCAAGGTGTTACTTTATAATTTAAAAATCTCCAACGTTGGAGATTTTTAAGATTAGGGTTGTATAAATATTTATTCTAATCCAAACCAAACAGCTACTCCATCTACTTTTACTTCCGAGTTATTTTTAATATCTTTTTTTTCTACTATTAATTCTTTACAGCTAGTTGTTGTAATTATTTCATCACTATATTTTGAGATAATTTTTTCTATGTTTTCATCTGATTTAATATATAATGTAGTAAGATCATTGGGGGTGAGATTAACTTCTTTACGGAGTGCATTGATAGCTCTTATCACTTCTCTTACAGCGCCTTCTTCTTTCAACTCATCTGTTAATTCAATATTGAGAGCAACTTTTATTTCAGAGTCAATTTTATCAATCCAGCTACCACCATGAGATAATTTTTTTACTAGATTTATTTTTTTAACATTTATTTCAGTAGCAATAATATCTAATAATTCTTGTTGTAATTTAAAATTAGCTATCTCTAATTCATACAAAGGCTGTCTTACTTTAATAGACATTTTTTGCCTTAAAGAAAGTGCTTGTTCTACAACATCTCTAGCGATAATCATGTCTTTTATTAGATCTTTTTCTACTTTTTCTAATACCTCATAATCAGGCCAATTTTCTAGATGAACGCTCTCTTGCATCTTATTATCTTTCAAATCTTGAAAAATTTTCTCTGATATAAAAGGAATAAACGGTGCAGATATTTTTGCAAACTCAATTAACACATATCTTAATGTAGCTAAAGCTTCTTCATCTTTTCTTTTGATCCTATCTCTAGATCTTCTAACATACCATTGTGATAGGTCTGTGATGAAATCTACTAGTGGACGACTTGCATGTGCTAGTTTATATGTAGACATATTGTCGCTAACATCTTTATGCAGTTCTTTTAATTTAGCAATAATCCATTCATCTAGTACATTAGAGCTATTTTTATATTCTTCTTTTCTAGATCCATACATTAAATAAAGTTCTAAAATATTTGTTAAAGTATTTGTTACCTTATTATATACTTCTCTAACAGCAGTTTCAGAAAAGCTTAAGTTTTCTCCATACATAACAGGTGATGTGCCAAGATAATATCTTAATGCATCTGCACCATATTTTTCTAGAACAGTACTTGGGTCAGGATAGTTTTTTAATCTTTTACTCATTTTTTTACCATCTTCTGCTAAGACTATTCCATTAACAACCACATTTTTAAAAGCTGGTTCGGTAGATTTAGTTGGTATTGAAGGATTTTTTCCTCGTGTTAGAGCTGTTGCTAAAATATGTAAAGTATAAAACCATCCACGTGTTTGATCTTGTCCTTCAGCAATAAACTGTGCAGGAAAACCAGCTTCAAATTTTTCTTTATTCTCAAATGGATAATGCATTTGTCCATAAGGCATAGAACCTGATTCAAACCAACAGTCTAATACATCAGGAATTCTTTTATATTCTTTACCATTTTTAGATATAATAATTTTGTCCATAAGATGTTTATGGATATCTGTAACTTTTTCTCCTGATAAATATTCTAATTCTTTTACACTTCCTACACAGATTGTATCACCATCTTCACTTTGCCAAATTGGTAGTGGGTCACCCCAAAAACGACTACGAGAAACAGCCCAATCTCTAGCACCTTCTAACCATTTACCAAATCTACCTTCTTTTATATGCTCTGGAACCCAATTAATTTTTTGATTATTTTTTAATAAATCATCCTTTAATTCTGTAACACGAATAAACCAGCTACTTGTTGCGTAGTTAAGAAGAGGTGAATCACATCTCCAGCAATGAGGGTAGCTATGTTCATATTTTTCTTTTGAGAAAAATTTATTATTACTATTAAGCCATTTTAATATTGCTAAGTCTGTTGCGGTTGGATCTTCTTTTGGTTTTACCTCCATACCTGCAAAATCTATCACTTCTGGAATAAATTTTCCATCCATACCAACATGTTGTACCCATTCTGTATTATTATCTTTTCCTAAATAGTAATCATCATCTCCAAAAGCAGGAGCAATATGTACAATACCTGTACCATCTTCTGTAGTAACAAAATCTCCTGCAACAACTTTGAAAGCATTCTTTGCATCTTTAAAATAAGGAAATAGAGGTTCGTATTCTAAGTTTAACAAGTCTTTTCCTTTCAATTCTTTTATTATTTTAATTTTAGTTTTATTGAATAATGGTAGAAAATATTCTTCTATTGATATACCACCACCTTCTGGTTCTCCTGCAGGAACTGGTATTAATTTAGACTGGAAAAAATTATCACTTAAAATATAATATTCATTATTATTTAAATTTTTATCTTCAGTTTTTAATATTTTTATTATTTTATATTTAATATTATTTCCAACTGCTAGTAAAAGATTGCCAGGCAAGGTCCATGGAGTAGTTGTCCAAGCAAGAAAATAGGTATCATTATCCAACCCTAATTTAGATGGATCTTCTAATTTAAATTTTGCAGTTATAGAAATATCTTTTACATCTTTGTATCCTTGAGTAACTTCAAAATTAGATAATGGTGTTTCGCATCTTGGGCAGATATGCATTGCTTTATGCCCTTGATAAATCAAATCTTTTTTCCAAAGTTCATTAAATACCCACCAGACAGATTCCATATATTCAATATCCATTGTTTTATAGTCTTCTTCCATATCAACCCAGCGACCCATTCTTTCTATGGTTACTTTCCACTCATTAGCATATTTTAAAACAGTCTTGTGGCAGGCATTATTAAATTTATCTATACCAAAGTTTTCTATATCTTTTTTACTTTTTAGATCAAGTTCTTCTTCCACAATATTTTCTATTGGTAATCCATGGCAATCCCAACCCCATTTTCTTTCTACTCTAAAACCTTTCATTGTTTGATATCTTGGTACTATATCTTTCATTAAAGATGCAACTATATGTCCATAATGTGGTAAACCAGTAGCAAAAGGGGGACCATCATAAAAAACATAAGGCTTGTCCTCAGGTCTAGAAGAAACAGATTTTTCGAAAATATTATTTTTTCTCCAAAAATCTAATATTTCTTTTTCATTTTTAATTATTTGATTTTCCATATTATGTATATTAATAAGTAGGTTAATAAATTTATTTTAGCTTAAAATAGCTTTTTTTGCAAACCATTCTATTGTGGTATAATAAAATAAAATTAATATTAAAATTTTATGATTTATTTAGGTGCAGACCATGCTGGTTTTAAGGCAAAAGAAGCTCTCAAAACTTTTTTAGATAAATCTGGTTATAAATATGAAGATCTTGGTAATACTAAGTTAGATAAGGACGATGACTATACAGACTATGGAAGATTAGTATCCGCTTTAGTTGCTGTCACTCCAGCTAAAAATAAAGGTATATTAATTTGTGGTAGTGCAGAGGGTATGGGTATGGTAGCTAATAAATATAAAGGTATTCGTGGAGCTGTTGTATCTGATGTAAAAACTGCAAAATTATCCCGTCTTCATAATGATGCTAATGTGTTATGCTTATCTGGGTGGCAGTTAACTAAGTCGGAGACAGAAAAAGTAGTTAAAGCTTGGTTAAATACAGATTTTACTGGAGAGGTAAGGCATAAACGTAGATTAAACGAAATCAAAAAATTAGAAAAAGAAAACTTTAAATAATATGAATGTAATTCCAGCCATACTTGTTAAAAATAAAAAGGAGTTTAAAGAAAAAATAAAATTAATTAGTAAATATTCTGATATTTTTCAGATTGATGTTATGGATGGTAAATTTGTGCCAAACATAACTTGGGCTGATACGGATATAATAGAGCATATGCATCTGCCATTATTATATGAAGCCCATCTGATGATAGAAGATCCATATATAATAATAGAAGATTGGGTAAGAGCAGGGGCTTTTAGAATAATTTTTCATATTGAGTCAACTAAAAAAGCATTAGATTGTATTAAAAAGATAAAAAAATATAAAAAAGAGGCAGGAGTAGCTATTAATCCAAATACATCAATTATTAAAATAAAAGATTTATTGTTAAAATTAGACTATGTTTTGGTTATGGGTGTTACGCCTGGGTTTAGTGGGCAAAAATTTCAACCTCAAGTTTTAGCTAAAATAAAAAAAATAAAAAAATTAGCTCCTAATATTGTAATTGCTGTTGATGGTGGAGTTAACTTAAAAAATGCAAAAGAAATAAAAAAAGCTGGAGCCGATATAATATCAGTTGCGAGTACAATATTTAAAGCAAAGGATCCAGGTAGAGTAATAGAAAAGCTAGAAAGTATATAAAACAGCAAAAGAACGTTCAGAAGAACGTTCTTTTTTTATCTACTATTATTATATGGTATAATGTAAATGTAAAATTATTGATTGTAATAATTATATTATTTTGTAATAAATAATTATAAACTAATCCACTAGTTAACTAATCTACTAATTAACCAATTTTATGTATCTTAATGACAAACAAATAAAAGAATTAGAAAAAAGAGCTAACAGTATTAGACAGGATATTATAAAAATATTGCTTAAAGCTGGATCTGGACATTCAGCCGGACCTCTTGGTATGGCAGATGTTTTTACTGCCCTATATTTTAATGTAATGAAAATAAATCCTAAAAAACCAGAATGGCAGGACAGAGATTATTTAATGTTATCAAATGGACATATCTGCCCAGTGCAATATGTAGCCCTGGCACATGCTGGATATTTTCCTAAAAAAGAACTCAATACTTTACGTCAATTAGGCAGTAGATTGCAAGGTCATCCTCATAGAGGGACACTACCCGGTATTGATGTATCAAGTGGACCCTTGGGTGATGGTATTTCTCAAGCTGTTGGTTTAGCTTATGCCTTAAGAATGGATAAGAAAAAAAATTGGGTTTATGCTTTAATGGGTGATGGTGAGCAAAATGCTGGTATTGTTTGGGAGGCCACTATGTTTGCTGGTAAAAATAAATTAGCAAATTTAACAGCTATAATAGATAGAAATAATATACAAATAGATGGTAATACAGAAGATATTATGCCACTTGAGCCATTAAAAGATAAGTACGAAGCATTTGGTTGGCACGTTATTGATGTTGATGGTCATAATATTCCAGACTTTATTTCTGCATGTGAACAGGCTAAGGCTATTGTGGAAAAACCAGTTTTAATTATTGCACATACTATTCCTGGTAAAGGAGTAGATTTTATGGAATATGATTTTACTTGGCATGGCAAACCTCCAAAAGAAGACGAAGCAAAAATTGCTTTAAATGAATTAAGAACTTTACGAGGAAAAATAACAAGTGAACACGAATAAAATTAATATTTTCTTATGATAAATAAAAAAGCAAAATTAGTAAAAAATCTATTTTCTAAAGATATTAAGCTGATTCCAACTCGCAATGGTTATGGGGATGGTGTTGTAGAGGCTGGTAAAAAAGATAAAAATATTATTGTTTTATGTTGTGACTTAACCGACTCTACAAAAAGCGGATCTTTTGCAAAAGCATTTCCAGATAGATTTGTAGAAGTGGGTATAGCAGAACCAAATATGACATGTCTTGCTGCAGGTATGGCATTGCGAGGAAAGATACCTTTTATATCTTCTTATGCAATGTTTAGCCCTGGACGAAGTTGGGAGCAGGTGAGAACAACAATTTGTTACAATAAAACAAATGTAAAAATTGTTGGTGCACATGCAGGTGTTTCAGTTGGTCCTGATGGTGCAACTCACCAGGCAATAGAGGATATTGCAATAATGAGGGTATTACCAACAATGAATGTGATAGTGCCATGTGATTATGAGGAAACAAAAAAGGCAACCATGGCAGTAGCAAAATTAAAAGGAGCGTGTTACCTTCGTTTTGCAAGAGAAGCTACGCCTGTTTTTACAACACCTGCTACTCCTTTTAAAATAGGAAAAGCAGAAGTTTTTAAAGACGGTAAAGATGTTACCATTATTGCTTGTGGACCATTAGTTTATGAAGCTCTAAAGGCTGCAAAAGAATTAGAAAAAGAAAAGATATCTGTCAGGGTAATTAATAATCATACGATAAAACCATTAGATACAAAAACTATTATTCAATCTGCAAAAGAAACAGGAGCTATAGTAACAGTAGAAGAACATCAAAAAAATGGTGGATTGGGAAGTGCTGTAGCAGAATGTTTGGTAGAAAATTATCCAGTTCCTATGGAGCGTATTGGTGTTAACGATAGATTTGGAGAATCTGGACCATCCGATGTTTTACTGGATATTTTTGAATTAACATCTCCATTTATTGTCAAAGCTGTTAAAAAAGTATTAAAAAGAAAAGCATAAATAAAAAATATGAAAAATAATCGTTTTAAATTTGATATGATATCTATTGGCGATGCAACTCTGGATACTTTTTTTAAACTTCAAGAAGCATTATTGATACCGATGTATGAAGAACATAATCCAATGTTATGTTTACCATACGCAGATAAAATGCCAATAGAAGAGTTTTCTCAAAAAATTGCAGGTAATGCATTAAATAATGCAGTAGGATCAAGTCGTCTTGGTATGCGTAGTGCATTTTATAGTATATTGGGCAATGATGATAGTGGTAAAAAAATATTAGCGGGTATAAAAAAAGAAGGAGTGTCTACTAAATATGTGCAAATTGATAAAACAAAACCAACAAATTTTACTGCAGTATTAAATTATGAAGGAGAAAGAACTCAGCTTATTTATAGAGTAGATAGAAAATATAGTTTACCTAAACTAGAAACAAGCAAATGGGTTTATTATACGGCTGTTGGTAAAAATCATGTTAATATGGAAAGTGAAATCGTTGAATATATAAAAAAAACAGGTACTCAACTTGGTTTTAATCCAGGAGCTTATCAATTAAAAAGAGGTGCAGAATCATTAAAGGAAGTATTATTAAATACTCATGTATTATTTGTTAATAAAGAAGAATCATATAAATTAGTAGGAAGAGGAGAGGTAAATGTTTTATTGAGACAACTTCATAAAATTGGTCCTAAAATAGTAGTTGTAACCGATGGCTCTAAGGGTGCATATAGTTTTGATGGGAAAGATATGTATCATATGCCAGTTTTTCCTATTAAAATTGTTGAGATGACTGGAGCTGGAGATAGTTTTGCAACTGCTTTTATTGGAGCCTTACATTATGATAAAGATATAAAAGAAGCTTTAAGATGGGGTACTGCTAACTCTACATCAGTTGTTTTGCAGGTAGGTCCTCAAGATGGATTGTTAAATCGTGCAGGTATAGAAAAGATTTTAAAAAAACATGCAAAGGTTAAACCTATAAAAATAAAATAATGTTAGTAAATTTAAAAACAATTTTAGCTAAAGCAGAAAAAGGGAAATATGCAGTTCCTGCTTTTAATGTTAACAATATGGAGATAGTGCAGTCTGCAATTCAAGCCGCTGTAAAATTAAAATCACCTGTTATACTGCAAACTTCAGAAGGTGCTATAGAGTATGCTGGTATGCAATATTTAAAAGCATTAGTGTATGTTGCATCAGAAGAAAATGTTCCAGTTGTTTTTCATCTTGATCATGGTAAAAATATGAAAACTATAAAAATGGCAGTTGATAATGGTTATAGTTCTGTAATGATTGACGCTTCTTTGTTTCCGTATGGTAGAAATATACAAAAAACAAAACAAGTTGTTGCTTGGGCACGTTCAAAAAAGATTTCTGTTGAAGCAGAATTGGGGGCAATTGAAGGAGTCGAAGACCTAGTATCTGTAACAGAGAAGCAAGTATTTTTTACTAATCCAAATCAAGCAAAAGATTTTGTTAAGCGCACCGGATGTGATGCTTTAGCTATATCTATTGGCACTGCTCATGGAGCTTTTAAATTTAAAGGTAAACCAAGATTAGATATTAATAGATTAAAAGAAATAGATAAAATAGTTGGAGTCCCTTTGGTTTTACATGGTGCAAGTGAGGTGCCACAGCAATATATAGATTTAGCAAATAAATATGGTGCTAAATTAAAAGGAGCAAAAGGTGTTAGTGACGCATGGTTAAGGAGTGCTATTAAGGGTGGTATAAGAAAAGTAAACACAGACACAGATTTACGTCTTGCCTTTACTGCAGCTGAGAGAAAGACTTTATTTAATAAAAAATCTAGCTTTGATCCACGTAAATTATTAGGTCCTGCAAGAGATGAGATGCAAAAAATTTGTGAACATAGAATTAAAGTCTGCGGTAGTGCAGGAAAAGCATAATAAAATAAAAACATACGGTGCTATGCACCTAGTCATAAAATTATACGGTTTTATCTAATCAATAATAATTATTGATTAAATAATTTTTTGATTAAATGATTAATAGATTATATGAAAGTAGTAACAATTGGTTCTGCAACACTGGATGTGTATTTACAAAGCAAGGCATTTAAACAGATAGAATCAGAAAAATTTTTAACAGGTGTTGGCGAGTGTTTGGCTTTAGGCTCTAAAAATGAAGTTAATAATATTTTTGTCGATACTGGCGGTGGTGCAACTAATACAGCTGTGAGTTTTGCAAATCTTGGGCTTGATACCTCAGTTATGACTAGAATAGGAGATGATTTATTTGGTAAAGAAGTGGAGGATGTTTTAGTATCTAGAAATATCAACACAGAATATTTACAAAAAGATAATAAAATAACAACTTCTTATTCCACGCTTCTATTATTAGAAGGAGGACAACGTTCTATTTTAGTTTACAGGGGTGCTAGTAATAAGTTAGTTATGCCTAAAAAAATAGAAGCAGATTGGTTTTATATTTCATCTTTAGGTGGTGATATAAAATTATTAGATAAATTATTGTCTCATGCTAAGAAAAATAATATTAAAGTAGTATATAATCCTGGTGGTGGAGAGTTAAAGTTGGGATTAAGTAAATTAAAAAAATATTTTAAAAAGTTAGAGGTTTTAAATTTTAATCGTGAAGAAGCGTCTACTCTGTGTAATGTAGATTACAATCGTATGGATATAATGATAAAAAAATTAAATAATCTAGCTCCCTATGTAGTTATTACAGATGGTCCTAACGGAGCCTTTGCATTACATAATAATATGCTTTATTTTGCACCAACATTAAAAACAAAACCAGTAAACACTACTGGAGCTGGTGATGCTTTTGGATCTGCTTTGGTATCAGGTTTAATCTTAAAAACTGATATAGAATTTGGATTGCAATTGGGCACGCTTAATTCTGATGGAGTGATAAGGAAGATGGGAGCAAAAAATGGACTTTTAGAAAAAATGCCCACTACTTCACAATTAAAAAAAATTAAGATTAGTAAAGAGCCTGTATAATCAAAATATTTAATATTGAATATAAAAAATCCCACATTGGTGGGATTTATTTTTTTATAGTTTAAATATATTATCTTGCTCTTCGTAAAGCCCTATAAAAAGTTTTAAATTTTCTATTTATTAGTTTTAGTATTAATTGCTCACGTGTTTTTTGTGGTACCTTATCATCTTTTTCTTGTATACGAGAAGCCTCTATCATATGTGTTAAAAGTGTGTTTTTCAATTGATCAATAAATACCACAGCCTTATCTATAGATAGTCTGTCAGATATATATTTACCTTCAGGAATACTAAAAATGATTCTTATAAAAACATCACCGCTTATGATAAGTTTATGTAATGTTATATGTAGATTATGCTTTATTCTTCTTGCTGATATCGATTTTGATTTATCAAGATCCCTTTGACTCCACGGGCATAAATTTACAGGTATAGTAGCAATCTCTACATCTCGTGATTGTGATACTGCAATATGTAGTAAAATTTTTCCAACATCTACTTCATGGCTGTTACAGAATGGACATTGTGTAATCATTTCTATCATTGTTTTCTCCTGTTATGTAAAGAGCTTTTAGTGTATAATATATGTATACTATAAAATTAATAAATTGTCAATTATATGATCAAGAAAAAAATATATATTACAAGAGAAATTCCCAAGGAGGGAATTGACATGTTAAAAAAGAGAAAAGACTTTGATGTAAGAGTTAGTCCGCATGATAGAGTATTGTCTCAAAAAGAAATTATAAAAAATGCTAAAGGTGTAGATGCGCTATTATCTTTATTAACAGATAAGATAGATGGAAAATTGTTAGATGGATTAGGTCCACAACTAAAAATAGTTGCTAATTATGCTGTTGGTTTTAATAATATTGATTTAAAAGCTGCAAAAGAAAGAAAGATTATGGTAAGCAATACTCCTGGTAAGTTAATAAGTTTTTCTGTTGCAGAGCATACATTCGCATTAATGCTAGGTTTAGCTAAAAGGATGGTGGAAGGAGATAATTTTATGCGTCACGGTAAATATAAGGGCTGGGGACCATTATTACTTTTAGGCACAGACTTACATGATAAAACTATAGGTATTGTTGGTTTAGGTGCTATCGGCTCTAGTGTTGCAGAAAAAGCTTATAGGGGTTTTAATATGAAAGTTGTATATACTGATTTAAATAGAAATAAAGAATTTGAAAAAAAATATAAAGCTAAGTATTTAAAAATGAATGAGTTATTAAAGCAGTCTGATTTTGTAACGTTACATGTGCCATTATTAAAGAGCACAACTCATTTAATGAGTAATAAAGAATTTAAATTAATGAAGAGTAGTGCTTTTTTAATCAATACTTCTCGTGGACCTGTAATAGATGAGGATGCTATGGTTGATGCTTTAAAGAAAAAAGAAATAGCAGGTGTAGGATTAGATGTTTATGAATGTGAGCCAAAGCTAGGTTGTAAAATCAAAAATCTTAAATATATGAGAGCGGCTAATAATGTAATTATTACTCCACATATAGCTTCTGCATCATATGAGACAAGAGCAGAAATGGCAGAGATTGCAGCTAAAAATGTAATAGCAGCGTTAACTGGGAAAACACCACCAAATTTATTAAAATAGTATTTTAAAAAAATCCGTATGGATATCCGTGCGGATTTTTTGTTTATAGATATTTTATTAAACGTTCTTTTAATTCTCTTTCTTCTAGCCGTATTATAAATATAATACTAATGAGATAATAAATATTAAAAAATAAAATAGATAATTTTGCTGATATTAAAAATATAGAAATAGATATTAAGCAGTATGCTAAGTAAGCAGGATGTTTAAATAATTTATATGGTCCAGATTTAATTATTTTTATTTCAGATTTTATAGGGTTTATAACAGATAAAAGAAAATAGCGTTTTACTCCAAGTGTTTTAATTGACCAGAGGATTAAAAATAATGAAAATATAATAATAGATTCACTCAGTATAGTTAGCCATTTAGGTGTTATAAAAAGTAAACTTGGCATTTTTAAAATTATCAAAGCTATAAATCCACTCAAAATCCAAATTAAAATTATAGATAAATAAAATAAGTAGGGATTTTTTTGCCAAAAATTTAAAAATTTATGTAATAAGAAATGAAAAATTGGGACAGGTCCCAATATTAAAATAATTAAAAATAAAATTATATTCATAATCATATTACTTAAATGTAATAGGTATCTCTAGTGCATCATCATGTTCTGGTAGCCCTGATGGATTGTCTTTTTTTAATATAAGAGAACCTCTATTGTAAATGTTGGGTTTTTCAAACTCTAATTCTGCAATAAAATCTATAAAGTCTTCTGTCATCCAATCATCTTGTGCTGTTGCGTATCCCTGTGCAATTATAAGACCATCCCAATTAGTTAAGATGATTGGAAAGCTTGCTTCAAAAAACCAAGTACCTCTAGCCCTGCCTTTAATAATAAGAGGGCTTGTGATTTCTTGATTTTCTGTAAAGTTATAAAGAATAATTTTATCTTTATATATTATATTTTTATTTATTGTTTTAGGTAGTATTAAGAGTATACTCTTAGCTATTCCAAGTATAATGATTAAAGTTGATAAAATTAAAATAATTTTTTTATATCTCATATATTATTTTGTTAATCTAATATCTACATTAGATAAAGCACCTTCAACATCTGCGAACCAGTTATCCGCAACAGAGAATAATAAATAAATAGATTTTTTACCAGTAACATCTATATTCATCTCACAATTTTTACTTGTTGTGCATTGTGGAAGCCCACAATGTGTTATAGCGGAATCATCTGCATTTGTTATGGAGCAATGTTGCCATCTATCTTCTCCCACTACATGATTACATTCTTCACTTAATTTTGGGTTAGGATCCTTTGAAAGAGCTATTAGATCAAGAGAATTATCATCTGTCACACCATTATAGTTGCAGTCAGAAAAATATTTTTTTGTATAATTATTAACTTTTAGATTAGCATTAATTTGCATATGACTATATCCGGTAACATCAATTTCTTTTGTCCATAATCCACGATAAATTGCTCTTAAGGTTTTGCATCTAAAGGCAAAAGTTCTTGTAAACATTGTATTCTTATAATCATTACATGGAGCACCTTCTTTGCTCATTACATAAACTCTATTGTCTTTATATAAATCTAAAGAAAAGATTTTGGCTGGAGTTGGGGAGATGACTGGAATATTGTTATTAATATTTTGAGAGAAAAAATTAACAACATAGTTTGATATACCTTCTCCATGTGCAATTTTTTGTGGTGTTAATCCTATTATTATACATGTTGAAATAAGAATGATAGCACAGGAGCTTATAAATAAAAATGATTTAAGGTGTTTTGTAAAAGAATTGCTCTTATTATTTTTTTTCATAATATTATTTTAATAATATAAACTATCTTTATTATACAGTAAAATATCCATAAGAGAAAGTTAATTTTTTATTTTTATTTTTAAAAAAAGATAGCCAATTTGGCACTTAATAGATGTGGCATAAAAAATCAACCTTGGTATTTACCGAGGTTTTTTTATATTCTTATTATTGACAGAAATAAAAAAAAATTATAATGTTAACATAGTTCTATTAAAAAAGGAGAAAGCAGGTGTTTCCACAAAAATTTACTTTATCTAATGGTATAAGGGTCGTAATAACACCAATGGATGGCACAGAAGCTATTTCTGTGATGGTGATAGTTAAGGCTGGATCTCGTTGTGAAACCAAAAGGATTAATGGGTTAGCTCATTTTTCCGAACATATGTTATTTAGGGGTGGAAAAAGATATAAAGATAAAAATAGTATAGCAGAAGCAGCTGATAATATTGGCGCAGACTATAATGCAGAAACTTCTGAAGAAACAATAGCTTTTTATATGCAGTCTGCAAGTTCTCAATTAGAAATAATTGTAGATATTTTATCTGATATGATTATTAATTCACGTTTTCTTACCAGGGATATTGACAGAGAGCGTGGCGTTGTTATACAAGAGATCAAGGGAGACTTGGATGATCCGGCAACTCAAATTTTAACTGATTGGCAAGAACTAATATTTCCTAATCATGCTTTAGGAAGACCAATTTTAGGCACGGTACCTAGTATAAAAGGATTTACAAGGGATGATTTTTTAAAATATTATTTACGTTTTTATGCAAATAAAAATATTGTAATCAGTGTTGCAGGAAAAATATCAGATGTGAATAATATATTTGATATTTTAGAAAAATATTTTGGATCTAAACCTCAAACTA
>Ga0210057_1001319_pt1 | contig 37874 bp, 34 predicted proteins | sample CryGeyCG2114_010_2_FD_183968 | JGI IMG/M metagenome (GOLD analysis project Ga0210057, IMG submission 183968) | Groundwater microbial communities from aquifer - Crystal Geyser CG10_big_fil_rev_8/21/14_0.10 (SPAdes) (version 2) | ecosystem: Environmental > Aquatic > Deep subsurface > Groundwater ... | reverse complement strand
TATTTACAAGTCTTATTCTGTGTTCTTCAATTTTTTCTTTCCACCATTCTAACTCAGTATTGTCTAACGCTGTTATTAAATCTGACATGTTTACTTGGATTCTAGCACTTTGGGGATATTTTTGAAAATCCGTTCGGCTGCGCTCCCTTCGATTATACTCAGGACAAGCAGGACAAGTGAGTTATCCTACTTGAAGATAGAAAATAGAAGATAGAAAGTAGATTATTGAAAATAGAAGGTTGAAGATTGAGGATCCTCCTTCGTTAAAGCTGCCTCCTTCGCTCCATCCTACGCTAAAGCTTCGGAGTGGCAAGAAAGCTACGGATGGCCAAGTCGGAAGGACAGGTTTAGGATTTTATGATTTGACAAATTATCGCCCTTGCTGTAAATTGAAGTTAATATGCCAACAATAATTGAAACAAAACCAAATATCTTGGGCGGAATGCCAGTTTTAAAGGGAACGCGAATACCTATTGCTCGTGTTGTGGCCTTGTTCGTTCAGGGATATAAGGTAAAAGATTTCAAAAGAGACTATCCTTATCTTACAATCACAAAAAAAGATATAGCGGATATATTCTCCTATTATTCTCATCTTGCATCAAAATAAAAAATCAAAAAAAATCAAAAAATTCAGACTTTTATTAGATTCCGCATTTGCAAGGCCTGATCAATTCCCTAAACTTTCAAAAAAAGTAAAGCTACTGCATGCTGTCCATAGCCTTGGATTATCACGTCAGGCAGAAGATAGTCATATTTATCAAAAGGCAATCGAGGCAAACTGTTTTGTGCTAACAGTTAACTTCAGAGATTTTAAAAAATTTATCAGACAAGGAAAACCAGGGGTAATAGGGATTGACTCTCAATTGTCTAATGAAGAAATTGATTTGACCGTATCAAAATTTGTTTCGGGTAAAAATCCAGATGGCCTCTGGGGAAAAGCGACAAAAATTTAATTAATGAGTACTGATAAAATTTATTATTTATATATACTTGAGTGTTCTGATGGGTCTTTTTACTGCGGGATTGCGCGGGATTTGGGAAAACGGCTTAAAGAACACAACGGTGTTATAAAGGGGGGTGCTGTTTACACAAAAACCAGACGACCTGTGTATTTAAAGTATTACGAAAAACTAAAAGGAAGAAGTAATGCCTTAAAACGAGAGTACGAAATTAAACAACTTTCTCATTTAGAGAAGTCTAACCTATAAGTAATGATTGATGATTTAAGATTTATGATTTGTGGAGCTTTGCGTAAAGTGTTAGAGAAAAGATGGCGATATAAAAAATAAGTCCTAGAGCACATGTTGGTAGTCCTAAAACATAAGCATTAAATCCTTTTTCAAATAAAAGCGGAAGTTCGCCCACTGTATAATATCCTGCAAACAAAATCCCCAAAAAACTTACCGTTAAAATTGCATTTAATGCCAGCTGCTGTCTAATTTTCTTAAAAACCAGGAGAACTGCAAAAACTGTAATGGCAAAATACATTACAAATCCAAAGTAACACGCAGGATACCCCAAAAAATACGGACAGGACTCGTTTAAAGCGCAGGCATTATTTAAAAGTTTATAAGAGGAAAGATATCCTGCAAAGGCAAGGCCTGCTATACCAAGAAGTAAAATAATATTATTAACTCTTTCCATAAATTAGCTTCTCTACTTAAGCATACTCCCGCTTTGCAAGAATTTCTACAAAGTATAATTTATTATTTTAGACTGATATAATAAGGATATGACAATACAAGAAATAATTGACATTTATATTTCATTTTTTGAAAAACGGGGACACAAAAAAATCCCAAACTCCTCCCTTGTTCCAATAGACGATCCGACCACCCTTTTTACATCTTCCGGCATGCAGCCTCTTGTCCCGTATCTTTTAGGCGAGACGCATCCTGCTGGAGTGCGTTTGGTTAATGTGCAAAACTGTTTTAGAGCTGTTGATATAGACGAAGTCGGAGACAACCGCCACACGACTTTTTTTAGAATGCTTGGCAACTGGAGCTTGGGAGACTATTTTAAGAGTGAGGAAATCCCCTGGCTTTGGGAATTTTTAACAGAAGAACTTGAACTTCCAAAAGAAAAACTTTATATAACTGTATTTTCGGGAGATGGGTCTGTTGAATTTGATAGTGAGTCTGAAGAAATTTGGCAAGAAGTTTTAGCAAAGTCCTTCGGCTCTTCCCAAGAAAATAGAATTTTTAAAGGCGGCGTAAGCAAAAACTGGTGGTCAAGAAGCGGTACGCCTGAGAATATGCCGGCAGGTGAACCGGGCGGACCTGACACGGAAGTTTATTTTAAATTTGATAACATTGAACATAATAGTAAATGCGGCCGCCGGACCGGTCGCCAACTCGGAGAAGTCTCTGACTCGGAGAGAGAGTCCTTCTCTGAACCAGGAGGTTCGCCGAACCGGAGGTCTGGCCCGGAGGGCGACGATCCTACGAAATGCGAATGCGGAAAGTTTTTGGAAATTGCAAACAGCGTTTTTATGCAGTATATAAAAACACAAACCGGAAGCTTTGTAAATTTACCCAAGCAAAATGTTGATTTTGGAGCCGGAGCTGAAAGGCTTTTGGCAGCAGTTGAAAACAAAAACGATATTTTTACAACTTCTCTATTTGCGCCGATTATTGAAACTGTTGAAAAAGCAACCGGCAAAAAATATGGTTCGGCAAACTCACCACAAACTACAAAACAGATGAGAATAATCGCAGACCACCTGCGGGCAGCTGTTTATTTGCTGGATGCAAAAGTTCTTCCTTCCAATAAAGAACGGGGATATGTTTTGCGAAGGCTTATCAGACGCTCTGTTGATAATTTAGGAAGTGTTGAGGCAAGTGCTTTGGAGAAAATTATAGAGGCAATAGTTACAGAGTGCGGAAAAACCGACGAAAGCCTGAAAACTAATTTTGAATTTATAAAAAACTCTGTTTTGGAAGAAGCTGAAAATTATAAACGCGTTCTGGATTCAGGTAAAAAACTTATCGAAAGAGAATTGAATATTTTAGGTATTAAAAAAGGTGACGAAATAAAAGGGGAGTTATTAGAAATTCCTGCAAGCGTAGCATTTAAAGGAACGGCAACTATTGGTATCGGCCCAACTCAATTTGAGAACCTCGGATATACTTTTGACAAACAAGAATATGCAGCGCTTATGGAAAAACATAAAAACCTTTCCAAAAGCACGTCAAGCGGAATGTTTAAAGGAGGCCTTGCCGATAAAAACGAACTTACTATAAAAGGCCATACTGCAACGCATTTACTCCACCAGGCTTTAAGGGATGTTTTTGGAAATCAATTACACCAAACAGGCAGCAATATAACAAGCGAGAGAGTGCGGTTTGATTTTAACCACGACAAATTATTGACAGAAGATGAAATAAAAAAAGTTGAAGAAATTGTAAATGGGAAAATAAAGGAAAATCTGCCTGTTCACTTTGAAATGATGCCGCTAAATAAAGCTAAAGACATTGGCGCAATCGGGCTTTTTGATGAAAAATATCAAGCGGATGTTAAAGTGTATTTTATTGGTGGAAACAAAAGCCCTTCGGCTGATGCCTCAGGACTCCCTCGTAAGTATAATGCTTACTCGGTCGAATTATGCGGCGGTCCGCATGTAAATTTTACTTCCGAGATTAAAAGTTTTAAAATAGTTAAACAGGAGAATTTAGGAAAACTTACGAAAAGAATTTACGCAAAAGTAGAGTAATATGAAACTTAACGCACTGCCCTTTCTGGATAAAAAAGAAAACAAAGATTACTTTTTATCTTTAATACTTCGAAATGAAAAAGCTAAGGCTGTTATATTTGAAAAATCAGGCAATACTATAAAATACATAAACGACGCCGAGGAAGATTTTGAAAATACAATAGAAGACGCTACAACCGAGGAATTTTTAAATGTTTTAGACAAAGCAATTACATCCGCAGAAAGTGCTCTTCCCCAAAATATAGAAACCCATAAAACCCTTCTTGCCCTTAAGCAGTCCTGGATTGAGGATAACAAGATAAAAAAAGAGTATCTGGAAAAGTTAAAAAAAGCAGGAGAAGAGCTTTCTTTGGACCCCATTGGATTTCTGGTTTTTTCGGAAAGCATTGTTAATTTAATACAAAAAGAAGAAGGAGCGCCTGTAAGTGCAATTTTAGCTGAGTTTGGCAAAAAATATCTAACCGTAACTTTGGTAAGAAACGGAAAAATAAGGGAAGTAAGAAGCTCTGAGATACACGAGTCTGCATCTTTTACAGTTGATACAATTCTAAAACATCTTCAAACTCCGGAAGTCTTGCCCTCCCGCATAATTTTACTCGAGGAGGAGGAAGACGGACTTACCCAGGAATTTATCGGACACAGCTGGAGCAAAAGTCTTCCGTTTCTGCACCTTCCCCAGATTGTAAGCCTTCCTCAGGAAGCTGAGGTAAAAGCAGTTTTACTTGGCGCCTCTACGCAAATGGGCGCAAATTTAATTTTTGATATTAAAAAGCCCGCGATGTATGAAAAAGAAAAAGAAAGCGAGGAATTTATAGACAAAAAGGACTTGGAGACGGATGAAAAAATTATAAAAGAAAACGGCTTGGGCGAAGATGAAAAAAAAGGAAATGTCGAATATATAGGAAAAGACTCTTCCATGGAATTTTTCGGATTTAGCGGGGGAGATGTTGCAAAATCAAAACCTTCCAAAGAAGAGCTAAAAGATGAGGAGAAAGAAACCGAAAAGTTTTCCGAAAAAGAAATGGAGGAGCACTTTGAAGAAATTCCCGAAGACGTAAAACTAAAAGAAGAACAAAGACGCGGTCCCCAGGTTGCCGGAATAATGGTTTTGGAAAAAATAAAAATTTTTCTTTCAAGGCTTTTAGTTTATTTAAAAAAAATGGATTTTGGCGCAATTTTGGCAAATTTAAAAGGCTTGGGGCCCAAGAATTTGGCAATTTTAGGCAGTGCAGGAATTGTAATTTTGCTTTTGCTTTTTTATCTTTTTGTATTCCAGACTTCCGCCCAAATCACAATTAATCAGACGCCCAAAATTGAGGAAAAATCTACGACCGCCGTTTTTTCGCCCAATGAGAGCACAAATGTAGACGGCAGAATAATTTCTGCGGAAATTATAAGCATTGACAAAGAAGGTTCGGTAACCACAAACGCAACAGGCAAAAAAGATGTAGGAACAAAGGCAAAAGGAACGGTTACTATTTTTAATAACGATACGGACTCCGTAACTCTTTCCGCAGAAACTGTAATAACTGCATCTAACGGACAGAAGTTTACGTTAGACGGCGCAGTATCGGTTGCATCTGCATCCGGAGATATTTTTTCCGGAACAAAACCGGGAACAAAAAACGCAAATGTAACAGCAGAAGAAATCGGAACCGAGGCAAACGTCCCCTCCGATACTAAATTTACTGTTGGTACAAGCAAAACAATTGCGGGAAAAAATGACAACGCTTTTTCCGGAGGTTCGAAAAAAAGCGTGACCGTGGTATCCGATAATGATATAGACAAACTAAGAAGCGACCTTCCCAAAAGCCTCGAGCAGAAAGCAAAAGAACAGCTAAGAGGACAGATTTCGGGAGACAAGACAGCGATTGAAAATTATATTAACACCGACTTTTCGGGAGAAAGTTTTGACAAAAAAGCAGGAGACGAAGCAAAACAGGTGACTTTGAAAGCAACGGTTACTTTTGATTTTGTTGCTTACAATAAAAGCGATATGCACTCTCTTGCCTTAAAGCTTTTTGAAGGAGGAAATTATAATATAGATAAAAATAAACTTGAAGTAAGCGCAAAAGACGTAGAAGTTGAAAAAGATGAAGATGTTTCTGCAAAAATCAACATAAAAGCAGGGCTTTTTGCAAAAATTAATACAAATGATTTGGCAAAACAGATTGCAGGGCAGTCTGTTACTAAAGTAAAAAACAGTCTCGGAAATTTAGAAAATGTATCAAATGTTGATATTAAAGTATCTCCGTCTCTTCCTTTTATATCAGGCAGTCTGCCTAAAAACCCTGACAAAATAAAATTTACGGTATCCGCTAATTAAATGGTAAAGTATTATAAAAAAAATAAAAGAATTAATAAAAATTTTTTGGCAAAAATTTTTAGCATAGTATTGGTTATTTCCGGAGGGCTTATAGCTTCCTATATTTTTCTTCCGCTTATTTCCTGGCAGGTTTATTTTGCGCCGACTTTTGCAAATCAGGAAGTTACGGCGCCTATTCCCAAAAACACCGTGGTTTCACAGCAATCAATTTCTTCTCTTATTGCACAAGCCTCCGAAAATTTTTCCGGAGTAAATTATGAAGACGCGGTAAATTGGTTTCCTACATATAAATACCAGAAAAATGAACGCCCTAAGACAGAATTTTATAAAATTTCAATACCCTCATTGGATATTGAAAATGCTTTGGTTTCCTCTATCGATACAAATGTTGCAAAACATCTGGTTAATTACGGAGGAACGGCAATTCCTCCGGACAAAGGAAATGCCGTAGTTTTCGGACACTCAAGTCTTCCCCAGCTTTATAACAGAAATGACTATAAAACAATTTTTGCAAAACTTTATAAACTGGTACCCGGAGATAAAATCACCGTAACCGTTGGAAACAAAACCTACAAATACGTGGTGGAAAAAATAACAATTGTTGATCCCAATAATACTTCTGTTTTGGAACAGGATTACGGTGATAGCTTTCTTACACTTGTAACGTGCACGCCTCCCGGAACTATATGGAAAAGACTTGTTGTAAAGGCAAGAATGGAGAAAACATAATGGAAAAACCGTATTGGCAAAGAGTTTTATATAACATCTGGCCTAAAATATATAGATTTATAGATGGAACTTTTTTTTGGTTTCTAAGGATTTTAAAAAGCACGGTTAGGGAAGCAATAAAACAGATTAAATTTAGCTGATATGGTTGATGTACAGCACGAAGCAGTTAATGCCATACGAAAAAAGCTCCTTGGCAAAAGACTTACTTATAAAGAAGTCTATGCCATTATGGAGGCGATTTCCAATAAAAAATTGGGGGAAGTCTTAACCACTTATTTTGCAGCCTCCGGATATTCCAAAGGTTTTTCTAATCAGGAACTTTATTACCTTACAAAAGCAATGGTTGATACAGGAGAAAAACTCGAATTTGAAGGAATTGTTGCCGACAAGCACTCAATTGGCGGGATACCCGGGACACGAACAACGCCGATTGTTGTAGCAATTGTTGCAGCAGCCGGTTTTAAAATTCCGAAAAGCTCATCGCGTGCTATAACATCGCCCGACGGAACAGCCGATGATATGGAAGTGCTTGCTCCTGTAAACCTTTCCAAAGAGAAAATATTTAAAGTGGTTACAGAAACTAACGGTTGCATTGTCTGGGGAGGTACTTTTAATCTGGCGCCTGCCGATGACATTATTATTCAGGTTGAAAGACCGCTTTCTTTTGAAAGTTACGACAAAATAGTTATTTCGATTATGGCAAAAAAAGTTGCATTCGGCTCTAATCATATTGTAATTGACCTTCCTTACGGAAAAAGAGCAAAAGTGCATACCTTAAAAGATGCACAGCATATACAGAATAAGTTTGAATTTATAGCAAGAAAATTCAAAATAAAAATAAAAGTTTTAATATATAAAACTGTAGAGCCGGCCGGAAGAGGCGTGGGACCAATTCTTGAAATGCAGGATTCTTTAAAAGTATTGGAGCAGACAAAAGAGAGACCGATGGATTTGGAAATAAGAAGTCTAAATATTGCTTTAAATCTTCTTGAGATGTGTATTGCAGACAGTCCCAAAGAATTCAGGGATAAAATTGCAAAAGACTTTGGAAATATAAATAATTTTACCCTCCATCTATTGCAGTCGGGCACTGCTTTGGAAAAATTTAAACAGATAATAAAAGCCCAGGGCGGAAATCCCAATGTCGAAAGCTCCAGCCTTAAACCCGGAAAATATATATACGAAAAAAGGGCAACTCAAAACGGGGTTGTAAATGATATGAATATTAAAAATATAACAAGTGTTGCAAGAATTCTGGGAGCTCCCGCCATGAAAGGATCCGGGATTTACCTAAATAAAAAAATAGGCGAAATTGTTAAGGCCGGAGACACACTATATACACTTTTTAGCGAAAATGTGTATAATCTTAAGGAAGGAAGAGAGTCTTTGGCTAACTTTCCTTTAGTATATTACGAATGATGCTTGCGTATCGCTCAGTATCATAATGAGCAGTTCAACTGCCCTGAGCTCACTGTCGAAGGATAATATCGAAATATGAAAAAGCTTATTATTGTATCAGTCTTAATTTTAATTGCTGCGGTTTTTGGATTAATTTGGTGGCAGAGCGGAAATCTTGCGGTAAACAGCTCAGACAAAACCCCTGTAATTTTTGTTATTAAAAACGGTGACGGAGTGCGGGAAATTGCAAACAATTTAAAACAACAAAGGTTAATAAGAGACCCTGTTGTATTTTTTCTCCTTACAAAACAGGGCGGACTTGATAAGCAGATTCAGGCCGGAGATTTTAGACTTAACCGTTCGATGACTGCTTTGGAAATTGCAAAAGCTTTAACTCACGGCACACTTGATATCTGGGTAACCTTGCCCGAAGGAGTAAGGGCGGAAGAAATTGCGGATATTTTGGAAGAAAAAATGCCACAGTATGATAAAAGCTGGCGGGAAGTTTTAAATGAAAATGAAGGCTATCTTTTTCCTGACACTTATCTTTTGCCAAGAGAGGCTGATATTGAGCTTATTGTGTCGATACTTAAAAATAATTTTCAGACAAAATACGAAAGCGTTAAAAATTTAAAAACAACTTCGCTTTCTGATGAAGAAACTTTAATACTTGCTTCCATGATAGAAAGGGAGGCAAGGCATGCGGAAGACCACTCCTTAGTTGCATCCGTAATCACAAACAGACTTGAAATCGGAATGAAACTTGATATTGACGCAACACTCCAGTATGCGCTAGGCTTCCAGGAAGATGAAAACAGATGGTGGAAAAAAGGACTTGCATCTGCCGATAAAAAAATAAATTCTCCTTACAACACTTATGTAAATGCGGGGCTTCCTCCCGCTCCAATTTCAAACCCGGGACTTTCTGCAATACAAGCAGCCCTAAAACCTGCAAAGACAAATTATCTCTACTACATTACAGATGAAAGCGGAAAAAACAGATATTCTACAACTTTAGAGGGGCATAACGAGAATATTGAAAAATACGGCCTAAACTAGACTTTGTAAAAAAGATATTAAATAGGTTTAAACCTATCAACTTCCAGTTGCTTACGATTCAGTATTATTTCATATAATTCATTTGTCGATGGTTTTGATTCTATTTTAATTGCCTCTGCGGCTGTTTCTAAAGCCTCCTGCTGTTTACCTTGTAGATATTCTATCATTGCATAATCAGCGTAGACCTGAAGAATAAATATTTTAGGGAAGGGGTTGTTCTTGTTCATATTTATTATTTTAGAATAATATTCTTCTGATTTTGCATGATCGCCCAAAGAAGCATATAAACTGGCAATATTGTAGAGATTTGTTGCGTTTGGAAAATACTCCATAGATTTTTTGTAATGAATCAAAGCTTGATTGTAATTGCCTTTATGCTGATAGGCGATACCTAATAAATTTTGTGTTTCAAAATTATCACTTACTTGACTGTCATGGGTAAAAAGAGTGATGGAATCAGCAAAATTTGCATTTCTTACGAGTGTTCTTAAAGAAAAGGCTAAAATCATCAGGATAGCAATGGATATTACAATAATTTTTACTTTGTCATTTCTAAGTTTTATTCCTTTGACTGCTGCTCCTATCAAACCCAAAAGTCCCACCATGGGAAAATAAAACCATCTATCCGCAACAGTCATATCAAGAGGAATAATATTTAAATAAAGAGAAATCCCGGATGCAAACCATAAGAAAAAGAAAATATAAACGTAAAAATATTTTCGGACAGAAATCCATAAATAGATTCCTAAAAAAATGAGAATTATCAAAATAGAAATTTCTATGGCTAGAGGGAAATAAAAGTTTCTAAAATCAACTTGTTCAGTAATCCATCGCTGATTAACAGCTAGACCTGTTGGGTATAAAAAATTTTTGAGATAATAAAACATTTCAACCGGAATATTCATTAGTCTTCCGGTTAAGTTGAGACTTGCTATCGGAACCTGTTCGTAATGAAAGAAGTTAAGCCCTCCCGTACTTAATCTTAAACCTAAATAAACAAGAAATACCAAAAATTCAGATAATAAAAATAGCGAGATTTGTTTTCTGTTAAAGAGTAATCGATACGCAAATATAATAAATAAAAAAACTAAACCATTTTCTCTTGTTAAAGAAGTTAGTAGAAGTAAAACAGAGATTAAAACAATTTTTTTATAATCTATTTTTTCTTCAAAACTTAAAATTAATGCTAAAATTCCAAAAAAGAAAAATAGAGGTCCGCTAAAAGCGGCCATATAAGAAACCGATTCAACGTTTAGCGGATGTACTAAAAATATTATCGATAAAAAAATAGATAAGTTTTTCCCAAAAAATTTCTTTAAGACTAGAAATAGTAATACAGAGTTAGTTATATGAAGTATTAACTGTACTAGGTGATAGAAAAAAGCTTGCTCAGAAAATAAAAAGTAACTTATTGCTGCATAAACACCGGTAATAGGTATATATCTCCCACCACTATTAAAAGCTCCGTCACTTGTAAATTGTTTAAGTATATCTAGGTTTTGAGCATAAATTTTTGAAATTATAAATGTCATGTCCTCCCAGACAAAGCCGTTAAATAAAGAGTTAAAATATGCCAGAAACCCGATTGCAAAAATAATTTGTATAGCTTTTTTTGTGGTTATTGGTCCCAAAATTTTTTCAAAAAAGGAGGGGTTATCTTTTTCTTGCATGCAATAATGTTAACATTGAAAAATATTAGTTTCAATACAATTATGTAGATCTTGAGGTTTAATTTCTAAATCTTTTGAAAAATCTTTTCTTTGGGGGTTTTTCGCTCGTATATTCTTCACTGTGAGCTTCCCCTTGTCCTTCCGACTCGCCTCGCTGCGAAGCGGGAGCTTTAGCGTAGGAGGATTTGGCGTTTTCTTCTGCAATCGGTCCTTCTGTATCTAAATCTTCTTCATCATAATCTTCACTATACTGTTCCATTAAATCAGAAATTCCCTCTAAGCCCTGCTCGGAAATAATTTTAAGAAGATTTTTTCCTGACTTTGTCCCAAATAAAAATACGGCAGCGCCTCCTATAAGAAGCCCCAGTAAAAATCCGTCAAAAAATTTGTTGCTGTTGTTATTCATTTTTTCTCTCTTGGTGTTTTTTGCCCCCGTTAATTATTTTTGCAATTGTTGCGCCTGTTTTTAATCCCATCATAAGAGATGAAATGGAAGATATCGGCTTACTTACGCTTTCTGTTATTGTGTCTGCAGTATCGAGTATTTTATTTGCTTTTTCTAAAGTTTTTCTGAGTTCTCTTAGAATAAAAAAAACCTGAATTCCCAAAACTACAAGAAGAATTGTAAGAATTATTATTACCAAAAACAGTATGGCTTGGGCAGGATCTATCATAATACATAAATTAAACTAATTTTGTTAAAAGGTCAATAGGCAGGTTTTACTTCTACATTTCTTTTTACTTCCGTCGTGCGTCCGAATTTGTTTATGGCCTTAACATCTATTATAAGTTTTCCGGGGAAAACGCTTATCGTTTTATTAAAATAGCCGTTTGAATCTACATTTACCAAAGCTTCGTTTACATAAACTGCTGCATTCGGATCGGTTTTGCCCGAAACCTCAAGCCTTGAGGAAACCACGTTTTGAGTTTCGGAAGGAGAATTAACATCAAGCGGGGGATTTAAAAACGCATATCTGTACTGAAAACCGATGTAAGAAAGAAACACTGCAAAAACCAAAATAACGGCAAAAAACGTATATTTTGTTTTTAATCCTTTAACCGGAAAATGTTCTTTCGACTCAAAACCTTTGGGCAAAATCCTGAATGCTTTGTCTTCGTCAAACTCGCGCCTGAAAAGTGCCAGAATTTCCCTGTCCGAAATACCCAGATACTTTGCATAATTTCTTACAAACCCCTGGGCATAGGAAACAGAGGGAAGTTTATTATATTCTCCGTTTTCTATATGTTCCAGAAATTTTTTTTTAATTTTTGTATTTTCAGATACTTCCTCAAGAGTTAAGTCTTTTTCAAGTCGTATTTCCTGAAGTTTCTCTCCGGCTCTTAACATAGAAGATTAAGATTGATGCATATTTGTGATGAACTCTTCTGCATCTCTTACTAATACATCCCTTGGCTTACTGCCGTCTGCCATTCCCACAGCCCCGACTGCTTCAAGCTGGTCTAAAATTCTGGCTGCTCTTGAATATCCGATTGAAAGCCTTCTTTGCAAAAGCGAGGCGGAGGCTTTATCATGCTGGCAGATTATCCTTATTGCCTCATCAAATAACTGATCATTTCCGCCTGCTGTTGAACCGCCCATTCCTTTTTTGGCAATTAAAGGCTCTGCCAGAACTTCTTCCGTATACTGTACCGGAGGATTTTCCGCTTTTAGAAAATCAACAAGCTTTTTTACTTCCCGCTCAGATACAAATGCTCCCTGAATACGGGTGGGTTTTGCCTGATCCGGAGGAATAAACAACATGTCTCCCCGTCCCAGCAGCTTTTCCGCACCAGGAGTGTCTAAGATAACTCTTGAATCAATCATCGAAGATACACTAAAAGCGATTCTGCAGGGAATATTAGCTTTAATAAGCCCTGTGATTACATCAACACTTGGACGCTGTGTTGCAACTACCAAATGTATTCCGGTTGCTCTTGCCATCTGGGCAAGACGCGCAATAGCATCTTCAACTTCAACCGGAGCATAGGCCATTAAATCCGCAAGCTCGTCTATAAAAATTACAATATAGGGAAGTCTTTGAAAACCGGCAAGTTCGTTATATGAATCTATGTTTCTTACTCCGTTTTCTGCAAATGTTTTATATCTTCTGTCCATTTCGGAAAGCGCCCATTTTAAAGAAGCTAAAATCTGGTCTACTTCAACTATTACCGGAGTCATTAGGTGAGGTATACCATTGTATCCTGTTAATTCAACTCTTTTTGGATCTATCATAATAAGTCTGATTTCATCCGGAGTTGCCCTGAATAAAAGTGAGGCAATAAATGAGTTTATCATTACCGATTTTCCGCTGCCTGTTGTTCCCGCAATCAAAACATGAGGCATTTTTCCGATATCTGCAAGAAGTGGATTTCCCGATACATCAAGACCTAAAGATACAGCAAGTTTGGATTTATTTTTACTCATATTATCAGATGACAGCATTGTTCTTAAGGTTACAACTTCCAAAGAACGGTTGGGAATTTCAACGCCTATCAGGTTTCTTCCCGGAATAGGAGCTTCTATTCTTATTTGTCCGGTCGGCGCTTCCGTATTTAGAGCTAAATCGTTTGAAAGATTTGTTATTTTAGAAACTTTTGTGCCAAGCGGGATCTGCAATGCATATTGAGTAACAGCAGGTCCTAAATTAACTTCAACAACTTTTGCACCGATCCCAAAACTGGTCAGGGTTTCTTCTATTTTACCTGCAATTTTTTTAACGTCTCCCCTGTCTGCCTTTTGCGAAGTATCGTTAGACAAAAGCTCCAAAGGAGGCAGGTGCCACATACCGGGTTTTCCGGGCGTATTCATAATAAGCTTGTCTGATATAAAAGGTTCATCTTTTTTAGAAGGCTGGTTTTTAGGCATATTTCTATTATCCGCCATTCCTTTAATTATCATTTGCTTATTATCAAGTGCGGGTATGGATATATCCTTTTTCTGGAAAAAAGAAAGAAACCGGCCGGGAAAAAGTTTAGGCAAAAATCCTAATATTGCACCTAAAGCTCCCGCAAGCTCATCTATAGAAGTATCAAATAAAACAATAAGACCTACTAATACTCCTGCTATATAAACCGCAAATGCGCCAAATCCCGAAACCACATCTGCAACCAGCGAATTTAAGTAAAACCCAATTGCTCCTTCTTTGGTAAGTCCCAAAAGTGATACGGAAAAAATAAAAGCGCCGATTATTACATTTGGCTGAGATAAAAATATTTTAAGCCTCAAAAAGAAAAATCCAAGCAGTATTAAAAGAAGGGGTACTAAAAACGACGGAAATCCGAAATAATAGGAAAGGTAATCGTTAAAAACAACAAGCGCAGAACCGGTTCTTGCGAAAGAAAAACCAAGCATTACGCCGGAGAGTATAACACCGAAAGCAAATATAGAATAAACTGTATTTTTCTTTAGTTTTACCTTAAATTTTTGTTTTCTATAATGCCTTCTTTTTGCCATACAAACTATTATAGAAGCTTTTTTGGACTACTACAAGTTAAACTTCTATTACGACTGGAAGAACTAGGGGGCGTTTGCGGAGATTCCGGAAAATATATTTTTCGCACACCTGTCCGATTGACTTTCTTACATACCACCAGTCTGAAACTTTTTGTTTTTTCTTAGAAAGCGTGTTTCTTATTTCTTTGATTAAATGCCTTGAAACATCCTTTATTTCCTGAGGCGACATTCCTCTTACTATAATATTTGGATTTTCCAAAAGCTGTCCGTTTGTAGAATCTATCTCACACATTACAATTACCACTCCGTCTTTTGCCAAACGCTGTCTGTCTCTTATGACAAAACTTTCTACTTCTTCCCCCGATATCTCATCAACATACACATTTTTAAGAGAGAGTTTCTTTCCAAAATACGAATCGTCTTTGGTAAAAATAACTTCCTGCCCGTTTTCGGTAACTATAATATCTTTGTCGGAAAATCCCTGTTTTTTTGCAAGATTTTTATAGGCAATAAGATGCCTGTAATTTCCTCCTATCGGAAAAACTTTTTTGGGATGGGTTAAATTCATCATTAAAATTAAATCCTCCGTAGCACCGTGTCCCGATACATGAAAGTCCGGCGAAACATCTGAATGAACTGCTTTAGCACCCTTTTTGGCAATTGAGTCTAAAAGCGCATTTATGGAAATCTCATTTCCCGGGATTGGGTCAGAAGAAAAAACTATGGTGTCTTTAGATGTGATTTTTATTTCTTTAAAATCATCATTTACCATTCTGTAAAGCGCTGAATTTTCCTGTCCCTGGCTTCCCGCAACTATTAAGACAAGGTTTGAATCTTTATATCTTTTAAGCTCGTCTACAAAAACTTCCATGCCTTTTTCTATTTTCATGTAACCCAAATTTTCTGCTATGGTTTTGTTTTTTATAACGCTGCGGCCTACAAAACATACTTTTCTATTAAACTTTCTGGCAGCATTTATTATTTGGTTAAGTCTTGCAATATTGGAAGAATATGTAGTTACCAAAAATTTCCCGGTGCATTTTTCCATTTCCGATTCTAAAGCATGGCTTATTTTTGATTCAGACGGAGTTTTACCTACTGTTTCTGCTCTTAAGCTATCAGATAAAAGACATAAAATTCCTTCATTTGAAGCTTTTGTAATTTTTTCTACCTCAGTTTTCCTGCCGTCGTAAGGGCTGAAATCAAATTTAAAATCGCTTGCGTGGAAAAAATTTCCGACCGGCGTTTTTATAAAAATATTGGATGTGTCCGGAACACTATGTGTAATTCTAATAAAAGTAATTGAAAAATTTCCGATTTTTATTTCCCCGCCGTCAAAATTAACTTTCTGGACTCTTTTTGAAACTCCGAATTCTTTTAATTTTTCATTTGCAAATTCGGCCGTTAGAGGAGTTGCATAAATCGGAAAATCGGGAAGCTCCGGCAGAATATATGGAAGTCCTCCCATATGATCTTCGTGTCCGTGGGTTATTGCCATCCCTGCAATTTTTTTGCCTGAAGTTTTTAAATAAGAAATGTCAGGAATTAAAAGTTCAACTCCCAAAAGCGAAGGGTCTGCAAATCCAAGTCCGCAATCCACAAGAAGGATTTCGTTTTTGTATTCATAGACGTACATATTTTTAGTGACATCTGGCGTTCCGCCGAGTGGTATTATAGAAATCTTTTCGTCCATATTAAATTGCAGTAAACTCCCTTATATTTTCTCCGTTAATTATCATTTGTCCGTTTGAATCAAGTTTTCCTTCTACAATAAGCCTTGCAACTCTTCGTACAATTGTTTCCAGAGTTCTTTCAAGACTTCTTATACCGCTGTCATACCCAAGAGGCCTTATTATAAGAGGCCAGATGCTTTCGGCTATAGCAATATTTCCTACACCAAGTCCGGAAACTTCTATAATTTTTGGAAGTATATAATCTTTTCCTATTATCTTTTTTTCTTCGTCGCTGTATGAAGGCATCTGAATAATTTCTAATCTGTCTAAAACTGCAGTCGAAAGACTGGTTGTATTATTTGCTGTTGCAACAAATAAAACGTGGGATAAATCAAAAGGATAATCAATATAATGGTCGGTAAAAGCGCGGTTTTGCTCTGTGTCTAAAAGTTCTATTAAAACTCCCATAATATCAGCCCTAGCTGCCTCGTTTACTCTGTCTATTTCATCCAAAAGTATTACGCAGTTTCTGCTTTTTGCATGAGCAAGTTTTTTAATAATCTGTCCCGGTTCTGCATCGGAAAAAGAACGAGACTGGCCTCTTAAGGAAAGAGAATCTCCCATTCCTCCAAACGGAATTCTTTCAAATTTTCTTCCCATTGCTTCTGCAATAGAATAGGCAAGAGTTGTTTTACCGGTTCCCACTAAACCGACAAGACAAAGTATAGGAGCTCTTACTTCTGTATTTGTTTTCATAGCAAGTATTAATGATGATAAGTATTCCAAAATTGTATTTTTTACCGTTTCCAAACCGTAATGATTTTTATCAAGCGTCACCTTTACTTTTGATAAATCCATAATATCGGCTGTTTCGATTTCAAAGGGAAGTGCAGTTATCCAATCGATATAATTTTCTATGCTTTCATAATTTACAAAACTTCCTGTGCCCGCTTTGAGGCTTATATTTAAAATTGCAATCATCGAGCTGATTTTCTCCAGCAATTCTTTCGGAAGTTTTGCAGAGTTAATCTTGTCTTCTAATTTTTTTATCTGTGCATCAACAGAAAGGGCAGAATCCATATTTATATGATAGCAGATATTAGTTACTAGTGACTGGATATAAACTAAATTTCTAATTTCTAATTCTTAATTTCTAATATTTATTCTTGAATTAATTGCGGGGAGCTTGCAAAATTTTTGCTGTTTTCATTTCGAACACAAAAGTAAACAAAATCATGCATAGCGTGAGCTGAAAACGAGAAAATTTTCGTAAACGACCTCAGCAATTCTCAATATTTAGTATCTGGGTTTTTTATCAAATCTCGGACCTCTTGGGCCTTTGGATTGCCAAGTTTCTCTTCTTTCTCTTCTAAACTGCTGGGAAAGAGGATGATCACCAGAACCTGTCTGTCTGTCATTCGGGCCTCTTCTGTTAAAATCCCTTTGCCCTCTTGGTTCAAATCCGCGCATTCGTCCTCTTGGTTGAAAACTTCTTGCTTCTCTGGGTCTATCTTGGTAAGGTCTATCCTGACGTTCTTTTTCTTTATTTTCGGCATCGGCGCCAAACAGCATGGATAAATTTATTCTTCCCTGTTCGTCAATTTCTACAACCCTTACTTTTACTTTTTGTCCTATTTCTACAATGTCACTTGGATTTGCAACATATTCTGTAGACATTTTGGAAACATGAACCATTCCTTCTTTTCCGGGTAAAAGTTCAACAAAAGCCCCAAATGGCAAAATTCTTTTTACTTCTCCCTCAAATGTTTCTCCTACTCCGACATCTCTTGTTAGTCCTTTTACCCAATCAACAGCTTTTTGAACCGATTCTTCGCTTGTTCCGGAAATTGCAACAGATCCGTCATCTTCTACATCAACTGTTGCGCCTGTTGTTGCAATAATATTTTTAATTACTTTCCCTCCCGGCCCGATTACTTCTCCAATTTTTTCTGTTGGTATATGTAAAACTTCGATTTTGGGAGCATATTCAGAAACTTTGCTGCGGGAAGCTGGAATTACAGAAAGCATTTTCTTTAAAATCTCAAGCCTTGCTGTTTTTGCTTTTTCGAAAGTTTCTTTAATCTGAGCTATCGTAAGTCCGTCAATTTTTACATCAAGCTGGATTGCCGTAACTCCATCTTCTGTTCCTGCAACTTTAAAATCCATATCTCCTGAAAAATCTTCAAGCCCAATTATGTCTGTAAGGAGTTCATATTTATCTCCGTCAGACATCATTCCGATTGAAATTCCTGCAACAGGTTTTTTAATTGGAACTCCGGCATCCATAAGAGCTAAGGTTGATCCGCAAGTTGAAGCCATGGAACTTGATCCGTTTTGAGATAAGACCTCAGAAACTACTCTAATTGTGTATGGGAAATCCTGTTGAGATGGGATAACAGGTTCCAACGCTTTCTCAGCTAAAGCTCCATGTCCTATTTCGCGACGGGATGCGCCCATAACTCTTCCTGCCTGACCAAAAGAATATGGCAAACCGGAGTAGTGATGGATATATCTTTTTTCTTCCTCGCCTTCGGCAGACTCAATAATCTGTCCCATTCTTGGGGAACCAAGAGTAGCAATTGATAAAGCTTGTGTTATTCCTCTTTGAAAAAATGCTGATCCGTGAGTTCTTGGAAGAATTCCAACTTTTGTTTGAATTTCTCTAATCCCATCCATTTTTCTTCCGTCTGCTCTTTTTTTATTAGTTAAAACACTTGTGCGGATACTCTTAAACATTACGAGATCAATAGCTTTTATAATTGTTTTTTTATCAATTTCGGTGGCTGCGTCTTTAACTTTTATATCCTCAAATATTTTATCTATTAAAGCTTCTGCTTCATCTCCACCGCCTTCTTTGTTAACTCTTGATTCTATTAAATCCTGTACTTCTTTTTTGTACGACTTTTCAATTAAACCGACTACTTCATAAAGATTACTTTCTTTTGGTACTACAAGCTTTTTCTGACCGGCTTTTTTAACTAATTCCTCAATACCAGCAATAACTTGCTGTGTTTCAACGTGTGCTTTTTCAATTGCTTCAATTAAAATGTCTTCCGGTATCTGATTGGCTCCCGCTTCAATCATTACAGTTTTATCTTTTGATTGAGAAACTACCAAATCAAGGTCTGAAAACTGCTGCTCTAAACCTGGATTTATAATACAAGCTGTTTTGCCTTCTCCATTATTTTCCTTAACGCAACCAACTCTTACTGCACCAATTGGACCGCTCCATGGAATTCTTGAAATAGCAATTGCAGCAGAAACCGCATTAAGCGCAACAATATCAGCTTCATTTTCTCCATCAACTGAAAGAACAGTTACTATTACCTGAACTTCGTTTTTAAATGCTTTGGGAAAAAGTGGTCTGACTGAACGATCAATAAATCGGCCTGTAAGAATTGCCTCATCAGAAGGTCTTCCTTCTCTTTTTACCCAACGTGAGCCTTTAATTTTTCCACCTGCATAAAGTCGTTCTTGATACTCAATTGACAAAGGGAAGTAATCAAGATCTGTTTTTCCACCCTCAACTACAGTTACCAAAACAACTGTATCTCCAAGGCGTGCCAAAACTGAAGATGTTGCCTGAAGGGCTAATTCTCCTGTTTCTAATTTTAATTTTTTTCCGGCTAATTCTAGCTCAACTGAGGTTTTTTTCATAATATTTTCTTTGCCCGCCGACCAAGCACTCTTTAGTCCGTGAACGAATAGTTCCCAAAAGGACTAAAGCAAGCTAAGGCGGGCTAGTCTTTTAATCCCACTCTCTTTGCAATATCAGAGGACCTTCCTTTGTCCACTTTTTCCAAAAAGTTTAGGAGTCTTCTTCTTTTTGCAATCATAGATAAAAGTCCGCGTCTTGAATGATTATCATGTGCATGTGCTTTTAAATGTTCTGTAAGTCTTTCAATTCTATGCGTCAAAAGCGCAACCTGAACTTCAGGACTTCCTGTATCGCCCTGTACTGTCTGAAATTCTTTAATGATGTCTTTCTTTACCGAAGAACTAAGCGGCATAACTTATTTCAATTTATAATTAACTTTGAGTATTATATCAGTTTCTTTTAACATTAGCAAATGGTCTATTAGAAGTTAGTAGAACCTTTGTAGATTTTTGGTTCGAGCCAGTCTTCCGGTGGATTATTGAGTGTATCATCAGCCTGTCTTATGTTATTTTGTTGAATCTTTGGTCCTTCCTTTTTTTCTATTTCCTGAGTCTTTACTAACTGCTCCTGAGCTTTAATAAAATCGTCTCTTCGCGGCGGTGTTTGCACCATTTGTGCTCCGGGTCTTACCGCGCCGTTTCTCATAAGTATTCCCGCCATTTCAAAAGCCAAAGCACTTGTATTGGGGGATTGAAAATTATTTGTAGCATCTGCTATTCCGGCCATTAAATTTTGCGCAATATCTAAATCTATTTTGTAATTTAAGCCAAGTAAAAGATTTGCAATCGTTTCAGATAGTGAAGAAAGTCTTGTTGATACCATTAATATGTCGCCAAATCCCTGATTTTCTGCACTGTTATCTATATTGACAACAACCGTATCTTTTAAATTAGCAACATCGAAAAGAGGTCCTAAATCGGATACGCGGGGAGTACCAACAACAAATAAAAGTTCCGGTGCACCACTTCCCCTTACAAATTTAACGTCTTTTTCATCAAAATTTAATCCTAATTCTCCTGCTTTAACAACAATATTGAGAAAACTTGCATCCCTTGTATAAGAAACTTTTTCAATTTCTCCTTCTCTATACGGAAAAGATACTATTAAATCTCCGCTGGCTGCTCCCAAGCTTGTTTTAACCTGATCAACTCCGACTAAGGATGAAATTTCTACTAAAGGGGTGCTGGGGGAAGCTACTGTTACGTTTTTTCCGCTGGTTTGCAAAGAAAGATATAACGATAAGGCTGCTGCCATTTGGTCAACCGAAGGATTATTAGATACTGCAACTGCAATATTATTATATCTGTCAATTGCTTCTTTTATTTTTGAGAACGTTAAATTATCCATAATATTTATTCCTGTCCCGTTGGAATTTCCTTGAGGCGTGAACGAAAGTTGTCAAAGCCGAAAGGTTAAATTCCCCCGCGATTAGCTATGGGATATTAGCATATCTCCTATAGTAAAGTCAAGGAGAGGAGAGAGTATTATTCCTCCCTCTTCCCCGCTTTCTATTTTCGAGGCTTGTTCTTTTCCTTTTCTAACTGAATTGATATGACTTTCGCCTAACACACTCTCTCCCCTTACAAGCCTTACTTTATCCCCTTTTGCAATTCTTCCCTCGGCCACTTTTATACCGCATACAAATGTCTTGTCAAATGGGAATTTTGCCATAATCCTGGCGATTCCAATAATCTCTTCCTGTAAAGCTTCCAATTTTCCCTGAACAAAATCGCTTATTTCGTCTATCATTTCGTAAATTATGGTATACGTCTTAACCAATATTTTTTCTGTTTTTGCAAGGTGGGCTATTTCAGGTTTTAATTTTACGTTAAATCCTAAAACTATGGCACCGACTGATTTTGCAAATAAAATATCCGAAACTTCTATATCACCTGTTTTTTGCGTAACAAATTTTACTTTTTCAGGAATTGAGTTTGTTATTGCTTCTAAAGAACCTTTGCTATCCGCACATAATACAACAGAGAGCATATTCTGGTCTTCTTCGCCAAATGGTGAAGCAACGATATTAGGATCTGACGGTACTTCTTCTTTGTAAGATAGTTCCTCTCCCCCTTTTTCACTGTCTGAAACAACGGCGCCCACAGCCGGAACACTTCCAAAACCCAATATTTCAACTGCTTCCCCAACACCCGCCTCACTTATATTTTCACCGTTTGATGAAACAATACTTTTAATTTTTCCTTTAGCTTTCTCGGCATAAATTTCATCTCTTAATTTAAGAATTCCGTTTTTTATTACAACAGTTACCCTGGGACCTGATTTTTGATCCATTTTAGATTCAATTACAATTCCCACCAGAGGTCCTGAGCGAGAGAAGCGAGTCGAAGGATTAATATCGTGAACAAGTAAAATTAAGTCTAAAAGCTCTTTAATATTTTTGTTTTCTTTTGCACTAACTTCTATAAACGGCACATCCCCGCCGTAATTTTCAAGCATAACCTCTTCTTTTAAAAGTTGCTGTATTGCCTTATCAACTAATTTCTGGGGATCATCTGATTTTGTAAATACTACTATATAAGGCACCTTAGACTCCTTTAAAAGCTTTATAGATTCTATTGTTTGAGGCATTACACCGTCTACGCTTGATACGACTAAAAGCCCTATATCTGCTGCTGCCACTCCCCTTCCGCGCATTTTTTCAAAAGCCTCATGACCGGGTGTATCTATAAAAGTTATTTTTCGTACCTTGCCGTCGTGTTTATCCTGAGCGGAGTCGAAGGACTCTATTTCAATTTGAGAGGCGCCGATTTTTTGGGTAATTCCTCCGTGTTCTCTTACGGCAATATTTGTCTTTCGTATAGTATCCAAAAGCGTGGTTTTCCCGTGGTCAACGTGGCCGACAACCGCAACTACAGGCGGGTAGAATTTGTCTGAAATATCTTTTTGGTTATTTGATTTTTTATCCATATCGATAACAGATTAGTTTTAAATTCTAAATTTTCAATTTTCATTAAATTTTCAGTTTTAAAACGTTTCATTTAGTATTCATTGAAAATTAAAAACTAGATTCATTTTTTATTATCAGTTTTAAGTTTTGGGTTTTCACTCTGGCTTTTTTCTGTTGTTTGAGTTTCGGTTTGAGATTGAGCCTCCCCAACAGGCGGTTCTTCTGTCTGTGCTTGAACTTCTTCGGCGGGTTTTACATCTTCTTGAACTGATGTTTCTCTTGCAACCTCTAAATCACTGAGGCTTTCTGAGACACTGAGATTTTTCTGTGCTTCAGTGGACTTTTCAGTATTTTCTGTGGTTGCAGGTTTTTCCTCCTCTGATACTTTTGATACTTCTTCTTGAGCTTTTGGTTCTTTTGTCTTGCTTGGAGCTTCCGGAAGCTTAGAAAGGCTTTTATCCCCTTCTATTTCTATTCTGTAACCTGTTAATTTGGAAGCAAGTCTTACATTTTGTCCTTCTTTTCCAATCGCCAGGGGCAATTCTTCAGGTGCAACTTTTACATTGGCAATTTTTTCTTTTTCATCAACTTCAACCTTAAGTTCTTTAGCGGGAGATAAAGATTGAGCGATATAATTTTTTATATTTTCCTGCCACTGGATAATATCAATTTTTTCTATTCCCCCAAATTCCGCAATTATTGCCTGAACCCTTACCCCACGCTGTCCGACACAGCTTCCTACAGGATCAATTCCGGGCTGAGATGAAAACACGGCGACCTTGCTTCTATTTCCCGGTTCTCTTACAATCTGCTTTATTTCAACCGCACCCTGAGCTACTTCCGGAACTTCCCTTTTGAACAATCCCTCCAAAAGTCCGGTATGGGCACGCGATACAACAACCTCTTCTCCTTTTAGCCCTTCCTTAATTTCAACAATATAAACAGCCATTCGCTGGTTTAAATGGTATTTTTCATTTGGGATTTGTTCATTTGGAGGCATTATAGCTTCGGTTTTTCCTATATCCACAATTATATTCGGGCCTGCAAATCTTAAGACCATACCATTTAAAATGGTTCCTATTTTAAGCTTGAAATCAGACATTATAGCTTCTTTTTCTTTTTCCCTGATTTTTTGCAGAATTACCTGCTTTGCGGTTTGGGCTGCAATTCTTCCAAAACCCGGAGGCGTTACATCCTTTTTTTTATGGAATATCTTAGCTTCACCTGAATTTGCATCAAGCAAAGCGGTGAATTCTTCCAGTTCTGCTTCAGGATGGTCTTTTCTATAAGCTGCCAAAATAGCATTTCGTACAGTTTCTAAAACCACTTCGGGGTCAAGGCCTCTTTCGTTTGAAACCTGATTTAAAGCTAATGCGAATTCGCTTCGTTGTATTGCAGGCATAGTTTCGTAAGTATACCATTTTTGAGGCTCGGCTTCAAGAAGACTATTATGCTTTAATAAGTATTATAGAACTTTTTGTATCAAGTGTAACTGTAACTCTGTCTCCTCTTTTTATTTCATCTTTAAGCATTTTTTGAGCAAATATATCCTCCAGATTATCCGCAATAAAGCGCTTCAGCGGTCTTGCGCCGAAATCTTTATCAAAACCCTCCTGTGCGATTTTTGCTATTACTCTTTCATCAAATACCAATCCTATTTCCTTTTCCTGCATGGTTTTGGAAAATTCTACAAGCAAAAGCTTAACTATCTGAATAATTTCATTCTGCCCCAAAGGCTTGAATACAATAATATCGTCAAACCTGTTTAAGAGTTCGGGTTTAAATATTCCCTTTGTCTGCAGAAATTCCAGAAGCTGACTGTTAAATTTTTTATCTATTACGGCACCTTTGCCTACTTCTTCTCTTATATATTCTGATGCTGCATTAGAAGTCGCAATAATAATACTGTTTACAAAAGAAACTGTTTTTCCTTTGTTGTCGGTAAGTCGTCCGTCATCAAATACCTGCAAAAACAAATCCAAAATTTTTGGATCTGCTTTTTCAAATTCATCAAGTAAAATCAGGGAATACGGATTATCATAAACGGCTTCTGTAAGCTGTCCTTTTTCATCTCCCTGTCCAGGCGGTGAACCTAAAAGACGCTTTGTACCGTCTCCGCCTGAAAATTCGCTCATATCAAGCCTGATAAATCTATTTGTATTTCCGAAATAAACTTCTGCCAGAGCTTTTGCGGTTTCTGTTTTACCAACACCGGTTGGACCTAAAAAGAGAAAAGATATCGGTTTTTTAGGAGATTTTAATCCTGCCCTTACTCTTCTAATAGCCTCAGCAATTGCCGTTACTGCTTCTGATTGGTTAATTACTCTTTTGTGAATTTCGTTTTCCAAATTAAGCAAGAGACCTTTTTCTACCTGCTTTGGCTCCCCCACCTCTACGTGAGTTACTTTTTTAACCTGGTCTAAAATATCCTGTTCCGAAATAATTTTTTTGTGGGCAAGAGAAACAGAATTGGCACTATCCTCCAGAAGAACTACTGCTGCACCGGGTAAAACTTTTTCCTTTGCGTAGTTTTTTGCAAATTCATATGCTTTTAATATAGATTTATAAGATAGTATTACTTTATTTCTGGCTTCAATTTCCGGTGATTTTATAAAAAGCATGTTTAAAACTTCTTCTTTTGAGGGCTCGGGAAAACTTACAACGGTAAATCCGTCTAAAAGAGTATGCATAGGCTCGACAAAACTTTTATATGCACCGGGTGTTACAGCTGCAATTATTCTAATCTGACCTTTATTAACATATGGGATAAGGGCCCCGGATATATCTAAGTGAAAACTGTCGCTTCCTAAAACATTCTGAAATTCCGGAACATAAACAATAACATTTCCGCTGTGAGCAAGTTCCCCTACTACTGCATTTACCCTTTCTTCTATTTCTCCCTGTGTTTTTGCACCAGCCATAAATGCATCTACCATTAACTGTAAAATTTTCTGGTGGAGCAAATTTCCGTCTAAATTACCCATAAAACTTTCAATTGCAAGCTGTTTTACAACAGACTCTTTTCCGCTCCCTGCATCGCCGACTAATATTACGCTTGATCCTTTATGCAAAGCTTCTGTCATTTGCTTATATTCATTTTGTCTTCCGACAGGTTCTTTATCATTTATAAATTCACGCGAAAGATCCATCATATATTTGGAAGTTTCTATTGTCCATCCGTATATCCAGTCTTCTGCTATTCCTTCTCCTGCAAAACTCACGTGGGCCTTCTTGGATGCTTCTTCTGTCTGATATACATTTTTTGACCAAAGAAGCAAATTTTCTATATCTTCCTGTTTAAGTTTTTTATTGAATAAAAATTTGGTAGTAGGCTCGGTAAGTATAAGATATCCAACAAATAAATCCATTGTGGTTACATATTTTCCTCCCATTTTCTTTGCAATATTAAAGCCGGCATTTGCAAGCTGATTTTTATCTATATCTAAAAAGTTTATTTCTTCATTTTGAGCATCAGCTTTTGCAATTATAAATTTAACCTGTGGAATGTGCATTAAATGCTTTATGAGATTTTTTGAATCATTCTGGGTTTCGAAAACTGCCATTGTTTCTAAAGTAAACGAATCAAAAATATCACCGCTATTTTCCCCTACCTCTGACTTTGGCACAGTTTTTGCAATTTTTTGGGAAAAATAAATTTCAAAAATTAAAAACAATCCAAACAAGGTTATAAAAATATTAGGATAAATATTATAAAGAACACCTACTAAAATGAGCGATATTAGAAACAGAAGAAAAACTCCCCGAAGTACTTCAGTCAGCATACTGTGGTACCAAAAATAAACTTTAGCAAAACTTTTCATATTAAAACTTTACAAACGGCAGATAAAATATTGCCAACGGAAAAATTAAAAATCCGGCAAAAAAAGCTACTTCAAAAATCAGAAGGAATACAAACATAAACAAACCTACAAAAATAAACAAAGTCTTAAAAGCTATTCCCATAAATATGGAAAATTTAACAAGGCCTTCCCTGTATTCGTTTTTCCAGGGCTTGAAAAATGTTTTAAGCATTAAAGATATGGAAAAAACATTAAAAAAAGACTTGTTTAAAGTAATAAAGTAACGAAGAAGTGATATAGGTGCTTCGAAATACCAGAATTTAAGAATATCCAAAGGCAGTGTCAGCATACTATTAGTATAGGAATTTATATATAAAATTACAAACCCAAAACGTAATTGATATAATCTGCCTATGAAGGCATTTGATATTAACGTTGATGGAAAAATACTGGATTACAGAAAATCTGAGGTTTTGAATATTAATGACATTAAAAAAAATTTTGAGAAAAAATATAAAGTTAAAAAAATCTGGCAGGGCGGACGGCATGTGCTGGGTGCTTTGCAAAAAGACAATACAAATGTATTTTTAAAACTCTCAACAACCCAAGGAGTAGGAGCTGTTACACAAATTGATTATAACTGGAACAGACAGTTTAACGATATAGTTTCTAGGAATACAGATTTTTGGGTTCCGCAAAATATTGAAAAAGGTTTGTACAAAAATAAGCTTTTTTATATGATAATTGAATATTTCAACGGAAAACTTTATGCCAAAAGGCCAAAAAAAGGAAAAGTTGAAAGGATTTTAAAACAGGATTTGGGAAAAATCATAGAGTTTTCAGAAGTAATCCAGAATTTAAATATTGATCCCCTTTCTGTTAAAGATAAACAAAACTATCAAGAATATTTTCTGGAAAAAACAAAGTCTTGGTTTAATGCTGTACCTAAAAAAATAATTAAAGAATATAAAGTAAATCAGGTTTTTGAACTTGCTGAAAAGGGTTATAAAAAATTGGAAAGGAAAACAAGGCACGGAGACTTTACACCGTGGCATATTATAAAACTTCCAAACGGAAAAGTAGGACTAATTGACGGTGAACACGCCATGAGAAACGGTGTTGAATATTATGATATCGGATATTTAATACAAAGAATTTATTCTGTTTTGGAAAATCCGCAGTTTGCAAAAGAACTTTTTGAGTTATTGATAAAAAGAAATTATGATTTGGAAAAGTTAAAAGTGATTTTGGCAAGCCGTGCAATAGGCGGATTTTGCGACGAAAGTTTAATAAGTAAAAATCCAAACTTTCCCCGTGCGAATAAATTTGGTCAATGGGTTTTGGGTTTATAAACCAAATATTATTGCATTACATGTCCCCAGGTATACATGTATACTTGGGATTGAAATTAAAACCAGCCGGATTTTGTTAGTTAACTTAAACCTACGTGGTGATAAAGCTATGACCTCGTAGGTTGAGGGGTATAGTTTTGAGTTTATAAAAATTTAACTTATCAACAATTTTTATTTTAATTTCTTAATATGTATAATATACTAGTATACTATACAATAACTGATGTATGTGTGCACTAGTGCTAAAATCTAAAACCAGCCAACTTCTAAATCCTAATCCATTCTTGAAGTTTTTCTGCACTTAATTTCAGTCTGTCTTTAAAATTTTCATCTGTAATATGGAAATTAACCAAATTTTTATATTTTTCCAAAAATTCTTCATGATCTTTTATCCAACCATCTAATTTATCAAAAGCTGTATAATCTTTTGTTTTAAATAGTTTAACAATAAATTCTTTACTTAAATCAATGCTAATAATAAAAATTTTGTAATTTGATTCATTTATTAATTTTTTATAATTATCATCCCATTCCCTATCTATACTTGCATCTAAAATAAAAGGGTTTCCTTTTTTAAAAATTTCTTCAAGTCTTTTGTCTCTTCGTTTTTCATATTCTTTTTGATCGAAAAATAATAAATCTTCAGCAACCTCACTTCTTATTGCATCGTTACTGTGAACTGGAATACTTAATTTTGAACTTAAGAAATGGGCAATAGGAGTTTTAGAAGTTCCAACAGGTGCCGCAAACAAAACAATATATTTATTTTTCATATTACAAAGTATATCAGAAGACTCGATGTATAATAGGTTAGTGTATTATACAACCCCTAGTATACATGTATACTAGTCTTAAGAGAGGTTAAAACCAGCCGGATTTTTGAGGTTTGCCGTCAAATTCTTTAAGAAGTTCTTTCTGGTGTCCGGTAAGATTTTTAGGAACAACAACTTTAATTCGGACATAATGGTCACCGTGACCTGCTCCTCTTAACATTTTTACACCTTTTCCCCGAAGTCTTATAAGAGTATCCGGTTGTGTTCCTTGGGGAATTTTAATTTTTACTTTCCCCTGCACTGTTTCAACGTCTATTTCATCACCAAGTGCTGCTTTAGGAAACGATAAATCTTCCTCCGTTACAATATCATATCCTTGTCTTTTGAATTTAGAATGAGGAGTTACATCTATAATTACATCTGCTTCTCCAAACCTAATACGTGAACCATCGTCAACTCCGGCCGGAATTTTTATAGTTTGGGTTTTTCCGCCCATGTTAACTTTTTTTGTAGCGCCATTTACAGCATCCATAAAAGAAATTGTAAGAGAATAAACGGAACGCGCCTGAGCCCTGCTAAATGGGTTTGCTCCGCCAAAGAATTGTTCGAAAATTTCAAAAGGGTCGGAAAACCCCCCGAAGTCAAAATTTCCCCCCGATGAGCTATAAGTATAAGTAAATGGTCCCTGCTGGCCACCAAATCCTTGTCCGAAAGGTCCTGAGCCTGCCGATGGATCAAAAGCCGTCTCACCAAATTGATCATATGTTTTTCTCTTATTGGAATCTGACAACACTTCATATGCTTTTGTTACTTCTTTAAATTTTTCTTCAGATTCCTTATCTCCTTTATTTCTGTCGGGATGATGCTCCAGTGCAAGCTTTCTGTAAGCCTTTTTAATGTCGGCATCTGTTGCATTTTTAGAAATGCCTAAAATTGAATAATAATCTTTTGCCATAACCATATTATACTAAAAAATCCTAAACTCTAAGTTCTAAATCCTAAATAAATATAAATGTTTAAATATTTGAATTTTGGAATTATTTAGAAATTAGATATTAGAAATTAGGATTTAATTAACCACTTCCCCTTCAACAGGCTCGTCTTGTCCTGAGCCTTTCGAAGGATCTTTTTTCTTAGAGTCATCTTTATTTTCTCCCTCTGTCTCCTTTGACTCTTCTGTCCCCGTTGTTTCTTCTGAGTCCGAAGCCTGAGCTTGCTCACCCTGTGGTTGCTGTTGCCCTTGGCTATACATCGCCTGCCCTACTTTTTGCAAACTATCCGAAAGTTCTTTTGTTTTTGTTTCCAAATCTTCCTTAGAACCACTATCTAAAACTCCTTTTAGTGCTGAGATTTTTTCCTCCACCTCTTTTTTATCTTCCTCTTTTACTTTATCTCCTGCATCTTTAAGGGTTTTTTCAGCAGTGAACATAAGACTGTCTGCCTGATTTCTTGCCTCAACTTTTTCTTTTTTCTCTGTGTCTTCAGCCGCATGAGCTTCTGCCTCTTTGGTCATTTTCTCAACTTCGTCTTTAGTAAGACCTGTTGAACCTGTTATTTTTATACTTTGTTCTTTCCCCGTTGCTTTATCGGTTGCTCTTACATTTAAAATTCCGCTTGCATCAATATCAAACGCGACCTCAACCTGCGGAACACCCCGCGGTGCCGGTGGAATTCCGTCTAAAACAAACCTGCCTAACGATTTATTATCTGCTGCCATCGGCCTTTCTCCTTGCAAAACATTAATTTCAACTTGGGTTTGGTTATCTGCAGCCGTTGAAAACACTTGTGATTTCGAAGTTGGGATTGTTGTATTTCTTTCTATAAGTGGTGTTGAAACGCTACCTAAAGTTTCAAGTCCCAATGTTAAAGGTGTAACATCCAAAAGCAAAACATCTTTTACTTCTCCACCCAAAACCCCTCCCTGAACGGCAGCGCCGACTGCAACGACTTCATCAGGATTTACCGATTTGTTTGGTTCTTTTCCGAAAAATTTAGATACTGCTTCAACAACCTTTGGCATTCTGGTCATTCCGCCGACCATAACTACTTCATCAATATCTGATACTTTAATTTTTGCATCCTTTAAGGCAAGTTCAACCGGTTTTAATGTTTTTTGAATAAGTGGGTCTACGATTTGTTCGAGTTTTGCACGGGTTAAAGTCATAGTCAGATGAAGGGGGCCGTCTTTCCCTTGAGTTATAAATGGCTGGTTAATCTGCGCTTCGGCTGATGTGGAAAGTTCTATTTTTGCTTTTTCGGCTGCTTCTCTCAAACGCTGCAAAGCTTGAGGATCTTTTGTTAAATCAACACTATTTTCTTTTTTAAATTCATCTGCCAAATAGTCAATTATAGCCTTATCAAAATCGTCTCCTCCCAAATGCGTATCTCCGTTTGTTGCTTTTACTTCATAAACTCCTTCCCCAAGTTCGAGTATTGAAATATCAAAAGTTCCGCCTCCTAAATCATAAACTGCAATTGTATGCGCATTTTTCTTATCAAGCCCGTAAGCAAGTGCTGCTGCAGTTGGTTCATTGATTATCCGAAGAACTTCCAATCCTGCAATTTCACCTGCTTGTTTTGTAGCTTGCCTCTGACTATCATCAAAATATGCAGGAACAGTAATAACAGCCTGTGTTACTTTTCCGCCCAAATAACTTTCGGCATCAGCTTTAATTTTTTGAAGTATCATTGCTGAAACTTCCTGAGGAGTTAAAGTTTTTCCTTCAGCTTCTACAACAGCCATTCCGTCACGGCCGCTTTTAATTGTATAAGGTAACCATTTAGCATCGTATTGAACAGATTCATCGGTGAATTTTTTACCCATTAATCTTTTTATAGAAAAGATTGTTGTTTTTGGCTTTAGAACAATCTGTCTTTTAGCCACATCACCAACAACGTGGCTAACCGGATCCACTACCGATGGAATAACATTTCTTCCTTCAGCACTATGAATAATTTTGGGATTTCCTCCCTCCATTACAGCAACTGCGCTGTTTGTTGTACCTAAATCAATTCCAATTATTTTTCCCATAAGTTCATTCTAGCGTATAGTTTACTAGTGACTAGCGTATAGTTTACTAGTGACTAGCGTATAGTTTTAACTAAACGCTAAACGCTAATTAACTATTCACTGTTCTGCTTTGCAGAACCAACAACAACTTGCGCCGGTCTTAAAACACTTTCATTTAAAGTATATCCTGCCCGAAGCTCTTCTACAACTCTTCCCTCTCTCTGTCCTGACCCCGTCGAAGGATCTACCTCTTGAGTTGAAACTGCTTCCATTACTTTTGGGTCAAAATCTTTTCCAACTGTTTCGATTTTTTTAACTCCTACTTGCTCTAGTGCATCAAGAAAATGTTTGATAGATAACTTAACGCCTTCATCATTGGTATGAACCTCCGCTAAAATTAAACTATCTAATCCTGGTAAGAGCTTTAAAAGCAAATCTTTATTTGCTGATTTTATCCAAGAGTTTTTTTCCTCAGTAATCCTTTTTTCCAAATTTTGATAATCAGCCAACGCCCTTTTTAATTGATTTCCAAGGCTCTCCAGCTCTTCGTTTTCTTTTTCTTGAACTTTCTTTTTATTCTTCTTGTTCATTTGAAATTATAAATTTGAAATTTGAAATTCCGCCTTTGGCGGATTACCAGCCTTTTGCAATTTCTTCTATTAAACTTCCGAAATATCTAACCGTTGGTACAATATAATTATAATTAAGTCTGGATGGTCCTAATACCCCTATCTCTCCTGTTAGTTTCATTGGTGTATGATATCTTTTATATACAAATCCATACGGACCGTTAAGTCTTGGACCCAATTCTTCTCCCAAAAGAATATGTATTTCGTTATCATCGGTTTGTCCCAAAAATAAACTTTGCAAATATTCTGCCTGATCTACTGCCGCCAATAAGTTTTTTGTTACATCAATATCTAAAAACTCAGGCATGTCTAAAATATTTGCGTATCCTGCGCAAAAAAAATCCCCTTCATTTGTTGTTGCAATTGCTAAAGCTTTAGTACGCTCTGCCAAAGTTCTCGTTACTTCTTTTAGAAACTCTCTTTCTTTTTCCCGTAAATCCCATACTTTTTCCTTTAACGAGACTTCTTCTGCGACCGAAAGTTCTTTTTCCTTCATGAGTTGCTTTACATAAAACTTCATACCCATAGAAGTTGGAACTCTTCCTGCCGAAACATGTGTTTTTTTAAGATAACCAAGTTCTGTTAACCTTACCATCTCGTTTCTTATAGTTGCAGGGCTTGCCGAAAGATTATGCTTTTTTTCTAAGGTTTCCGAACCAACAGCCTCTGCTGTATCTATATATTCTTCGATTAAACTTTTTAGAATATCAACCTGCCTGGCTGTTAAATCATGCATAAATTCGCCCCGAGTATGCGCTGGCAGGACTGCCCGTCCTAACCATAATGCGCGATATCGAGGTTAGCAGTAATATAACACGACTGCTAATATTTTGTCAAGGGTCAAATTTATTTGGCCCGCCGACCCTGAGTTTATCAAATGTACTGAGTGTAGTCGAAGGAGAATCGAATGAATCAAGAGGGTTTTTAAGAAATTAGTTATTTCTAATAAATACTGTTTAATTTATCGGCTAAGGAATTTTGTTCATTAGCTAATAACTCATCCGTTGTCTGAGTGTATTTGTCTTGTTCTGGGGTTAACCATTGATTCGCTTTCATGCTCGCAACTATCCCCTCAATCATACTGATTCTCTGAGAAATAATATCGTTAATTATATCAACATCGCTTTTGTTTTTACCATAAACTTGAGGATATTGTTTTAAACTTTGCCATCCAGACTGAATATTTTTTAGTCCGCTCAAAGCCTTTTCCCAACTTTCAATTACATCTTTTGTATAATTTGGCGGAACATACCCTGCAAAGTGTTGAATTATTAATTGTGTAGGACAATTGTTAATTTTTCCTTCTACTTCAGATATTCCGATTTCTTGATAATCTTTATTTAATAAAAAATCTTTAGTTTTAGGAAACTGAAATTGATTATCAATTAATTCATCTGCTTCGAAATATCCTTGAGTCGGAGCCTCTCCATAGGTAATATTTGAATAATTTGCATCCAACATCGCCTTATACATTGTGTATCCGCTTTTTGTAGCTTTCCAGGAAAAATCATCAAACTTTAATATTATTTCTCCCCTAAGATTGGCCGATTTTTCAAGTTTAGGCTGGTATTGTAATAATTTACGTCCAGCTTCTTTTCTTTTGGAATTAAGAAGTGCTAAATATTTTTCTTTATCTATTTTTATTTTTGATATTTCAGCAAGGTCTTTACTAGTATCCCTATAATTTTTATCCCAAGTTCCTTTTTGATTCTCTATCGGAAGTACATGATCAATTTCCTTAAAATCTACAAAACCTATCTCCCTAGAATCCCCGCTTCCTTTTCTGTTATCACCCATTACAAAAATTTTATTCGGGGGAATATTAATTTCTACACATTCTGAAAGATAAGACTCAGCAAAAGTTGATCTTGGTTTTGCTATATATGGTTCTCTAAGAGGCTTGCCGTTTAAGTATACTATTCCAGATTTTAACATTAATGTGTCTCCTGGAAGTGCTATTAATCTTTTTAGGAATCCTGTTGCAATTCCGAAACTTTTTTTCGTTTCCTCCTCTGTTTTTTTATTTTGAAAGGTTATTATATCTCCTCTTTTTAATTCTCTGCCAAAATAACGTTTACCGAATATCACAATACCTGAGGGGTAATTAATAAAATTTGCCTTGGCTACTATTTCCTGATATTGCTCCTTGGGCGTAAGTTTATTGCCCTTTGGAAATGTCGGATACATAGAACCTGTTCCTACGATGGTCTCTGTAACTGGAGAATAACCCAATTCTGACAATATCAATTGAGATGTTAAAATTCCAAAAACTAAATATCCTGTAAGCCATATTGGAAGCAAAAATAAAATAACAAACAAAACATTTATCAACTTTAAAAAATTTTCTTTTTTAAGAAGATTTAAACTTATTTTTTTATTTTTTACTAACCCAACTACCCTAAATAACCAAGAAATTAAAATATAGGCGGGTAAAATAAACAATATTCCGATAAATAATAAAACTTTGACAAGCTTATTTTTTACTTTTCTTTTCGATACTAAAGAATATGTTAAGTTTAGCACTCCAATAGGGAAAGATATTAAGCCTAAAATGAAAGAAATAAAAAGTAAGATAAGAAAAAATTGACTATTACCAAAAGTTGTATCTTGAATAACTCCCCTAAAACCATTTGTTACCAAAGCAATACAAACAAAAAATGCCAAAATTGCTATTAACCATAGCCTAAAAGCAATGGTATAAATTTTAAGCGATTTATCCTTCACATTAAATTATATAAATTCCTTAGCTATTTGAATTATATTGCTAAGGATTGAGAAGTCAAATAATTTTTGAGGTATCGGGAACCATTATGTTAAACTGGATTTATGAAAAGGCGCAGGAGAAAATTTTATTTTTTAGTCTTGAGCATTATTTCTTTAGTTTCGTTTTTATATCTAGTCTTTGTATTTCCTCCAACATATCAATTTCAAATTTCAAATTTCAAATTTCAAATTTTATACCCAGTTTTTTTTCTTATTTTTTCATTTTTATATTTTCTTTTTTTCTATGTTTTTGCAAATAAAAAACAGGGGCTTTTAATTGGGGGTCTTGCGGTTTTATATCTAATTTTAAGAATGGGTAGTTTAACCCATCCTCTGTTTTTAATATTGCTTTTAATTCTTTTCGTAAGCTTGGAGCTATTTTTTATTAATAGAAAATAGCCCTTCGATAACACTCAGGACGAGCCTTGTTTGAGCCTGACTTGTCTGCTACAATCAAACTCATGAACAAATTTTATATAACCAATGCTATTCCTTACGTAAATGCACGGCCGCATATTGGACATGCTCTTGAATTTATACAATCAGATACAATTGCCCGTTTTAAAAAAATACAGGGATTTGAGGTAAAACTTCTCTGCGGAGGCGATGAAAATGCATTAAAAAACGTTCAGGCTGCAGGGGAAGCAAAGCAGCCCATACAGGAATTTGTAGATAAAAATAATAAATTATTTGAGGATTTGGCAAAAAAATTGAACGCAGAATTTGACATTTGGCAAAAGGGTAGTGATGCAAAACATCATTCTTCCTCTCAGCGGTTGTGGGAACTCTGCTTTGCAGAGGGCGACATTTATAAAAAGGCGTATAAAGGGCTTTATTGTGTCGGCTGCGAATCATTTTATTCAAAAGGAGAGTTAAACGAAAATGGGGAATGCTTTGAACACCCTGGTAAAAAATTAGAAGAAGTTTCCGAAGAAAATTATTTTTTTAAATTATCAAAATATCAAGACCAGCTTACAAAACTTATAGAGTCTGATGAATATGAAATTATCCCTAACTTTCGCAAAAATGAAATTCTTGCATTTCTAAAAAGCGGTCTTGAGGATTTTAGTATTTCAAGAAGTAGCAAACGGGCAAAAAATTGGGGAGTGCCGGTACCAAACGACAATACGCAGAGAATTTACGTTTGGTTTGACGCACTTAATATTTATCAAAGCGGAATAGGATTTGGCTGGGACGAAAAACTATATAAAAAATACTGGCCTGCTGATTTGCATGTTATCGGAAAAGGAATAATTAGGTTTCATGCTATTTACTGGCCTGCGATATTGCTTTCTGCCGGTATTCCTTTACCTAAAAAGCTTTTTGTCCACGAATATTTTACGGTTAACGGTCAGAAAATGTCTAAAACTTTAGGGAATGTCATAGACCCCTTGGATTTAATAAAAAAATACGGTGCCGAAGCGCTTCGCTATTACAGTCTTGCCAAGTTTTCTCCCTTTCAAGACGGTGATTTCTCCGAAGATAAATTTAGGGAAGTCTATAACAGCGATCTTGCAAACGGACTTGGAAATTTAGTAGCAAGAGTAAGCAAACTTTGCGAAAATGCAGGTTTTATAGAATTGGCGTCTCCCAAAAGCATACATATAATAGATGTTTACAGTAAGTATAAAAACTTAGTTGAAGAATTTAAATTCAACGAAGCAATTGGTTTAATCTGGGAAAAAATTGCAAGACTGGATAAATTTATAAATGACGAAAAACCGTGGGAGCTTTTAAAAGTATCTGCAAATCATAAAGGCAGAGATTTAAATGCGCTTTTAGCACATGCTGTTGATCAAATTGTAGAAATTGCAATTTTACTCGAGCCCTTTCTTCCTAAAACAAGCAAAACAATAAAAGAGCAATTTATGAAAGCAGAAATTAAATCACAAAAAGCTTTATTTCCAAGAATTTAATATGAAACACCCGCGGCGTAAGAGGTAATTGCCGATGCAATTGTCGGTTGAAGAAAAAAACCTAAAACTGCAGCCATAAAAAGGTCAAATAAAACATACATCACTACCGTCTGAACAGGATGATTCCCGTGAAGCTTAAAACTTTTGTATTCTGAAGTACTAAATCTTTTTGCCATAAATACATATTGAGCTTTTAAAAATATTTTGTCAAGTACTTTTCCTGCCAGCTTGACGCAACAACCTATAAGATATATACTTTGTTTCTAATGCAGAAACAAATAATAATTGGAGTAGCTATAATTGTACTTCTTCTATTAGGTGCAGGCGGGTATTTTCTTTTCAGCAAAAACTCTGCAAATCCTACACAAACTCAGACATCAGCTACAAATGAAGCTGAAACAACAACGGAAAATTCAGCTATGTCTTCACTTTTAGACTTGGTTACAAGCGGAAAAACTACCCAGTGTAATTTTTCTGTTCAGTCCGAAGCCGGAACAACGGAAGGAACCGTATATATTTCAGGTGAAAAAATGCGCGGAGATATTGAAACTACAACCGAAAACGGAAAAACCACTCAGATGTATATGATAAGAGACGGAGATATGTATTATATGTGGGGAGGAGAGCTTCCCGGCGGAATTAAAATGACATTTGATGTAGACGAATTAAAAACAAATACTCAGGCAAACCAATATGTTGACTTGAATTCAAAAACAGATTACAGCTGCAGCGACTGGGCAGCTGATGCATCCAAATTTACACCTCCTCCTAATGTTAAATTTACCGATCTTTCATCTATGATGGAGGGTGTTGATAAAACGATGGAAGAAAAATCCGGAAATACCGATTCTTCTGCTTGCGATAGTATAACCGACGCATCAGCAAAAGCTGCCTGCGAAAATGCACTAAATCAGTAAAGTCATACCTAATCGAAAAAGTGGAGTGAAATTGTAGGTTATGTTTTCCTCTGCGAACCGTCCTGGTGATCTTTTTCTCTGATCTTTTGGAAGAGTTTTCGTTCTTCTCCCCGCATGATTGTAGCAA
>Ga0210057_1001318_pt1 | contig 37904 bp, 37 predicted proteins | sample CryGeyCG2114_010_2_FD_183968 | JGI IMG/M metagenome (GOLD analysis project Ga0210057, IMG submission 183968) | Groundwater microbial communities from aquifer - Crystal Geyser CG10_big_fil_rev_8/21/14_0.10 (SPAdes) (version 2) | ecosystem: Environmental > Aquatic > Deep subsurface > Groundwater ... | reverse complement strand
GTTGGATTGGATGCAGCAATTTTAATGTCACCTCAGGTTTGGCAAGCTTCTGGCCACCTAACTGCTGGTTTTGCTGATGAATTGGTCGAATGCAAATCTTGCCACAAAAGATTTCGAGCCGACGAAATTGAGGGACAGTCCCGGGACAGTCCCTCCCCTGTCCCCAAAGTCTGCCCGGAATGCGGAGGAGAATTAACCGAGCCAAGAAAATTTAACTTGATGATGAAAACATTTGTTGGACCGGTGGAAGATGAAGCCGCCGCCACTTATTTGAGAGCCGAGACTTGTCAGGGAATCTATGTCAATTTTCAAAATGTTTTGAATTCAATGAGATTGAAAATCCCTTTTGGCATTTGTCAGATTGGAAAATCTTTTCGAAATGAAATTACCCCCGGCGATTTTATTTACAGAACCAGAGAATTTGAGCAAATGGAGATGCAATGGTTTTGCCATCCTGATGAGGCAAAAAAATATTTTGAGTATTGGAAAAAAGAGAGATTGAATTGGTATTTAAATTTGGGAATTAAAAAGGGAAATTTAAGAATCAGAGAGCATAAAAAAGAAGAGTTACCTCATTATGCTATTGCCGGAGCTGATATTGAGTATAAATTTCCTTTTGGAGGAAGCTCAACTTCTCTTGGCTGGAGAGAAATTGAGGGAATTCACAATCGGGGAGATTTTGATTTGAAAAATCATTCCAGATATTCGGGAAAAGATTTGAGTTATTACGATGAAGAGAGCAAAAAGAAATACATTCCTTATATTGTCGAAACCTCAGGTGGAGTCGATCGAAGTTTTCTGGTTTTTTTAATCAATGCCTATGAAGAAATAAAAGGTGGGAGAACAAAGACGACAAAAGCAACGAAAGAAATTGAAATTTTATTAAAACTTGACAAAAAAATTGCTCCAGTGAAAGTTGCTGTTTTGCCATTAGTCAGAAATAAACCCGAATTAGTTAAAAAAGCCAAAGAAGTTTATCAAATGTTGAAACCCCACTTTGTTTGTCAGTATGATGAATTGGGCTCAATTGGTCGAAGGTATCGAAGAATTGATGAGACAGGGGTTCCTCTTGCCTTAACTATTGATTTTGAAAGTTTAAAACAAGAAGATCTAACTGTCCGCGATCGCGACACAATGACCCAAGAAAGAGTAAAAATCGAAGATTTAATTTCTGTTTTAAAAGAAAAATTGGAAAAATAAATGCTCAATGAATCTTCGATTCATTTCACATTTTCGATAAATTAAAATTTATCTCAATGTTCAAAAAAATCACTCTCAAAAATGGCTTAAGGATTATTACTATTCCCCGAAAAAATACTAAAGCGGTAACGGTTTTGGTTTTGGTTGGAACCGGTTCAAAATACGAGAGAAAAGAGATCAATGGCATTTCCCATTTTTTGGAGCATATGTACTTTAAGGGAACGAAAAAAAGGCCCTCGACAACAGCCATTGCCGAAACCTTAGATAAGGTGGGAGGAATTTACAATGCTTTCACTGGCGAAGAATATACTGGTTATTTTGCCAAAGTAGCCGCTCAACACTTTGAACTGGCTTTGGACTGGGTTTCGGATATTTTTTTGAATTCAATTTTGCCAGAAGAGGAAATTGAAAAGGAAAAGGGCGTGATTATTGAAGAAATTAATATGATTTATGATCACCCAATGAGCTATGTCCAAACTTTATGGACAAAATTATTATACAGAGATCAACCGGCTGGCTGGGATATTGCCGGAACAAAAGAAACGGTTTCCAAAATGAACAGAGAAAAATTAATTGATTATATGAATAGGCAATATGTGGCCAAAAATACAATAGTTTCAATAGCGGGAAATTTTAATGAGAAATTGGCAATTCAAAAAGTGAAAAAATATTTTTCTAAAATAAAAACAAAAAAGCCAATAGAGAAACCGAAAGTAATCGAAAAACAAAATAAACCCGAAGTTTTGCTCCATTTTCGCCAAACCGATCAAACCCATTTGTGTTTAGGGGCGAGATCTTTTAATCTCTTTCATCCTCAAAGATATGCTTTGGATTTGTTAACTGTGATTTTGGGCGGAATGATGAGTTCGAGATTGTTTATTGAGGTGAGGGCAAAATTGGGGATTGCCTATTATATTAATACCAATAGCGAAACGAATCCCGATACCGGTTTTCTTTTTACCCAGACGGGCTTAGATAACAAAAATGTGGAAAAGGGAATTTTAACCATTTTGAAAGAATATAAAAAAATTTCCAAAATCTCGATTCCCCCAGAAGAACTGAAAAAAGCCAAAGATTATTTGGAAGGGAAAACAACTCTTTTGTTGGAATCTTCGGATATGATGGCGAGTTTTTACGCCACTCAAGAGTTGTTAGAAAAGAAAATTTTAACCCCGGAAGAGATTTTCAAAAAAATTAATAAAGTCTCTCGAGAAGATATTTCAAAGGTGGCAAAAGAAATTTTTAAACCAGAAAAATTGAATCTAGCTTTAATTGGTCCATTTAAAAACCAAGATAATTTTAAAAAAATATTAAATATATGAGTGAAGAAAAAATTCTTGATATTTCTTGGGAAACAATTTTTAAAATTTTCGTCGCTTTGGTTTGTTTTTATCTTATCTATTCGATTAGAAATATTTTGGTTTGGTTTATTTTTGCCATTATTATTTCAATTTTGCTGGAACCCTTGATTAACTTTTTGATGAAAAGAAGAATCCCAAAGTTTATTGCTGTCATTTTTGTTTATTTCATTATTTTTTTTCTTCTTTCTCTCTTCATTTATTTCACTATCCCTCTTTTGAGTTCAGAAATTCAAGAATTTGTCAAAATTCTGCCTCAATATTTCGAAAAAATTTCTCCTCCTTTGAAAGCCCTTGGTTTTCAGGCTCTTGAAAATATTCAGGTCTTCACTGATTTGATAAGTAAAAACTTAGAGAAGATGGCTCAAACCATTTTTAATGCCATCGCGGCTATTTTTGGCGGAGTTTTGGCAACCTTCACGATCTTTTCATTCTCGATTTTCCTTTCCCTAGAAGAAAAGCCAATTGAAAAAACCTTACATTTAATTTTCCCAAAAAAATACGAAGAAACTCTTTTGGAAATTTGGGCAAGATGCAAAAATCAAGTTTCGGGTTGGTTTTTTTCAAGAATTTTGGGTTGTTTTTTTGTTGGGATTTTGAGTTACATTTCCTTTTTTATTTTCGACATTAAATATCCTCTGGCTTTGGCAATCTTGGCTGGCATATTGGACTTTTTACCAATTGTCGGGCCAATTTTGACTGGGGCAATCATTTTCTTAGTTGTTGTTTTGGCTAATTTTTGGAAAGCCATTTTCGTTTTGCTCGCTTTCATTTTGATTCAGCAAATCGAAAATAATATTTTGTTGCCGGCTTTAACCAAAAGATTTATTGGTCTTCCTCCGGTTATCGTTTTATTTGCCTTGGCCGTCGGAGGAATTTTGTGGGGATTTTGGGGAGCAATTTTAGCCATTCCCTTTTTTGGGATTTTATTTGAATTTGCCAAAGAATTTTTTCAAGAAAAAAAATAAATGCCAATTTTATACATTGTCGCAACTCCAATTGGAAATTTAGAGGATTTGACTTTTAGGGCGCTTAAAATTCTAAAGGAAGTAGATTTAATTTTGGCTGAGGATACGAGGATAACAAAAAAATTATTAGACCGTTATCAAATTGAAAAGCCAATTTTAAGTTATCATCAACATTCGCAATTAACCAAAGTGAATTATATTTTAGAACTTTTAAAAAAAGGTAGGAATTTGGCTTTAGTTTCCGATGCCGGAACTCCGGGGATTTCTGATCCCGGCAATAAGTTGATAAACGAAATTGTAGAAAAAGTAGAAATGGTAGAAATCGTTCCAATACCGGGGGCGAGCGCGGTTACTGTGGCGGCTTCAATTTCGGGATTTCCGATGGATAAATTTTTATTTTTGGGATTTCCACCAAAAAAGAGAAAGAGGAAAAAATTTTTCGAGGAAGTGATAAAATCAAAATATCCAGTGATTTTCTATGAATCTCCTTACAGAATAATAAAAACCTTAAAGGAGCTAAGCTCCTTATTCGCGCAAATTTGTGGTCAAATTAGCGGAAATTCGCGAGAAGTGGTAGTTTGTCGAGAGTTAACGAAAAAATTTGAAACAATTTATCGAGGAAAAATTGATGAAGTTATTCAGAAAATTGAAAAAGATAAAATAAAAGGAGAATTTGTAGTGATTGTAGGAAAATAAAAAAGGGCAAACGCCCTTATAAAAAGAAAAATTGGGATTTTGGTAGATGTTAAAGAGCTTTTGAGTTATTTAAGTATTGCTCTCGTCTACTCAGAATATGATAGTTCTGCTGGTTTTGTTGGCACTTTTCCTTTTTCAAATGCTATCCCGGCTCTTTCTCCGGCGGTTTGAACTTCTATCCTGGCTTGAGGTCTGAGAAGTCTTACTCCCTTTCTAACGAAAAGCTCAAAAGACTCATCGCTAGCTAGCTCTGCAATAGATTGTGCCAGCCAATTTTTTACCGTTTCTTGATCTTCCAATAATTCGAGAATTGCAAAAATCTCTTCTGTTTCCGTTTTTGCTTTTTCCGAATCTTTCGTTTCTAGTATTGCCAGTAGTTTTTTGTCAACCAAGTCAAGGAGCACTTTCTTCTTATCCAATTTTATCCCTCCTTCTTTTTCTTCCTCCACCAAAAATATTATCACAATCAAAAATTATGTCAGGAATTTCATTACTATTCTATTGATTTTTTTCTTTTAAGGAATATAATGAAAATACATGGTTAAAATAATCGAAAAAAATAATATAGTAAAAATTGGCAAAGAGCCCGTTGTGATTTTGCCCTTGAAGAAATGGAAAGAGATTGGAGAATGGCTTGAGGATTTAGAAGAGAGGATTAGATTCGAGATCGCTTATAAGGAGAGTCGAGGAGAAAAAATGATAATTTTAGAAGAATTAAAAAGAAAATATAATCTATAATAAATAATGTTTGAAGTTCATCTTACAAAGAGAGCAGAAAGAGAATTTGCCGAATTACCCGATATCTTAAAGCAGAAATTTTATAAAGAATTTGAACATTTGTCGAGCAATCCTTTTATTCGTTCGCAAGTTAAAAAACTTCAAGGTACCGAAAATGGGTATCGCCTCCGCATCGGCCGGTGGCGAATTTTGTTTGCCTTGTTTCCGAAAGAAAAAAGAATTGAAGTTGTGGATATATTTATGAAAAAAGGTAAAGAGGATTATCAGAAAAGAAAAAAATTATTGTAAAATAAAAAAGCCCGAAATGGGCTGAAATTTTGGTGGGCTTGGGGGCGGTCGCGGGTGAATCTTTTAGCTCCGGGAGCAGACCCTGCCGTGCTCAGGGGACTATTAGGATAAGCCAACCTCTCCCTGCCAGATATTCGCTTTATATAGCACGTTTTTATGCCGTCCTTAGCCTTTCGCCATTATTTTAAAGAACAAAAGAAAAAAAACGGGAATTTATTGTCTCTATGAGATACTCGAGATATTAAAGAGCTTTGTTAATTCGCTTAAATTACTCGCATACTTTCGTCAGGTGCTTCGCCTTCTTCTGTCGGCGTTTCTGGTTTTCCCGTTTTTTCTTGGTTTGTTGCCTTTTCTGATAGAAAATCTACCGCAGCATCAACAGCTGATAAAACTATGGGATCGGCACTTGAATGTCTAATGGCGTCTCTTGCTAGCATAGCTGCGGCTTCTATTGCCGTCTGACGTCCGCAGATGTTTTCCATCTCATCGAGAAGATCTTTTGCAGCCTTTTCTTTATTTTCTCCGGGTGTAGTTAGAAAGGTAACAAGCGTTTCAAATAGGCGTCTTATTTTTTCCCTCAGTTCGTTATCTATTATAGTTATCCCTCCACATAAAATAAATGTTATCATAGTCAAAAATTATGTCAACCCTTCGACAGGCTCAGGGCAAGGGCCAAAATAAAAAATTCTATGTTCCAACTAGTATAGTTTATACAAATCAGAGCCCGCACATTGGGTTTGCTTTAGAATTGATACAGGCAGATGTTTTAGCTAGATATCATCGATTTTTAGGCGAAGACACCTTCTTTTTAACCGGAACTGACGAAAACGGGATGAAAGTTGCTAAGGCAGCAAAAGAAGCAGGCAAAAATCCGAAAGAATTTGTAGATGGAATTGTAAAAAAGGTAAAAGAACTGAAAAGGGCTTTAAATCTATCAAATGATGATTTTATAAGAACCACCGACCAAAAAAGACATTGGCCGGCTGTTAAAAAGGTTTGGCTAAAGCTAAAAGAAAACGGCGATATTTATAAAAAGAAGTACAAAGGGTTATATTGCGTTGGTTGCGAAGCTTTTATTAAAGAAAAAGATTTGGTTGATGGGAAGTGTCCCATTCATGAGAAAACCCCCGAAGTCATCGAGGAGGAAAATTATTTTTTTCGACTTTCAAAATATCAAAAGCAGTTAGAAAAAATAATTAGAGCAGAGAAAATAAAAATTGTTCCAGAAACTCGAAAAGCCGAGCTTTTAAGTTTCATTACTCAGGGATTGGGAGATGTCAGTTGCTCAAGGTCGAGGGAAAAATTGGAGTGGGGCATACCTGTCCCTGATGATAAAACGCACTCGGTTTATGTGTGGTTGGAGGCTCTAGTAAATTATCTTTCGGCCTTAGATTATGCCACTGATGGCGATAAATTTAAAAAGTTTTGGCCTCCTGATATTCATTGTATCGGAAAAGATATTTTCGTTAGATTCCACGGCTCGCTATGGCCGGCGATGCTTTTATCTTTAGGATTGCCTTTACCAAAAACGATTTTTGTTCATGGTTTTATTACTGTTGGAGGCCAAAAAATGTCAAAAAGTTTGGGAAATGTTATTGATCCCTTTGAATTGGTTAAAAAATATGGTTCGACGTCCTCACCACAAGCTGGCACTGATGCTGTTAGATATTTTCTTTTGAGAGAAATTCCTCCAACTGAAGATGGAGACTATACGCAGCAGAAATTTGAACAACGGTATAATGCAGACCTTGCTGGTGGAATTGGTAATCTAGTTGCCCGAGTAATTACCCTGGCTGCTAAATTCAAAATTCAAAATGCAAAATGCAAAATGACAATTCAAAATTCAAAATTAAAGGAGGAAATTGAAAAAACAAGGAAAAATTGGAAAAAAGCTCTTGAAGGTTTTAAGTTCAATGAGGCCTTAATTTCGATTTGGAATTTAATTTCTTTTTGCGATAAATATATCGAAAAAGAACGTCCATGGGAAAAATCGGAAAAACAGCAATCTACAATCTCCGATCTCCAATTTGCAATTGTTGAGATTGCCAAACTTTTAGAGCCATTTTTACCAGAGACATCAGAGAAAATATTGAGACAAATTGAGACTAAAAAGTCAGGAATTTTATTTCCAAAGATTGTTTAACAAAGTAAGAAAAATGTGCTAAAATTAGATCGTAGCTCTTTAAATTAAGGAGATGAGAAAATATGGTACATACAGAAGGATTTGACGGAAAAGTAACGGGAGATTTAGAGAAGTTCATCGAAAGAGTAAAAGAAATTTGGCAAAGCGATAAATCAAAGCGCAAAGGTGCCTCAATCCGTTATGGCTTGACGATCGGAGTGAGAAATAATATGGCGATGTTTGAACCGACGGTCACTACCGGGAGAGGTGTGATGATTCTCATCATGTGGAATTTAGACACCGAAGCTATCAAGAAAATAAAAGGAGAAGCCCACGAAATCGAGTTGAACGTCAAAGAAAGCCCCTACCTTTGGTCAGAGATACCAGCTGTTTTGCCAACAGAAAAGCCTTTCTAACTCAAAAAACCAAACATTTTTCGAAATTCCTAAAGGCTAAAATACCCAGCCTCGCTGGGTTTTTTTATTTTTCAAAAATGAGATAAAATAAAAAAATGCTTATTGATACCCACGCTCATCTAAATTTTAATGCCTATAGATCAGATGCCGATGAAGTAATTCGTCAATGTTTAGATGAAAATGTCTGGATGATAAATATTGGAACGAATCTTGAAACATCGAAAAAAGCAGTTGAAATTGCTCAAAAATATCAAAAAGGAGTTTTTGCTGCGATCGGACTTCATCCGATAAATTTAGATACAGGATTGGTAAAAATAAAAACAGATACATTAGAGGGAAGCCATTTCGAAAAGGAATTTGATTATGAAAAATATAAAGAACTGGCAAAAAACTCAAAGGTGGTGGCGGTTGGCGAAATCGGTTTTGATTATTATTGGAAGCCAAAGACGACTAAAAAGAAAGAGTTATTCAAACAAAAACAAAAAGAATTATTTTTAAAAGAATTGGAGTTGGCAAGAGAATTAAGTTTACCAATAATTTTTCATTGCCGAATGGCTCACGGCGATTTATTAGAAATCCTCAACTATAAACTAAAAACTATAAACTATCAACTAAGAGGAGTAATGCATGGGTTTGTCGGAACTACAGAACAACTTCAAGAGTATTTGAAAATGGGATTTTATATTGGATTTAATGGAATAATTTTCAAGAAAATTGAACCCCGTAGTGAGAAATCCTCTCTACTACGGGGTGAAGGAATAAATTTTGAAGAACTCATTAAAGAAACGCTGATTGAAAAAATTTTAATTGAGACCGACTGTCCTTACCTTACACCGCCGATCCGCATTAATCCGCATTTGGATCCGCATAAATCCGTGGTTATAAGAAATGAGCCTCTTAATGTAAAATATGTAGCTGAGGAAATTGCCAAAATCAAAAATCTAAATTATAAAGAAGTAATCGAAATTACAACACAAAATGCCAAAGAACTCTTCCAAATCTAAAATTAAAATTGCAATTATCGGTGGAAGCGGAGTTTACGATCCTAAAATTTTTAAAAAAGAAAGAGAAATAAAGATTAAAACTCCTTTTGGAATGCCATCAGCTCCAATTGAAATAGGGGATTTTTTAGGTAAAGAAGTAGCTTTTTTAAATCGGCATGGAAAAAAACATACTATTCCCCCTCATTTAGTAAATTCCCGAGCTAATCTTTGGGCTTTAAAAAGTTTAGGAATCGAAAGAATTATTGGTATTTGTGCCGTTGGTTCCTTAAAAGAAAATTATAAACCGGGGCAATTAGTTATTCCTGATCAATTTATTGATTTCACAAAAAAAAGAAATTATACTTTTTATGAAAAAGATAAAGTTTGTCATGTCTCTTTGGCCGATCCATTTTGTCCTTACCTAAGAGAATTATTTTCAAAGTCAGCTAAAAAATTAAAAATCTCTTTTCAAAACAAAGGCACTTATTTTTGTATTGAGGGACCAAGATTTTCAACGAGAGCAGAATCAAAAATGTTTAGAAGTTTTTCTGATATTATTGGAATGACTTTAGTTCCCGAAGTTTCGCTGGCAAGAGAACTAGAAATATGTTATCTTTCTTTGGCAATGATTACTGATTACGATGTCTGGCAGGAAAAACCGGTTGATTTTAAGGAGATTTTAGAAAACATGAAGAAGAATTTGAATAATATAAAAAGATTGTTGAAAGAAGCTTTACCTAAAATTTCTGAAAAGAGAACCTGTTTTTGTAAAGAATCTCTGAAAAACGCTTTTGTTTAAATTATTTATTATGAAAATTGAAGGCAACATTGTTGATGTTCAAAATGAAAAGGTCTTTCCAGGAGAAATTGAGATTCGCGGGGAAAAAATTTTCAGGGTCTTAAAGAACAATAAAAAATATAAAAATTTTATTTTACCAGGCCTAATTGATGCTCATTTACATATCGAGAGTTCTCTACTTTCAATACCTGCTTTTTCAAAAGAGGCAATAAAACACGGAACTACTTCAGTAATTACTGATTGTCATGAGATAGCTAATGTTTATGGTTTAAAAGGGGTAGATTTTATGATGAAAGCCAGCAAACTTACACCATTAAAGGTGTATTTTTCTGTTCCTTCTTGTATTCCGGCCACCCCTTTTGAAGATACGGGTATCAAAATTGGCCCCAGGGAGATTAGAAGTTTGATGAAAAGAAAAAAAGTTGTTGCTTTAGGTGAAATGATGAATTTCCTCGGTGTTATTAATGAAGATAAAGAAGTGATTGAGAAGATAAAAATTGCTAAAAAGTTTAAAAAACCAATCGATGGTCACGCCCCTTTACTTTCGGGTAAAAATTTAAAAAAATATATATCCTTTGGGATCTCAACTGATCATGAATGTACTTCTTTCAAAGAAGCTAAAGAGAAAATGAGACTGGGAATGAAAATTATGATTAGGGAAGGGAGTGCTGCCAAAAACCTAAAAAATTTAATTGGATTAAACTATGATAATTGCTTTTTAGTTTCCGATGATATCGAAGCCAAAGAATTAGTGGAAGAAGGCCATTTAGATAGAATTTTAAGAAAAGCTATTAAACTTGGTGTCCCTTTAATGAAGGCAATTAAGATGGTCACTTTGAACCCGGCCCTACATTACAATTTGGATTCAGGGGTCATTACTCCAAGAAAAAGAGCCGATTTAATTGAAATTGAAAATTTAAAGGATTTTAAAATAAAGAAAGTTTTTATCGATGGGAAATTGATATTTGAAAAGGGAAAAATTTTGTTTCCTCTTCGGCAAATTAAAATTGGGAGAAATATCAAAATAAAAAAGAAAAAAGCCGAAGACTTTATAATCCCCGCTCAGAAGACAAAGGTTACGGTTAGAGTAATAAAATTGATACCCAATCAAATTTTGACAAAAGAAAAAATAGTTGAGTTAAAAACAAAAAATGGTGAGGTTGTAGCCGATCCTAAAAAAGATATTTTAAAAATTGTGGTTTTGAATCGTTATGGTAAAGAAAAAATTGGCAAAGGATTTGTTAGTGGTTTTGGTTTAAAAAAAGGAGCAATTGCCTCTTCCATCTCTCACGACTCCCATCATTTAATTGCCGTTGGAGTAGATGATGAAAGTATTACTAAAGCAGTAAATTTGGTAATAAAAAATGGGGGATTGGCTTTGGTAAATAAAAAAATTTTAAATTTAAAATTACCCTTAGGAGGTTTGATGTCTTTAAAAGAGGCGAATGAAGTGGCGAGAGAATTAAGAAATTTAATTAAAGAAGCGAAAAAACTGGGCTCGAAACTGAAAAATCCTTTTATTACCCTTTCTTTTTTAGCTCTTTTAGTAATTCCCGAATTAAAAATTTCTGATAAAGGACTATTTAATGTCAAAAAATTTAAATTCGAAAAACTTTTAATTTAAGAAATTGCGTTTCAGATTTAATTTGTAATGGAAAAATTTTAATGCGAGATCGGAAAATCGAAGGGGAAGAAAAAATCAAAAAAGAAGCGACAAAAAGAACCCAAAATTTGACAAACCTTTTGAAATAGAATAAATTGAATTTAGCACAATCTTTCTTCAAAAATTAAAAATCAGGAGAAGATAGAAATGGGACGAAAGAAAAGAGTTGAGAAAAAAGTTGATTGGGACAAGATTCTTCCACCTATGACAAAAATACCAGGCAAGACACGATTAGCCGAAGAGCAAGATCTTAAAGAATTAAGCAAAAGAATGAGAGACAATCCACCGTTGCCTAATCCATTGAAGAAAAAAATCTAATTATCAAAAAAGCCAGCTTAGCTGGCATTTTTTATTTAAACCCAGCGGTAGAGAAGAATCTTACTACCGGGTAAGGCATTTCCAGTACTTTTGAGATGCTTTTTTAGTTCTTTTACGATTTCTTTATTGTTTTTCGGACAAATTCCATAAAATCGATAAAGGCGTCAGGCAATCTTTTTCCAAATGAGGACTCTACAACTTTGTTCTCTTTCTTTTTGTGGAAATGATAAGGAAAAGTTTTAAGCTTTTTAAATCGAGTATTTGGGAAATTGTCATAGCGATAAATTGTCTTATCGAGATGTCTTCTTTCCCAATGAAAATCAAAACGATTTTTAATCTTTTGGGAAACCCGAATATCAATAAAACTTCCGTCTTTGAGAATGAGACGGAGTTTATCGGGAGCGCTTTCAAGAATTTCAATTACAATATCTAAGAATTTGTCTTCAATAATAGATCTTAAATCTTCTAAGCCCATTATCTTAAGGATTTAAGAAGTTTTTTGAGAAGATCACATCTGATTTCGAGAGAGTCGATTTTGAAAAAATCTTCTCTTGATTCTGGAGTTTCATGAATTTCCCCTTTTTTAATTAGATAATCAAACTCTTTAATACTTTTCACCCCATATTTATTAGCCAAAGAGAAAAGTTCGGCTTTGGACTCGCGGAGTTTCTTTTCTAAAAAGTCTTTAACACTCTCTTTCCTAACTTTGGCTACCGGAATATTAAGTTTTTCAGCAATGGTGGAAATATCCATACTATTTTTATCGTATTCCTTTTCAAGAGAGTTGTCAAATGAAACATTTCCAATATTTTTTGAGGATTGATTTTAATTCTTTTACTATTTCTTTTGTTTCTTTTAATTTGGAATTTTTTGACGGAGCCAATTTTTCTTTTACCTTTATTTCAATTGGTAAATTTAAAAGCCCGGAAATTAAGTTTGTCCAGGCAAGGGACAAAATTTCTTGGTTATAACCTGAGGCAATTAAGTCAATTTCTTTTCCCTGGCAAATTCCACTCAATTTCCTGACATTTTGGCCAATCATTTTAAATCCTTTTAAAGTTAATCCCAAATTTGTCAATTGATCTTTAAAATGGGGATCTGAGCCCCCGTTTCTGATTATGATTTCTGGCTTGAATTCTTTTGCCAGAGGAAAAATTATCTCTTCAAAACAATATTGATAGGCTAAATCTGAAGCCGCGGGCGGTAAAGGAATATTTACGATAAATCCTTCTCCTTTTCCTCTTCCAATTTCCTCAATAAAGCCAGTTCCGGGATATAAAGTCCTTGGGTCTTGGTGAATATCGATAAATAAAACTCTGCCATCTTCAAAAAAGGCCTCTTTTGTCCCATTTCCGGCATGGGCATCGGTATCTAAAATTAAAATTTTCTTTAGCCCCCAATTTAAAAGTTTTTTTGCGCAAATTACTACATCGTTATAAACGCAAAATCCTTCGCCAAAACTTTCCCTGGCATGATGTAATCCTCCACCAATTGCAACTGCTTTTTTAAATTTACCCCCACCACCAAATTTTTGGTGTGGGGGCGAGCCTTCAAAAACTAATTTCGCCGCCATTAATGTTGTCCCAACTAAGACTCTAGTTGCTCTTTCAATTCCTTTTGGCAGACAGCCAGTTGAGGGGTCCAAATTATCAATGCTTGTATATTGAAAAATGTTCGGCAAGACTTCTCCCTTTGATGCCTTTTTCATTGCTTCAATATATTCTTTTGAATGGAAAAGTCTTAAATCTTCCTCAGTTGCCGGTTGAGGTTTAACCTCGACAAAATATTCATTAAAATCTGGCAATTTCTTTTTGATAAAATTCAAAAAGTTCGCAAATCTCTCACCGGTGAAAGGATGCCCCTTTCCAAAACTATAATTTTTTATTTCGGGATTGTAAATTAGGGCAGTTTTTTGTTTCATTTTTTCATTATACAACAATATTCTTTCCGCTTGACTTTTTTATTCATTTTTTTTAAGATATTCTTAGCATCATTAACAAAAAAAGAGGAATGAATATGATAGAAAGATATACCGATAAAGATATCGCAAGAGTTTGGTCTGATGAAAACAAACTGAAGCTCTGGCAAAAAACAGAACTGGCGGTAATCAAAACGATGGCTAATTTGGGTCAAATCGACAAAGAAATTTTTACCAAAATCATTGAAATTTTAGAAGGAAGACCAATAGACCTGGTCTGGTGGAAGGAAAAAGAGAAAGAAATCAAGCATGACCTCAATGCTTTTGTCGAAGAACGTCTCAGATTTTTACCACCGGAACTTCAGCAGTATTTTCACAGAAAAATCACCTCCTACGATACCGAAGAACCAGCTTTCGCCACAATGCTCAAGGAATCACTAGAATTAGTCGAAAGATATTTCTTAGTATTAGACACAATTCTGGTGGAAATGGCAAAGAGATACCGTTTCACTATAATGAACGGCAGGACTCACGGCCAGGAAGCCGAACTTCAGACCTTTGGCAAACGCATTCTCACTTGGTTAAGAGACCTGCGATTTGACCTTGCTACTCTAAAGAGAGCAGCAGAAAACCTGATATATTCCAAAATTTCCGGAGCGATCGGCAGTTATGGAAGCATTGAGCCAGAACTTGAGGAAAAAGCCCTGGAAATGCTCGGCTTTGAACCCTACTACGGAGCAACACAAATTATGCCAAGGGAGATTTACGCTCCAATAGCCCAAGTCCTCTGCCAGTTAGTCGTAACACTGAACAAAATTGCCCTCGCCATCCGTTTGGGAGCCAGAAGCGGCCGACCGATTTATCAAGAACCGTTTGGCAAAAAACAAAAAGGGTCGTCAGCAATGCCCCACAAGAAAAATACCATTTCTACCGAGCAAATCGAAGGAATGGCCAGAATGGCAAAGAGATTCTTTGATATGATTCAAGACAACATCGTAACTTGGGAAGAAAGGGCAATCGAGCAAAGTTGCGTGGAAAGAGTTGCCTGGCCTGATTTGTTCCATGTGGTAATTCACTCGCTGAAGACAATGTCGAGGGTTCTCGCTGGTTTGGTGGTCTATCCAGACAATATGCTTCTGGAAATCATTGATTCCCGCGGTTGTTACGCCTCAAACGAAGCAAAAGAAGTGCTCAGACAACTGGGCGTTCAATATGGACTGACTACCGAAGATGCCTACAGAATAATCCAATTGGCAGCATTCAATGTATTCGAACCAACAGCTGAAGAAAATGAATTAAGAGTAAATCCACTAGGTTCCCTTGGTGAGGCAGATGCATGGCTTCATAAATTTCAATACGAAGGTTGGATAAAATCTAAAATTTCTATTCAAGAGATTATTTTCAAAGGAGAACTCAAGACCTCATCAGAACTTGAAGTCACCGAAGATGTTGTCCAAAAATGGAACCAGATCTTAAAGCAGATTTTCGCCGACCCAGAAAATGTCAAGAAATGGTATCAGATTTTCCTGCCGTCGTATCTGCTCAGAAATGAAGCCAAACTCTATCAAGAAATCATAGGCGTGAAATCATAGGCGCCTAAAAAAAACAGAGACAAAATCCCATTTTTTTGTCTCTTTTTTATTTCAAATTGAAAAATTTTGATTTCGTGTGTTAAAATGAAAAATATGGAGTATAATCCACGAAAAATAGAAAATAAGTGGCAAAAGGTTTGGGAAGAAATAGGAATTTTTAAGGCCGGAGATTTTTCTAAGAAACCGAAGTTTTATGTTTTGGATATGTTTCCTTATCCTTCGGCTGAAGGGTTGCATGTTGGACATCCAAGGGGTTATATTGCCACCGATATTTTTGCCCATTTAATGAGAAGAAGGGGATTTAATGTTTTGCATCCAATGGGTTGGGATGCCTTTGGTTTGCCGGCTGAAAATTATGCCATAAAAACTGGAATTCATCCCGAAATTACCACCAAAAAGAATATCAAGAGAATAAAAGAACAACTGAAAATGATTGGTTTGGGTTATGATTGGTCAAGAGAAATAAATACCACTGACCCGGAATATTATAAATTAACTCAAAAGATATTTCTCTTACTTTACAAAATGGGCTTGGCTTACGAAGCAGTTTTGCCAATAAATTGGTGCCCTTCTTGTAAAACTGGATTAGCAAATGAGGAGGTGGTTGATGGGAAATGCGAGAGGTGTGGTACGGAAGTGACAAAAAAGGATTTGCGCCAATGGGTTTTAAAAATTACGGCCTATGCTGATAAATTGTTAAAAGATTTGGATTTGCTTGACTGGCCAGAAAAAATTAAAGAGATGCAAAGAAATTGGATTGGAAGATCTGAGGGCTGGAGTATTAAATTCCAAATTCCAAATTCCAAATTCCAAATCGAGGTGTTTACAACACGGGCAGATACTTTGTTTGGTTGTACTTATTTGGTGGTAGCGCCAGAACATTCAATTATTCAAAAACTAAAATCTAATATCCAAAATCTAAAATCTATTGAGGAATATATTGAGGAAGCAAAGAAAAAATTGGAGAGGGAAAGAATTAGCGAAGTCAAAGAGAAAACTGGAGTTGAATTGAAAGGAATAAAGGCAATCAATCCGATAAATGGCCGAGAAATTCCAATTTTTGTAGCCGATTATGTTTTGCCCCATTATGGAACCGGGGCAGTAATGGCTGTTCCTTGTCACGACCAAAGAGATTTTGATTTTGCCAGGAAATACAATTTGCCAATGATTGAGGTAATTAAGCCATACGAAGAGAAAAAGGAATTGCCAAAAGAAGCCCCATTAATAATTTCAAATGGAAGGTATCAAATGGCTTATGAGGGTGAAGGATTTTTAATTAATTCTGGCAGATTTACCGGAATGAAATCAGAAGAAGCCAGGGAAGAAATTGGAAAATTTTTGGCAAAGAAAAATTTACCCCCCACCATTTTTCGAGAAAAAGATTTGAGCAAACAAAACCCACAAAAAGTGGTGGGGGGTTTAGCTAAAAAAGCGGTTTATTATAAATTAAGGGACTGGGTTTTTTCCAGGCAAAGATATTGGGGGGAACCCATCCCGCTTGTTTTCTGCGAAAACTGCGCTAGGAAACTTAAAAACTTAAAAACTTCTGAACTTAAAAACTTTAATAAAGGAGAAATTTTAAATCCGGGTTGGATTGCTATCCCGGAAGAAGAATTGCCTCTTAAGTTACCGAAGGTTGAAAGATATAAACCGACCGGAACTGGAGAGTCGCCTTTGGCAGCAATTTCTGAATGGCTAAAGACAAAATGTCCGAAATGCGGTGGACCGGCAAAAAGAGAAACAAATACTATGCCCCAGTGGGCAGGTTCTTGCTGGTATTACCTCGCATATGTTATGCTCGGAAATCAAAAATCAAAAATCAAAAATCAAAAATTTGTTTGGGATAAAGAAAAAATTAGATATTGGTTGCCGGTTGATTTATATGTCGGAGGAGCCGAGCATGCCGTTTTGCATTTGCTTTATGCCAGATTTTGGACAAAAGTTTTATATGATGCCGGCTGGATAAAATTCAAAGAGCCATTTTTGAAATTGAGAAATCAAGGTTTAATTTTAGCGCCCGATGGCCAAAAAATGTCAAAATCAAGAGGAAATATCATTAATCCCGATCCCTTAATTGAAAAATATGGTGTCGATGCTTTTAGATTGTATGAAATGTTTATGGGTCCATTTGAAGAACCGATTAGTTGGAATACAAAGGGATTGATTGGAATGAAAAGATTTTTGGATAAAGTTTGGAATTTATTTGGGAAAGAAAAATCAGTCATTTCAATTGAAGAAGATAAAGAGATTGAAAGAATTTTGCACAAAACCATTAAAAAAGTAACCGAGGATATCGAAAATTTCAGATTTAATACAGCAATTTCCGCTTTAATGATTTTGGTTAACGAACTTCAAAATAGAAATTATGGAATCTGGCATTTGAAAACATTAATTTTTCTTTTAGTACCTTTTGCCCCTCATATTTCAGAAGAACTCTGGCAAAAATATTTTGTTCAAGGTGGCACCTTAAACATTCGAAATTCAATTCATTATCAACTCTGGCCAAAATACGATCCAAAATTAATCAAAGAAGAGATGATTACTTTGGTTATTCAGGTTAATGGTAAAGTGCGAGATAAAGTAGAAGTTGAAGCTGATATTTCTGAAGAAAAAGCAAAAGAATTAGCGCTTTCTCGTGAAAAAATCAAAAAGTGGATAGGGGGAAAAGCAATAAAAAAGGTCGTCTTTGTCCCCGGAAAACTAATTAATTTTGTAACTAAATAAAAAATGAATCAAGACGAGATATTGAAAATTGTAAAAAATTGGAAGATAAAATGGACCCCCGAATATAGGGGATTTAGGTGTGCCAAATGTCAAAAGCCAATGAGAAAAGCCTGGCATGTTTGGCTGGACAAAGGAGGATTTAAATTAGAGGTTCACTTTTGCAATAAATGCTTTAAAGAGTTAAAACCCCGTTAGAAATTGACTTTTTAAGTTCTTCTGACTGAAATTGACCTTTAATTTCTAACGGGGTAAAATAGAATTAGAATCATTAAAAAAGGGATAAATAATGAAAGAAAGAAAAGAAATTGAAAGGAGGTGGGAATTAGAAGTTAAAAAGATGATAATTCCGACGGTGGGTAAGATAATGCGGAAAGAAAATCTTTCTTTGGAAGAAGCGGCAAAAAGATGCGTAACCATTTGCGGTAACGAACACAAAAATTTTGATTGCCATAGAAAACTTAATGGATACAACATTTGCGACGATTGCCCAAAATATCAACCTGAGAAAAAAGAATTAGATTATTTGGAATGGGGGATGAGAGTCCAGGCTATACCGACACAACATAAATTAGTTTCAAAAAGGCGTTAAGACCAATTAACGCCCTTTTTTATTTTTTAAAAAAGTGCTAAAATAAACCCAGTAGTGAGAGACCCCGAAGCAGAACAAGTTCGCTACGGGGCAAGAATCTCTACTACTGGGTAAAAAATCATGTGCGGAATTGTTGGTTATATCGGTCAAAAGCCGGCCTTCCCAATTTTGTTATCAGGGTTAAAAAGGCTTGAATACCGTGGCTACGATAGCTATGGATTTTGCGTTTTAAATGGTCAGAATAAACCATTTTTATACAAAAGGGTGGGAAAAATTTCCGAGGCCGAAAATGAACTTTCAAGTTTTAAAGTCGAAGGAAATATCGGTCAGGCACATACTAGATGGGCAACAACCGGTCGAGTTTCAAATGAAAATGCTCATCCCCATTTCGATTGTCAGAAAAACATTTTCTTAGTTCATAACGGCATTATTGAAAATTATCAGGAAATTAAAAATCGACTGATAAAGGAGGGGCATAAATTCAATTCCGAAACCGACACTGAGGTTTTGTGCCATTTAATTGAAAAATATTTTCAGGGGAACCCCGAAGGAAAACCTTCGGTTTCCTACGGGGCAAGTTTGGAAGAAGCGGTGAGGCGGGCTCTGAGGGAAGTGAGAGGGACCTACGGAATTGTTGTCATTTCAAAAAAGGACCCTCAAAAAATTGTGGCTGCCAAATTGTCTTCGCCATTAATTTTGGGGATAAATAATGAGGAATTTTTAGTGGCTTCAGATCCATCAGCCTTAATCACCCGGACAAGACAAATTATCAATTTGGATGACAACGAAATTGCCGTTTTAAAACCGGATAACTTTTTCATATTAAAAGAGAAGCCATTAGAAACAATTGAATGGACGCCGGAAGAAGCCGAAAAAGGGGGCTACCCCCATTTTATGTTGAAAGAAATAATGGAACAGCCAGAAAGTTTAAGAAATTCTCAAAGGGGAAGAATAATTTTGGAAGAGGGAATGGCGAAGTTAGGTGGCTTGGAAAGCGTTAAAGAGAAATTAAGAAAAATTGAGAGATTGATTTTTGTTGCCTGTGGGACTGCCTATCATGCTGGTTTAGTTGGTGAATATATGTTGGAGGAATATGCTAAAATTCCGGTTGAGGTTGAAATTGCTTCTGAATTTCGATATAAAAAACCAATTTTAGATAAAAAAACGGCTGTTTTGGCAATTTCTCAATCCGGAGAGACAGCCGATACTTTGACTGCCGTCAAAGAGGTAAAAGAAAAAGGAGTGATGACCTTAGGAAATGTTAATGTTATTGGCTCTTCAATTGCCAGGGAAACTGAGGCTGGAGTTTATAATCACTGCGGTCCGGAAATTGGAGTTGCTTCGACCAAGGCCTTTACTTCCCAACTTGAAATTTTAGCCCTTTTAACTTTATTTTTGGGAAGGCAAAGAGAAATGTCATTAGTAATCGGCCAGAGAATTGCTAAAGAAATTTCCAAAATTCCAGATTTAGTCAAAGAGGTTTTAAAATTATCTTCCCAGTTCGCTGAGACTTCGTTTCATCTCACGCCTCGTTCGACTTCGTCGAACTCGGCAATTGAAAAATTGGCAAAGAAATACAGGGATTTTAATAACTTTTTATTTATTGGTAGAAAATATAATTTCCCCGTTGCTTTGGAAGGGGCTTTGAAATTGAAAGAAATTGCTTATGTTAATGCCCAAGGTTATGGTGCCGGAGAAATGAAACATGGCCCCATTGCTTTGATTGACGAAAATTTCCCCACCATTGCCATTTGTCCCTCTGGTTCAGTTTATGATAAAATGATTTCTAATATTGAAGAAATCAAAGCCAGAAAAGGAAAAGTCATTGCTATTGCCACTGAAGGGAATGAAGAAATTAAAAATTTAGTTGATGAAGTAATTTATATTCCAAAAACTTTAGAGATGTTAACTCCAATTTTATCAGTTATTCCCCTGCAACTTTTTGCTTATTATATGGGAGTTTTAAGAGGTTGCGATGTGGACAAGCCAAAAAATTTGGCAAAATCGGTAACGGTCGAATAAAAAATCCATAGGGTATGTCAAAAGAACTTTCAATTTTAATTGGGGGAGCGGCTGGCGAAGGGACAAGATTGACCGGACAATTAATTGGAAAAATTTTGAATCATTTTGGATGGCGGGTTTTTGTTTACGAAGATTATCAATCTTTAATTACCGGTGGTCATAATTTTTCAATTATCCGCGCTTCCTCAGAAAGAATATCAGCCCCAACTAAAAAGATTGATTATTTGATCGCCTTAAATCAAGACACAATTTTTAAACACAAAAACGATTTAAAAAAAGACGGCTTAATTATTTACAATTCAGATCAAATTAAAATTGGTCAGGGGATTGGCATTCCCGCTTTATCGATCACCAAACAATTTTCCGGAAAACCAATAATGAAAAATTCTGCTCTCTTTGGTGCCCTGGCAAAAGTTTTAGGTATTGATTGGCAGGTGGTAGAAGATCTTTTAAAGAGAGAATTTGGCGCAAAGGCTGAAATAAATTTAAAAATTGCTAAAGAAGGATATGAAAAAGCAAGAACAAATTGGAAAATAGAAAAATTAAATCAAAAATCCCTCTCTTTGTTAACTGGGAATGAAGCTGTGGCTTTGGGTGCCTTAAAAATAGGTTTGGATGTTTATCTTTCCTATCCCATGACCCCAGCCACTTCCATTTTGCATTTTTTGGCTCAAGTGAGAAAAAATTTTAAAAATCTTCTTGTTTTGCAGCCCGAAAATGAAATTGGGGTGGTAAATATTGGTTTGGGTTCGGCTTATGCTGGAAAAAGGGTAATGGTCGGAACATCGGGTGGAGGATTTGCTTTAATGGTTGAAGGCCTGAGTTTAGCAGCCCAAAGCGAAACACCAATAGTTATTGTGGAAAGCCAAAGACCGGCTCCGGCTACCGGCATCCCCACTTACACCGCCCAGGGCGATTTGTTATTTGTTTTATCTGCCGGTCACGGTGATTTTAAAAGATTTGTCGTGGCTCCCGGCGATGCCCAAGAAGCATTTTATTTAACCGGTTTGGCAATGAATATTGCTTGGAAATATCAAATGCCGGCTATTGTTTTGATTGATAAAGAAGTTAGTGAAGACACTTTTAATTTTGATGAATCAATCATAGATAAAATCAAAATTGAGGAACCGGTTTTTTGGGGAAAAACCGGCGAATACAGAAGATATTTAGACACCGAAAATGGAATTTCGCCTTTGGCTTTTCCCGGCGAGAAAGAGGCGGTAGTGAAATCTACTAGTTACGAACATGATGAATTCGGGATTACCACCGAAGAAGAGGAAAAAATTCAAAAAATGCAAGAAAAAAGATTAAGAAAGTACGAAAACTTTAATAATGAAATTAAAAACCTGGAAGGAGTAAAAGTGTATGGCAATAAAAATTCTGACAAAGCAATTATCGTTTTTGGTTCGAATAAAGGAGCGGGAATTGAGATAGGGAAAAAATTAAACCTGAAAGTTATTCAAGTTTTGGTTTTCCAACCTTTTCCAGAAGAACAAATAAAGAAAGCTGCCTCTGGAGTTAAAAAGTTAATTTCCGTTGAAACCAATGCTAGTGCTCAATTAGCCCAGGTGTTAAGGGCTCATGATATTAAAGTTAATGATTCAATTTTAAAATATACCGGTCGGCCATTTTTTGTTGAAGAACTAAAAGAAAAATTAATTAAGAAAATTTAATGGAAGACAATTTAGATACAAAAACAAAAAATACCTGGTGCCCTGGCTGTAGTAATTTCGGAATTTTACAGGCAATTAAAAATGCCATTTTGATTTTGGAGAAAAAAGGAATTGGAAGAGAAAGATTTGTTTTGACAACCGGAATTGGTTGTCATGCCAAAATCGTTGATTATCTAAACATTAATACTTTTTATGGTTTGCATGGCAGAGCCATACCCTTGGCTGAGGGAATAAAAATTGCCAATCCCAATTTAAAAGTTTTAGTTTGTGCCGGTGATGGCGATGCTTACGATGAAGGAATTTCCCATTTAATCCACGCTGCCAAAAGAAACATTGATATTACAGTTTTAATCCACAATAACCGAAATTTCGCTTTAACTACTGGACAATTCTCAGCCACCAGCCCAAAAGGTTTTGTTGGGAGATCTTCTCCGGAAGGAAGTTTAGAGCCCGCATTTAATCCTTTAGAATTAATGCTATCCTCTGGCGCCACTTTTGTCGCTCGTGCTTTCGCCAGTAAGATTGATCATTTAACAAATTTAATTGTGAAAGCAATTGAACACAAAGGCTTTTCTTTTATTGACATTTTACAGCCTTGTCTTATTTGGTTTAATACTTATGATGTCTATAATCAAAAAGTTTATGAATTTGAAAACAATGATATTTCTTCTAAAGAAAAAGCAATTCAGGGAATTCTTGAATGGGATTATAATGACGGCAAAAAAATTCCTATTGGTGTTTTTTATAAAATTGAAAAACCAACTTTCGATGAGGAAGTGAATTCAGGATTAATAAAAATCAAAGATTTCGGTTCTCAAATTAAAGAAATTTTAGATAAAAAGATATAATTTATGAGGGCTGTAATTTTAGCCGCTGGCTACTCTAAAAGATTTTGGCCATTAAATCGTCAGCATAAGGGTCTTTTTAAAATAATAGGCAGACCCTTAATTTTTTATACAATTGAAAATTTAAGAAAAGCAGGGATAAAAGAAATAATAATTGTTCAAGGACCGAAAAGAGATATTGAGAAAACTTTACAACTTTACAACTTTACAAATTTACAAATTAGCTATCTCATTCAGGAAAAGCCCTTAGGGACAGGCGATGCTTTAAAAAGAGTAAAAGATTTTGTTAAAGAAAAATTTTTAGTTCTAAATGGCGATGACTTTTATAGCATAGAAGATATCAAAAAATGTTTACCCCGTAGTGAGAGCGATTCTCTACTACGGGGTTTAAAGAAAAAATTTTGTATTTTATTAAAATCGGTTCCAAATCCCCAAAATTTTGGTCAAGTTTTGGTTCATAAAAATAAAGTAAAAAAATTGGTTGAGAAACCAAAAAAGGAAATTTCAAAATTGGTTAACACCGGCCTTTATCTTTTAGATAAATCGATCTTCAATTTTAAAATCAAAAAATCAAAGCGAGGGGAATATGAATTAACCGATTATTTAAAAGAATTAATCAAAGAAGGAAAATTGGAATTTGAAATTTCAAAAGATTGGATTCCTATTTCCTATCCTTGGGATTTGTTCAATTTGAATGGATTTTTATTAAGTAAAATTAAAAGAAAAATTTTGGGGAAAATAGAAAAGGGAGTTATTTTAAAAGGGAAAATAGTAGTTAGCAAAGGAACAATTTTAAAAAGCGGAACTTATATTGAGGGGCCGGTTTATATTGGCAAAAATTGTCAAATTGGACCCAATTGTTTTATTAGAAAATTTACTTCCATTGGTGATAATTGCCATATTGACCAAGCGGTGGAAATAAAGAATTCAATTATTGGCGATAATTCCAAAATATCTCGATTGAATTATTTAGAAAATTCAATAATTGACAAGTACTGCAACTTAGGAAAAAGTACAGTTTCTTTAGACTGCATTTTAGGAGAGAATGTAAAAACAGGGGAAGATGTTCTTATCGCACTCGGGGTTTTAATAGGATTTAATCGGAAAATTAAATCCGGTTCTTTGATTTCTCAAGATATGAAATAAGAAACCTTGCCCTCGCCAAATTTTTGGACTAGCTTTCAGCTAATTTTGGTTGCCCAAGAGACAATAGTCCAGAAATTTTGGAGGGCTTGATGTGGATAACTTAATTTGCTATAATTAAAATGCCCTTAGGGCAAATGAAGAGAAAGAAGGGAAAAGAATGGTCGATGAAGAACCGTTAAAACTACCCGATATCGAGGAAATGGTGAAACCTACCACTGAGGCAGAGATTAAACAATTGGCAACATTGGGAGAAGAAATAACATTCGCCGATGCAGAAGAGCTTTCAGCAATTTTTCCCAGAGATATTCCAAAAGATGCGGTCGAGAAACACACGACAAAGTCAATACTCAAAGAAATATTATTACTCCCCAAAAAACTTCAAAAATGGCGCCGGCGCTAAAATGCTAAAAACTTAACTCCAACACCCCCTTTTTCTCTCAGATTGCACCTTTACAATTATTCATTATTATCAGGGCGTTAAGCAATTGGTTTAACGCCTATTTTTTTGACAAATTTTTTAAAAATGATAAAAAGAAATTAGTTGTTTAACATGGTGGTGAGAAAAATGGGCGAAAAGATACAGGCCTTGAAAGAGGTTCTCAAAAATGCAGTAGAAATTTTCAGCAAAACGACCAGAGCTTTTATAAAAGATTCTTTTAATCGACTCTCAAGGATTTCCTGGCCAAAAATATCGTCCGCAGGTCAGTTATTAATTTTAGGTATAATGTTTCTTGTCGGTGGCATTGTGGGCACTCTTGTAATTGCATCCTTTGATCCATCGTTATGCCTTGCACCTTTTTTGGTGGGAATTGTTTTTTACGTTTGGTTTATAGCTGCGGGTTCGAAAATACGCAACAGGATCTGTAATTAAAGGTAATCGAGAACCTATATCTCTCCAAAAAACCACAACTCACGAAAGTCCGCTAAAGTGCGGACTATTTTTTGTTTAATTTTCATATTTAAAATGATAAAATAAAAAATACGGGCAATGCCGTGCTTTGCTCGACGGAACTATATATTTTTCACTTAGTTCAAAATATGGAAAAAGACACTGATAAGCAATATGTTATTGGAGTGGATGGGGGAGGGACAAAGACAGTGGTTGCCCTGGCTGACTTGGAAGGGAAAATTTTAAAGTTGGCAAAAACCGGTCCATCAAATTTGAGGAATGTTGGAATAAAAAGAGCAACTGAAAATATCGTCCTCGGAATTAAAAAAGTTTTATCAAGGAAGGGAAAAATTTTGTCAATTTTTATTGGATTGGCAGCAGTCGAAGAAGAATATAAATCTAAGAAAGGAAAAATTAAAAAAGAAATTTTAAAGAGATTAAAAAATTTCAAAAGTAAAATAATAATTGGTTCAGATCAGATGATAGCTTTTAAATCTGGGACCGACGAAAAAGATGGAATTATCTTAATTTCAGGTACAGGTTGCGTTTGCCATGGTTGGAAAAACGGAAAAGAGACAAAAACAAGCGGCTGGGGATGGCTGGATGACGAAGGCTCCGGTTTTTGGACAGGGCAAAAGGGATCTCAGGCGGTTTTAAAAGAATTAGATGGTCGAGGTTCAAAAACCCTGATTACAAAATTAATTTTTAAAGAATGGAAGTTGAAGAATAAAGAAGATTTCTTGAAAAAAATTTACTCAGAAAATTTTGTTCGAGACGTTTCTTTAATTTCAAGAATTGTCGATAAAACTGCCAATAAGGGGGATAGAATAGCTAAAAATATAATGATTGAAGCAGGACAAGAATTAGCTGAATCGGCGATTACCATAATTAAAAAACTGAATTTTCAAAAAGAAAAATTTCCTTTAGTTTTAATTGGCGGGATGTTTGATTCAACAATGGTTTTAGAAACCGTGAAAAAAGAGATCAAAAAATTTGCTCCAAAAGTTAAATTTATTCAACCGGAAGGTGAACCAGTAATTGGTGCGGTCAAATTGGCTATTGAAACCTTAGATTAAATGGTGGATTATTTTATCTTTCAACAAATAAATAAATTTGCCGGCAGATGGGAATTTCTTGATGCTTTAAGCATCTTTTTTGCCAAATATCTTGGCTATTTTTTAGTTTTTCTTCTTTTTTTGTTTTTAATTAAAGATTTCAAAAAATATCTACCAATGGTCATTCAGGGATTTTTGGCAGCTATTTTGGCTCGATTGGGATTTACTGAAATAGTTCGACTTTTTTGGAATCGACCTCGGCCATTTATTGGAAATCATATTAATTTACTTTTGAATCATTCGGCATCGTCTTCTTTTCCTTCCGGTCACGCTGCTTTTTTCTTTGGTTTATCTACCATCGTCTATTTTTATAACAAAAAGGCTGGCTATTTATTTTTTCTTGCCAGCTTTTTGATTTCTATTGCTCGAGTTTTCACTGGTCTTCACTGGCCCTCAGATATTTTAGCCGGAGCAATCATTGGCGTATTTTCAGGTTGGTTAATTATTCTCTTTTCTCGGAAATTTTCCTTATTTGTAAGGAAATAAATGTGCCGGGAGAGGGAGTCCAACCCTCATGCTCTTGCGAGCAATGGATTTTGAATCCATCGTGTCTAGCAGTTCCACCATCCCGGCGTATTTCTTAATCGATTTTATCAAATTTTCATCCCTTTTTCAATTCAAAATCACATTCTTTATTCGAGCATTTTATCTGCCTGCCCCGTAGCTCCGCCGAAGGCGGATGGTATCGGGGCTTTCGTTTTGTTTCAACCAATAACGATCCGCATTTTGGGCATTTTTCGCCGGTAGGTTTATCCCACAAGGCAAAATCGCAATTTGGCCAATTTGAGCAGCCGTAAAAAATCTTTCCTTTTTTAGTTCTTTTTTCGCCAATTTCTCCCTTTTGGCATTTCGGGCATTTTATTCCCAGATTATTTTTTTCTAAACTTTCAGTGTATCGGCATTTTGGAAATTTGGAGCAAGCATAAAATTTTCCAAATTTCCCTAATCGAATTATTAATTTTGAGCCACATTTGGGACAAACCTTATCGGTTTCTTCAATTAAATCTTTTTTTGAAACTTCTTCATATTTCTTTTGAAGGCGCTCTTCAAAAGGATTGTAAAATTCTTTTATTACTGGCACCCATTTTTTCTCGCCTTCGGCAATTTTATCTAAATCTTCTTCCATTCCAGCAGTAAAGCCAATATCAACAATTTCTGGAAAATGAGCGACTAGAAGATCGTTAACTACAAATCCAATTTCAGTTGGTTTAAATTTTCTATTTTCGTCTTTCTCAATGTAATTTCTTTCTTGAATGGTGGACAAAATTGGAGCATAAGTAGACGGCCTTCCGATTCCATTTTTCTCTAACTCTTTTATTAAAGTAGCCTCGTTATATCTTGGCGGAGGCTGAGTAAAATGCTGATATGGAACTAATTTTAGCAATTCTAAAATTTCATCTTTTTCCAAAGGTGGAATTTCTAATTCTTGATATTTAATTGGATAAATTTTCAAAAATCCATCGAATTTCAAAATCTGTCCCGTAGCCCTAAATGTGTAGTTTGTAGTTTGTAGTTTGTAGTTTGTAGCTAAAACGTCAACAGTTGTTGAATCAAAGATGGCTTGGGCCATCTGGCAGGCAATGAATCTTCGCCAAATTAGATCATAGAGTTTTAATTGATTTCCCTCTAATTTCTCAGAAAGTTTATCAGGAGTGTTAGCTGGGTAAGTCGGCCTGATAGCTTCGTGAGCTTCTTGGGCACCCTTACTTTTTGTTTTATATTTTCTCAGAAAACCTGCCCAATAATCTTTCCCGTAATTTTCAATTATAAATTTTCTTGCAGCAAATAGAGATAAGTCAGAAAGATTTAAAGAATCAGTTCGATGATAGGTGATGAAACCTTTTTCATATAGATTCTGGGCAATCCTCATTGTTAACTTGGAAGGAAATCTAAATTTATACCAAGATTCTTGTTGTAAAGTAGAAGTTGTAAAGGGAGGTAAGGGATTTCTTTTTGTCTCTTTTTTTTCAATGTTTATTACTCTATATTCCGTCCCCTTTAAATCTTTTATAATTTTTTCCGCCTCTTTTTCCTTTTTAATCCCCAATTTCGGAATGGTTTCCCCATCTTTTTTGACCAATAATGCTTCAAATTCAGCTGGGAGAGGCCCGTCCTCATCCATTTTTTTAAGTAAGGCGGTGATTATCCAGTATTCTTGAGGAATGAATTTTTCAATTTCTCTTTCTCTTTCCACGACCAGTCTTACTGCCACTGACTGAACTCTTCCTGCAGAGAGGCCTCGAGCAACTTTTTTCCAGAGAAAAGGAGATAATTTATAGCCAACAATCCGATCTAAAATTCTCCTTGTCTGCTGGGCCTCAACCAAATTTAAATCAATTTTTCTTGGATTTTTTAAGGCCTCTTCAATTGCTGATTTTGTAATTTCATGGAAGACAATTCTCTGATAGGACTTCTCCCCGTCCAAGTTTAAAATTTTGGTTAAGTGCCAAGCTATCGCTTCCCCCTCTCTATCTTGGTCAGTATTATGAGCACAGATACCTCCGTCTCCACAAATAAAATTCTCTCCCTCAACCGAAAAGTCATACACGAAGGGTTTAGACGATTTCACTTTTTTAATTGATTTAATTTTCAATAATCCTAAATCATTTTTTTGATTCGAGATTAAAGACCGATTTTTTTTATTGTTACTTTTAGCGTTTTTCTGTTGTAAATAGTTTTTCAAAACCCCTGCTTTATAATGTTTTTCCCAAATTGGTTGTATTTTCAATAGTCGCTTTTTATTAGAAATAATAATTTGATGAAGTGGTTTTCTGTTTTGTTTTTTGGAAAGAGCCAAACTATGCGAGGTCAAAATACCATTTTGCAAAAAGAGTAAGCGAATGCCATGTGCTAACTTCGGACTGATAGTATTAAAGGTAATATTTTCTTTTCCCAGACTTCCGTCTCCTAAAAAAAGACCCTCCAAAAAAGCAAATTGTAAGGGAGGCGGCACATTAAAAACAATCCAAGGAACATTTTTATTTTTAGCTCCTCTCTTAATGTTAAAAATATCTTTTATTAAAAAATTCACCAAACTACTACCTAAAACCACACTATTAGAGCTTTTATATTCAAAATCACTTGGGGAAAGATTAAAAATTCTTTTAGAAATTTCTTTTGTTCTTTCAATATTTTCTTTTTCTCCTCCGAATATTTTTTTACCAAAAGAAAATCTTATGCCGTTTCCTAAATAACTTCCTTCAGCGATAAAATATCCCAAGAAGAGCATCAGATCTTTATTTACAGGAACGAAACGAGGCATCAAATGAGAATGATTGTGACGAGAGATTTTTATTTCTCGGTCTGTTTTAAAGTTCTTTTCTATTTCTTTCCAACTAAATCGGTTTAATGGCTGAAAAGTATGAGTTAAGCTTTTTCTAGAATCGCGCCATTGATTTTCCAAGGCATTTTTAATTGCCGTCTCAATACTTGAAGGAGCTAATTTAGCTCCAGGATTCTTTATTACTTTTTCCAAAGTTAGACCCAAACTTTCTAAATATCTTTTCCCCAATACCAAAGTCGGGTTCTCGCTTTTTTCTAATTCACAGATATGGGGTTGAGAACAATTTATTTTATTTGCTAAAAATTTTTGGCTCCACCCAAGCTTTTTTCGTTTTCTTATTAAAACCCTTCTTAATTTAGAAGAAAGAATTAATCTTGGCAGAAACTGGGGGGTATTTCCAGTTTTGGGTGCGAGAACTTTTTTCTTTTGATATTCGCTTACTTTTGCGCTGGAAATAAAAACTTTGCTTCGAAGTTTCCCATTATTATAAATTGCTTTTAATATATCAATTTCTTTAATTTTTCGAAGGGGGCGAGGTAATCTAAGGGGAATTAAAATCTTATCTTTAACTTTTAAATTCTTTCCAAGAACTAATTTAATTTCTCCCTTTTTATTTTTAGTAAAAACACTATGGGAAGGAGTGATACTTATCTCCCGACCATAATCAAGTCTTACTTTCAAAATCTTTTCTTCAGCAGGATGACGAATTACTCTTTCTATTGATTTGAAAGAAATCCCTTGGGTCTTAGAGTCAAAAGCGGGTACTTTAAAAGACGAAAAATTTATCTTTTTTTTGAGGATATTATCAATAAAATTTCCCGTCTCGAACTGGTGTATTAGATTATCTGGGCATTGAACTAAGATGGACTCTTTGTAATCTACACTAGCTAAAATAACTGCCTCTACTTTTTCTGCTTCTTTTTTTAAAATATTTACATTTTTTCTGACCCTGAGAGGAATAATATATTTTGGTTCAAAATCGTTCTCAACATCAACGCCAAATTCGCTTTTTGGCAAATCTCGAATATGCCCATAGGAAGCTAAAACCTTGTATCCGGAACCAAGAAACTTTTTGATAGTGTTCCCTTTACTGGGGCTTTCTACTATTACTAAATTCATAAATTCAGCGCGCTAGCGCGTAAACATTTCCTCCCAAATTTTTTACTTTACCTTTTATTTCCAAAATGGCAAGGGTTGAAGCGACTGTGGCTGCCGGGAGCTTTGTTCTTTTAATAATTTCGTCAATATATAACGCCCCTTCTTTTAATGCATCCAAAATGAAATTTTCTTCTTCATTTTCTCCCCATTGTTTAACACCTGGTGTTAAACAGAGTAAATTTAATTCTTTTAAGATATCGTTGGCATTTTCAACTAATTTCGCCCCCTTTTTTATAAGATAATGGCAACCTTTTGAATTTGAAGAGTAAATCGGGCCCGGCACTGCAAAAACTTTTCTTTTTTGAGAAAAGGCAAAACTGGCAGTAATTAAAGCTCCTGATTTTTCTTTTGCCTCAACAACTAACACACCGAGAGATAACCCAGAAATAATTCTATTTCTCTGAGGGAAAGTGAATTTAGCTCCTTGAGTTTCTGGTGGATATTCAGAAATTAGGCAGCCACCGTTTTCTAAAATTTCATTTACTAATTTCAAATTTGACCTTGGGTAAATCGATTTTTCATCAAGACCAGTTCCTAAAACGGCAATCGTTCTTTTTTCTCTCTCAATTACTGCTTGATGGGCAAATGTATCAATTCCCGGAGCAAACCCAGAGACAATTGTTAAACCAGCTTCAGCCAAATCTCCGGCAATTTCCAAAGCAACTTGCTTTCCATAAGATGAGTATCGTCTTGTGCCGACAATCGCAAAACAAGGTTCCTTATCCTTAATTTCTCCTAAATAATAAAGAATTTTTGGCGGATTAGAAATTTCTTTCAAAATTTTTGGATAATTTTTATCTTCAATGGAAAGTGTTTGGATTTCTAACATTAAAATAGTTTACCCCTTAAAATAAATTTTGTCTAACGAGATTTAGCATTTAGTTAGAAGTTGACAAATTTTATAATATTTTCTAATTAAAAAGAGGAGGAAAAAATTTGGCTAAAGTTTGTTGGTGTGGCCGGCCCGTTTATGCCAAAGATCTCTGCGAAAAACATTATCGAGAACATAACCGCGGAGTATCAAAAGTGAAGAGACCACGAGTTGTACGTCGAAAACGCTACTAGTACATTTAAATCTCAAACGCCTTTCGGCGTTTTTTATTTGACTTTTTCTTTGGATTTAGGTAATTATAAAATGTAAATTTGAAAAGGAGGGATAAAATTGGAAAGTGTTGAAGTTTGGATTGATGAAAAAGGTAAGAAGGTTGTGATTAAATCCTTCTTTAGTCGGGTCTACATAGACGAGGAGACAGAAAAACTAAATCAAGAATACGACATATGGCAATGTGATGGAGAAATGCGTCTTTCTACTCTAGCTAAAGCTCAACGAGAGTCATTAGTTGCTCAAATCTTAGTTTTAGTTAGAACAGCTAAAGATAGAGGTATTAGCTTAGTAGGGGTAAAGAAATCGGAATTAGAAGCGTTGACGAAAAGGAGCGACGAGCACTGGTTTATAGGCGGATTGATCCAAGAAGGATTCTTAAGGGAAAAGTGGGTTAAAGGCGACTTAGTGGTTTTTCCGACCGAAAAGCTTTTAGAAAATCAAAGAATTCCAAAAAGATAAAGATAATAGTTCTTTCGGATAAAGCTCCCTAATCGGAGCTCTTTTTTATTTTTGCGATTGCTTCTGATAGTACTTGGCAATATAAATTTAGGCCAACGGCATTAATGTTTCCTGATTGCTCTTTTCCCAAAATGTTGCCGGCTCCTCTAATTTCTAAATCTTTTAGGGCAATTTTGTAGCCAGAACCCAATTCCTCGGCTTCTTTTAATGCGTCTAATCTCATTTTTGCCCGCTCTGATAAATGGCTTCCACTCGCCCGCCTAAATTTTTCGTTAGAAAATTTTGGCGGGTAAAAGAAATAGGCAAAGGCCTGAATATGAGACCTGCCAACCCTTCCTCTGATTTGATAGGCCTCTGCCAATCCTAATTTTGTAGCATCAGCCACGATTAAGGTATTGACATCGGGCAAATCCAAGCCGTTTTCAATAATTGTTGTCGCGACTAAAACGTTAATTTTTTTATTTTGAAAATCAGACATCACTTTTACTAATTCTTTTTCTTTTAATCTTCCGTGGGCAACACCAAATTTTATCTTTTGTTCAACATGACATGTTGAACACTCTAGGAATTTTTTTACTGTGCCAATTGTTTCAATCCGATTGTGCAAGTAATAAACCTGACCCCCTCGGGAAATTTCATTTTCAATTGTTTCTTTGATAACTTTTTCAGAAAAGGGCAAAATAAAAGTTTTAATTGGCAATCTGCCAACCGGTGGCGTTTGAATTAAAGAGATTTCTTTTAGAGAAGAGAGAGACAAATACAAAGTTCGGGGAATTGGGGTGGCCGAAAGGGAAAGAACATCGAGAGAAGTACGTATTTTTTTTAGTTTTTCTTTTTGTCTTACCCCAAATCTTTGTTCATCATCGATAACCAGAAGCCCAAGATTCTTGAACTCAACATCGCTTGATAAAATTCGGTGGGTGCCAATTAAAATATCGATTTTTCCAGATTTTATATTCGCAATTACTCTTTTTTGCTCTTTTTTTGGAATTAATCTGCTCAGCATTTCAACCTTAATTGGCAAATTTTTTAATCTTATTTTGAAATTTTGAAAATGCTGATTGGCCAAAATCGTTGTCGGGCAAATCATCGCTGCTTGATAGCCGGAGTTTACTGCCCTGACCATTGCCCTCAGAGCAATTTCGGTTTTGCCAAATCCCACATCACCGCAAATTAACCTATCCATTGGCTGATTTTTTTCCAAATCCTTTTTTATTTCTTCTAAAACCTGAACCTGGTCTGGGGTTTCCTCGTAAGGAAAAGTCGAAGTCAGCTGAATATCAATTTCGCTTTCGGGGAAATAAGATGGGCGAGTGGCGATCTCTCTTTTGGCATAAATTTCCAAGAGTTCTTTTGCTAATTTCTCTGTCTCTTCTTTAATTCTTTTTTTTGTCCTTTGCCAGAGTGGCGAGCCGAGCCGCGAAATTTTTGGCTCAACAAAACCAATGTATCTCGATAATTTTCTTTCCAAACCAAATGGCACATAAAGTTTATCCCTTTCCGCATATTCTATAACGTAATATTGTTCTTTGTTTATTGTTCTTTGTCCATTGAAAATTCCAATTCCGTGGTCCAAATGAACTAAATAATTTCCTAATTTTAATCCTTTCAGATCGGAAAAAAGTTTTTGAGATTTTAATTTCTTTTTTAAAATTTCTTTGGCTAACTTTTCATCTTTAATTTCGACTGGCAGTTTTGAGATTTCTTCGATTTTATTTCCAATAAATTCTAAGCGAATAGCGAAACCTGAACTTGTCGGAAAAATATCAATGACACCTCCTCTTTGGGCAAATTCTCCTGGTTCTGAGACCTGATAAACTTTTTCATAACCCATCTCATCCAATTTTCTTAAAAGTTGATAGGGATTGAAAACCTGATTTTTTTCCAAAATCAAAGTGTTGTCTTCCCACCAGGACTGAGTTTTTCTGATTTCTAAAATTTCTTTAAAATCCTTTTCAAACCAAAGATTCCCCTTTTCCAAAAAGTAGGGGATGATACTAACGATTAAAACCTGTCCAACACTTGACATATTTATTTTATCTTGCTATAATATAAGCTGTGTAGAATTCGAAACCGTCTTCCCGCCTATCTGCGAGCCCTCCAAAATTTTACCCGCCCGACTTGCCTTCGGCCCGCCCGACTTCGCCTGCGAGCGAACTCGCTGGTGGGCGGGCAACTCGAAGGCGGACGGGTTTCGCAAAATTTGGGAGGGCGAGTGGCTCCGTCAGCAATCCAACTTTGTTGGGCTGCCGGATGAAAAAAGTAAGGTTATCCCTCCTAAACCGAGCACATAAAATGGAGTTATGTGCTTCGGTAAACCTTATCGAGCCCTTGGGCTATGATTACGAAGTTATCTTCGCTAGTTATAGAGCTCGCCCGCCTAAATTTTGTGATCAAAATTTTGGGCGGGGCTCGCAGGTAGACCGGAGGACGAAATTTTTGTCGAGTGAGAAAATCTTACTCGACTTTTTATTTAGCGTTTTAACATTCCAACATTCCAACAATCCAACATTCCAACAATCTAACAATTAAACTCACTCATTGCTTTTTCCACCCCCTCTTTTATTGCCACTTCAATTGCCTGACAGGTTTTTTTGATAACTTTTTTTAAAACTCTTTCTTCGTTTTTTGAAAATCTCTCTAAAACAAAATTTTCAATATTGTTCTTTGTTTTTTGTTCTTTGTTTTTTGATTTAATTCCAATTCGAAAACGGACAAAGTTCTTAGTGCCTAATTCATCAATTATTGTTTGGACTCCTTTGTGGCCACCGGATCCCCGATTTTTGACAATTTTAATTTTCCCCAAAGGCAAATCAAGGTCGTCGTGAACAATAATTAGGTTATTAGGGAATGGGGTACCCGCCTGCCAAGGCCTGGAGCCTAGGCGACTGGCGGGCAGGTAGGGTTTAGTTAGAAGTTCTACAGATTTTCCGGAATTATTCATAAAGGTTTGGGGTTTGGCTAAAATGATTTTTTTTCCTTCCATCTCTCCTTGACTGATTTTTGCCAAGAATTTTTTCTCTAATCTAAAATCGGGAAATTTAAAATCTTTTGCAAATTCATTCAAAATTCTAAAGCCAAGGTTATGCCTTGTTTTTTCGAATTTTTTTCCGGGATTTCCTAAGCCCACAATTAAAATCATATATTCATTATATCATTTTGGCTTGCTTTGAGGAAAAATTTTGCTATAATATAGATAATTCTATATGAATTTGAAAAGTTTTTTCCAATTTTGGTGGGAAATTTTAAAGATTGTGATTTTGGCTTTGGTGATCGTTATTCCCATTCGTTATTTTTTGTTTCAGCCGTTTTTAGTTAAGGGCCAATCAATGGAGCCAAATTTTCATGATAACGATTATTTAATTATTGATGAAATTTCTTACCGAATTAGAGAACCAGCGAGAGGCGAGGTGATTGTTTTTAAATATCCCAACAATCCTTCTCAAAGATTTATAAAAAGAGTGGTTGGATTACCTGGAGAAACAGTCGAGATTAAAGATGAAAAAGTAATAATAATTAAAGATAATAAAGCCCAAATTTTGGATGAGTCAAATTATCTCTCTCCGTCTTTGAAAACTTCGGGCAATTTGAAAATTACTCTGAATCAAAACGAATATTTTGTTTTAGGAGATAATCGTTGGGTTTCGGCTGATTCCCGAAGTTGGGGAACCTTACCCAAAAAATACATCACCGGTCGAGTGATTTTTAGAGCTTGGCCCATTACTGCTTTGGCTTTTATCGAAGAACCAAAATACGAATTTTAATTTCATATGGAAGAAGAAATTAACCCCCCAAAAAGATTAAAGTTTCAGGCACCTCTGGGAATGCACGACATTTTATTTGAAGATCAACGCTATTTGCAGAAAATCTATAATGTAGTTGAAGATATTGCCAATTTTTATCATTTTGAAAAAATTGATACTCCGATTTTAGAAAACACCGAATTATTTTCCCGGGGCATCGGTTTGGCTACCGATATTGTTCAAAAAGAAATGTATAATTTAAAGACCAAGGGTGGGGATTATTTAACTTTAAGACCGGAAGGTACTGCCCCAATTGTCCGGGCTTATATTGAGCACGGAATGCAAAATCTTCCCCAGCCGGTAAAACTTTGGTATTTCGGTCCTTTTTTTCGCCATGAAAAACCTCAGGCTGGACGATTTCGTCAATTTCATCAGTTCGGTTTTGAAATCTTAGGAGAAAAAAATCCAATCATTGACGCCCAGATTATTTTGGTTTTCTTTCAGATTTTAAAGGAATTAAAATTTAAAAATCTCATTTTGGAAATAAACAGCATCGGTGATTCCCAGTGTCGGCCGTATTACAAAAAACTTTTGGTAAGTTATTTTCGATCGAGAGAACTGAGTTTATGCAGTGATTGTCGAAGGAGATTAAGAGAGAATCCTTTAAGAATTTTAGATTGCAAAGAAGAGAAGTGCCAGCCGGTTATTTCCCAGGCGCCCCAGATGATCGATCATCTATGTAAAGAATGCCACGATCATTTTAAGGAAGTTTTGGAATTTTTGGATGGACTGGAAATTTCTTATAGATTAAATTCCCATTTAGTTAGAGGATTGGATTATTATACCCGAACGGTTTTTGAAATTTCAGAAGAGAGCGAGAGGGGGAAAAATCAGGGAGCCTTGGTAGGGGGCGGAAGATACGATAATCTATCTAAACTTTTGGGGAGAAGAGATGTTCCCGGTTGTGGAGGGGCAGCCGGAATTGAAAGAATTGTTAGTTTGTTAAAAGAGAAAAAAATAAAACTTCCCTTCCTGCCACAATCGGAAATTTTTCTGGCTCAAATTGGAGACTTGGCTAAAAAGAGAAGTTTAAAACTTTTCGAAGAATTCAGAAAAGCCAAAATCCAAGTTGTCGAATCTTTCGGTCGCGATTCTTTAAAATCTCAGTTAGGCAGAGCTAATCGTTTGGGAGTAAAAATTACCTTAATTTTAGGACAGAGAGAAGCCTTGGAAGGAACAATCATTATTAGGAATATGAAAACTGGAAGCCAAGAGACAGTAAAGTTGGAAAGAGTGGTTGAAATAGTGAAGAAATATCTGAAAAAATAATCCCTATGAACATGAACGAGTGTCTATTTTGCAAAATTGCAAATAAAGAGATACAATCTGATATTCTTCATGAAGATAAAGAAATTTTAGTTTTTAGAAATATTAAACCCGAAGCTCCAGTCCATTTGCTTTTCATACCAAAGAGACACATTGAATGGCAGGATGAGTTTGATGAGAAAGATTTACAATTATTGGCTAAACTTATTCCTTTGGCTAAACGAATTGCCTTTCAGGAAAAGGTGAATGAGGCCTACAAACTAATTTTTAATGTAGGTAAAACTGGACAAATTTCACATATTCATTTACATCTTTTGGGTGGTTGGAAAGAAAAAATTCCAATGCACAATATTTAGTACTATGCCAATAAAAATTCAAAGAAAAGGAAAAGAAAGTTCCCACAGTTTGGTTTACCGCTTTACTAAAGCAATTCAAGAAAGCGGAATTTTGGTTCGGGTTCGCAAAGATAGATTCAAAAAGAGAAATATTTCAGAAGGAGCCAAGAAAAGGACGGCTTTGAGAAGAGAAGAGTTGAAAAAAGAATATGAAAAATTACAAAAATTGGGCGAAATTAAAGGGTAAAACACGCGAATTTATATGCGAATTTCATGCTAATTATATACGAATAATCTATTCGCATATCATTCGAATATAATTCGCATCCTAATTCGTGTATGATAATGTCATTAAAAGTTAAAATTCGAGAGGATTTCCAAAAATTTTTAAAGGGAAAAAAGGAAATTGAGGTTTCGACATTGAGGATGTTAA
>Ga0210057_1001317_pt1 | contig 37965 bp, 30 predicted proteins | sample CryGeyCG2114_010_2_FD_183968 | JGI IMG/M metagenome (GOLD analysis project Ga0210057, IMG submission 183968) | Groundwater microbial communities from aquifer - Crystal Geyser CG10_big_fil_rev_8/21/14_0.10 (SPAdes) (version 2) | ecosystem: Environmental > Aquatic > Deep subsurface > Groundwater ... | reverse complement strand
AAAGAAATTGACCGCTTAAAGAAAATTCTCTATGATACTCAAAAGAAATACGGAACCACAGAATTTTAGTCAAAATTCGCCAAAAATTCAGAAATATTTGGGTATCATTTATTTATTATCTATTACGGCATATCGCATTTATGACAGAATATCGATACCAATAGCGCGCTTTGCCAGCTCACGAATGCGAGCAAGACTCATGCCATCTGATGCAGTAATGCCTGGAACGACCAACACGGAAGGCAAGGTGCCGAGTGTGACTTTATTAAAATCTTCCTCGTGAATTTGTGTTGCAATGTCTTCAAGTACCAATACAACAGCGTATGGATTTGTATTAGACTCAGTCTCTCCTTTGATAGTACGCAATCGTTCAAGTGCTTCTTCTCCAGTCACACATGGGAAAACATCTGCACCGCTTGCACGAAACACTGAAGTAATATTCTTTGGACCAATGACTGCAATATGATATGTCATATTAGAATTTCTTTCTCATAATTATTCGTAATTCATCTTCGGGTATACCATTTGCTTTTGCAGTCACCAGTGCACGAGCAATTTGTATATTATTTTTATGTGCATAAAAATAAAAGAAGAGAGAAGCTGGAGAAAAAGGATCTTTCTTTGACCAAAATGAAAGCCATTCCAGAATGTATTCATCAATCATACGATCCAAGAATACACTTTCCTTTTTTTGCTGAAAGTTTTGTAATGCTTCTTTCCAACGATGTTCACCGCCAAACCGATTCAATGCTTGAATGCAATTTTGTTCAGTATCAAGCATTGTAGCAGACACGGTCCCTCTAGTAACATGCATACGTGCTGGATACTGTTCTTGTAAGAAATAAATATAGCGCAACGCGGTCTTTATATTGTAAAAATCAATACGAAGTGTAATGTATTCTTTTACGAATTGATATGTAGTATTCTTTTTCACCTCTGCAAGCATATTAAAATATGCTTTCTCTGCCATAATATCTATATCAAAAGAATGAGTCTTTGCATCAAGTTCTTTTTCTAAACCAGAGAAAAAAGGCGAAAGATGCTGTAATTTTTTTTCTTTGTAGTGATTTAATAATGTAGTTGGCGGAAATAAACCACTTGTATACAAGCTCTCAAGAATGACTTCGTCACTATATCCTTGCTTCAAACCTTTTGTAATTGTGCGAATATTAAGGAAATCATACTTAAGCCAGAGTACATGAAGAATCTCTTTTTCTGGTGCAATAGTATCAAGTAATTCTCGTGCTCTTTGAATACTTTCACTAAAACCCTTATTGACTTGATTCTCTGTATATCGAGCAATATGTGGCGCAAGAAAAGTATCATGCAGTACTTGTATACTTTCATGTGTATCTTTTGCACCCAAAAGACGCTCCAAGTCATTGTGGGATAGTAACTGCGCTGCAAGAGCATTCACACGGCTTCCTGCATAGAAATACTTGTTTGATGAAGACATAATTTATGATGTCCTATCTGTAAACAACAGACGGGCAATCTCTACTTCATATCGCATACGTACACGTGAAAGTAATTCATTGATAGTTAGTGTGTATTCTGCATCAGTAGTCTCAATAATAAGTCCAGCGAGAAGAGTATTTGTTGTAATTTTCGTTGACAGTCCTACACTCGCAAGAATAGCTTTCGTATCCTCAATGCGATTCTCTGGAGCGTGTACAGATACGATTTGTACATTAGATAAAGAAAGTTTCTTTATCATTTTTGAAAACAAAGCAACATATGCTGGAGAAGGAAGTGACATAACCTTTTTTTCCACTGACTGAAAAAGTGTGGTGAGAAGATTAAAGCGTGTTTCTTCAGTGATTTTTCGTGCCTCCTGAGATGCACTTGCAGTTACTTTTCTTACATTATCGGTAAGCATACGAACGATCTCAGTATCATATTCTTTCAATACTTCTGTGCGTTCTTTTTTTCCAGATTCAATGATGCGTGATGCTTCTTTTTCTGCATCATCAATAATAGCCTGTGCGTGCACATCAGCATCAAAAATTATTTTATTAGTGATATCAGCAAGAGGCATAGAGGGTAAAGATTAAATACTGGTGAGCAAGATGAAGCTGATAAGGAATCCGAAGATAGCCCATGTCTCAACCATCGCTGCAAGCACCATTGCGCGTGCAACCAATGTATCGTCTTTTGCAATCATAAGAATACCACTTGCGGCAACGCGTCCTTGAATACGTGCTGAAAGAAATGCTGCAAGACCAAGTGGAATACTTACTATGAAATATTGTACCCCTTCCCATACTGGTATAAAGACTGGCTCAGTTGCACCAAGTACTCCCGCAAAATTGAGAATGAGGAACGCACCTACCAATGTATAAATACCCTGAGAACCTGGCAATGCCTGAAGCAAGAGCACTTTACCGAACAAATCACTTCGTTCAGATAGTACCCCTGCTCCTGCTTCACCAGCGTATCCCATGCCAATTGCAGAACCCATAAAACCGAATACAGCTGACACTGCAGCTCCTAAAAATACCAATGCAAGACCTAATGTAATTTCCATATAATTAATAATTAGTAATAATACGACTACTCCTTAATGATGATTGCCCGTTCCTCTTGATGAAATGGCATAAACTGTTTGCCAGAACCGGTAATAAACTTACCGAAAAACTCAACGAATTGCAAACGAGCACTATGAATGAATGCACCAAGTACGTTCACACCGACATTGAATACATGACCAATAACAAGTATAAGGACCATAAATATCCCACCGACCACTGGCACCATATCGCCAATAATTCCCGCAATAAGGTTGACGGCAAATGCCAGTGCACTTGTTGCAAGACCGAGAGCGAGAATACGCGAATATGACAACACATCAGAGAAATATTGAACACTGTCATATAGTGAGAGGACACCCTTTAAGAGTTTCTTGAATACACCTATTTCATGTCGACCTTGAGTAAGTACAAGAAGTACCAATGACGCAAAGATACCATTCTTAAATAATGTGACACTTGCAACGTGAATAATCTCCACACTACGCATGCCCAATAAAATGAGAAAGGTGAAAAGAAGAAGCCATGGTCCACTTGAAAGGACTCCTTCAAGGAAACTATCTCTCTTCATCTCTGCATAAATATTCAAAAGTAATCCAAACAATAATTGAAAAATCCCTAGTCCAAGAGATAAGTAAAGAACTGGTAGGGGAGAGGCAATTGGATCAAAGCGCTGTATTCTCTGTACCCATTCTGGTAACAGTGAAATATCAATTCCTAAATAACCACCAAAGAAGAGACCTGCTATTAAGGATGCAATACCCCCAAAACACAAAAGCCAAAGCAATTGGCGTACCGATTGAGACAACCCTTTGAAGAAGGAAAGTATAAAGAATGTGATCAATGACAATGTAATACCATATCCAACATCAGTTAATGCAAGCCCAAAAAAGATAAGAAAAAAACCGGACAGGAATACAGTAGGATCAATATCGGTATGACCAGGTAAGCCGTACAGACGAGTGATACTTTCAAATGGTTTTATGATACCAGTATTTTTAATTTCTACAGGAGGAATCTCTCCTTCTTGTGGTTCAATAATTGAAAAATCAACGAATGGCGTCTCCTTGTAGACATCCTCCTGCAATGTTTGAAAAATATCTTTTGGACACCAGCCTTCAAAAATAAGTGTATTTTGTGTTGCTGGCGACTCACTAATAATTGCATGCTTTTCTTTTCGCCAACGAATCACATCGTTTAATATTGAAAGTTCACGAAGGTGTGTGACTTGATCTCGTATATGTGATTCAGCAATTTTGCGCTCTGTTTCATACAAATGCTTTTGTTCCTTAAGCTCTTTCAACAACGCCTTTGGTGCGGTATCAATATGTGGTATATCAATTGATTCAAGGGATAATCCCTTCTCAATATCTTTTAAAATAGACTGTTGTGCTTTATGTATCGTAACGGTAAAGAGGGAATCAGAGATAGGGTAGAGTGCATACGTATGTTCAGGAAGAGTTCCCTCTAAACGTGCCTTAACCTCAGCACGCACCATACTTACACCCGCAAATGCACGTGTCATTGTCGTCTTTGTTTCAATAATATGTGATAGTGGCATATCAATTGATATCCATGGAGTAATCATCTTTGCGGTGTTGTGTACATTCTCAATCAATGCAGAAAGACGATTGTAGCTTTCTTCAGCATCTTGTAATTTTTGAACAATCTCTTCATGCGGGAAATGTGCAACAAGTGATTCTATTTCTTCACGAGTTGTTTCTATTTTTCCACCAGTACGTAACTGTGCCAATGTCTTTCTCTTGGGCGCATACTTTGAAAGCAACCGTACTGCAAATTCAAGCTTGCTACTGATATACTCAAAACGATAGTCTCCATTTGTATGTTCAACATATAACCCTTTTGTCTTTTCAACCGGAGTCAGTTCAACAACACCACGTCTTTGTATAAGACGAAGGACCGGAGCAACAACATCTCCGTGAATCAATAACCGTATTTTCTGCATCTCTATTACACTCATATCGTACAGGAACAGATTAGAGACTTTCTAAGATAAATGCCTCACCACGATTTGTATTAAGAGAAGCAATACGCTCCAATTCGCTAGAGGTATTCCTTCCACCAGCAATAATTGAACGGTACACATCTTTTAATTCTTCTTTTTGCCCTTGTACCGCACTATTACGCTTTTCAAGAAAAATCTCTTTTGCAGAAGAAAGCAATGCATCTTTCTGTAACTGTGCATCTTTTATAATCTCTTCGGCGCGCTTTTTGGCATCTTTTATACGAATATCAGCTTCTTGCTCGCTTTGTAGTACTGCGTCTAGAAATGTCATAGAACCTGAGTTTACCAGTTTATAGACTTTTTTCAAGTACCACGAACTGTAGCGACACAAAGACAACACTACAGAGATGTGGTATAATGATATACTTATGAAAAAATTATATAGGGTACGAACAGATGCGATGCTCTCGGCGGAGTATGTGGTGGAATCGCCTCATATTTTAATTGGGATAGCACACTTGTCCGTCTTGCATCAATTATCATACTTATTATTGGACATCTATTTATACCAATCGTGGCATATTTCCTTGCATGGATAATTATTCCAGTAGAACCAGATGTTATTGTTCACGATATACACTAGTCACCATGTCAGAACGATTCAAAAGAACGATTGAGGATTTTGTCTGTGACGTATGCAATACAGTTGTCAAAGGAAATGGGTATACAAATCATTGTCCACACTGTCTCTCTAGCAAACACGTCGATATACATCCCGGAGATAGGGAATCCATGTGTAGGGGCACCATGGAGCCAATAGCGATACATACAAAGAATGGAAAAGAAAGAGTACGCCACCGTTGTGTTATTTGTAATCATATTCATGAAAACAGAGTCGCCACAGACGATAATCGAGACCGAATGATTGACATATCAAAGAATATATAGTGGTTTAATGTTAAAAATAAGGCTCTGTATAGGCTTATTTAAGAGAAATACTCGTCCGAGGGGCTTGACATTTACTTTTAATCTGCTATACTATACCTACATTCAGCGAGTTGCTGGATTTTTGTTTAAGGCAATCCCTTATTCAGACATTAATTCAAACTGGATATACGCTATCCTGAATCTGATTCAGAGAAATGTATATCCCACCACATGTTCGTTACAATTTCATCATTAATTTTATTTCTTAATGCAACTATTGCTTCAAATATTGAAGACACACATCGTCTTCCAGAGATAGAAGAAAAAAATATTCCTACAATTGAAATTACTATATCAGTAGAGGAAAATGTTAAACGTTACTTCTCTGATATTCCAATTCTTGCGAAGGTAGCATTTTGTGAATCAACATTTCGTCACCACGATGAAAACGGAGACGTTATCCGTGGAGACGTCGATAGCCGAGATGTCGGAGTAATGCAAATCAATGAGTATTATCATGGATCCCAAGCTCGAAAAATCGGTATCGATTTAACAACACTTGATGGAAACATGAAATTCGCTCGATTACTTTACAACGATCAAGGACTTGTACCATGGAGTGCGTCAAAGCCTTGTTGGAGCAAAACTATTGCAATGAAGTAAAAAATCTAAAATAAAACCTCGTATATTTTTATACGAGGTTTTATTGTATATACCGAAAGTAGAGAATGAGAGGATGATATATAAGTAAATAAATAATAGAAGAAATATTAAAAAAATAAATACGTTACGGTGGAACACTGAGAGGGAATAAGGCTTTAGGGAGCTTTTTTAGAATATTACCATGTCGTACAATATATCTTTTATCCCTTTGCAATATAATAAACAAAGGACAATACAGATATATTTATATTTTTACATAAAAATACAAAAAATATATTTGTGTCTTTTCTTTCCTTCTCTATCTCTTTTAATGTTGTACCATAAAAATGTACCTTTTTCATTTTTTTCTTACGATAGGGTAGTCTCTTTTAATTTTTTATAAAGAGATCAATAACACCACATACATATCCCCCATTCCACGTACTATAGAATAATTACTCTACTCTTGAGGAAGATACAACATAGGATCAAGTTGTGCATTGAATGGTGCCGTTGGCGTCTTTGTACCGGCACAATTTGTTGTCTTTTTAATATCACTGAAGTCACGTACAGAGAGACCTTGTGTAGCATACACACTAAAGTGTAAATGTGGACCAGTCGTAATACCGGTGTTGCCCGTATACCCAATGACTTGTCCTGTTTTGACAACATCACTAGGAGAGACACTAACCAAAGAAAGGTGTGTGTAAAAGGTCGTGAGACCATTTGCATGTTCAAGGAGTATCCATTTACCCCATGAATAACAACCCTTCACTGCGTCTGTATTTCCTGTATAAGAAATCACTCCTGAGAGCGGAGCATGGACTGCAGTACCCTGTGATGCTCCAAAATCAACTCCAGGATGATATGCACGCCCACCATAGATACTACTGTTAGATGCTGCAAACTGCGTACCTCCAAAGAGCTGGGTAATACGTACTGTCTTTAATGGCCACGCAAGCACGGAAACACCAGGCGTTGGCAACGACTTCGGATCAATCTCTACCTTTAACTGTGCTTCGAAATCTGCAAGTTCACGTTCAAGTGACTCTTTCTGGGCAAGTCTATCTTCAATCACCGAAGCATATGTTGAGGCTTGTGTTTTTGCATATGTTAATAAGGTGCTCTTTTCTCGTTTATTTATTTCGACGATATGTTTTTGATCTGAGAGCTCTCTTTGATATTGTACTAGTTCGACTTTACGTTCAGCCTCTGTATCATACTGTGTTGAAAGGTCATTTCGTAAAGAACGTAATCGAGAAAGATGATTTGCTAATCCGACTTGAAATTCATCCAATGCACGTTCTTTATTAAGGAAATCAGAAAAAGCATTGTATACAAGCAAACGCTCAAGCAATGATTCATTGTCATGGGATTGTACTTTACGTAAACTATTTTTAAGCGCAGAAAGACTTCCAGACATTTCTTCTTCTTTCTTGTAGATCTCAAGTCTAATCTGTTCAAGAGAAAGATTGGTACTTGAAATCTTCTGTTCTGTTATTTGTATGTTTGTATTTAATTTATTACGAGAGAGATCCAATGTCTTTACATCACGCTCCAGGGAACGCTTCTCCTCCCCTACTTTTTCAAGCTCCGCCTGTTGTCTTTCTATGTCTCTTTCAAGTTCTGCTATTTGTTGTGCGCGCGAACTGATTTCAGTTTTTAATTCTTCTGCTCGCGTACTTGCAGATACAGGTAACCAAAAAATACCGAATACATACAACACTATACTCATGTTTATACATAGCTTATACATGTAGAATACAGTAAATTATTTTACAATACCTTTTGTATACGTTCAGAAGATTCTTGTATACCTAGCAGTGCAATAACAGTAAATGGATCGGGTGATTTATCTTGAGCCGTAAGTGCATACCGTAATGGCCATAATACAGAGCCCTTCCCTTCTGTTGAAGCATACTCCCAAAGTATAACCTTGACCTCATCAACAGATGGAAAATCTTTTAATGAAGCAAGCATCCCTTGAACAACACGAAGGTGCTTCTGTGCATCAGCAAGTGACTCATCTTTCCATGGCAATCTGTCTGTATCAATAGCACGGTCACTATTCACTATAAATGCGAGTTCTCCTTCATGCACGAGCTCTTGTATGTCTGAAACAATGCTAATCTTTTCTGTAATAAGCTCAAGTAATAAATCTTTTTGTACAATATGTTCAATCTCAGGAAGATATTTTTTCACTTCCGCGATAAGCATTTCTTGTGGTAATTTCTTAATGTATTCTTTATTAAACCAACGCAATTTATCAATATTAAAAACCGCGCCACCTTTCTGAATATGAGACAGATCAAACTGTGCAATCAGTTCATCTAAAGAGAAAAGTTCTTTATCTGTACCGGGATTCCAACCAAGTAATGCAAGAAAATTAATACATGCCTCTGGCAAAAAACCCTCTTTCTTATACTCAGAAAGCGATACTGTCCCATGACGTTTTGACATTTTACTTTTATCGGGAGCAAGGATAAGTGGAATATGTGCGTACGCTGGGCGTGCCAAGCCCAATGCTTCTTGTATGAGGATTTGACGAGGAGTATTTGAAATATGATCTTCGCCACGAATCACGTGAGTAATACCCATGTCAGCATCATCAACAACAACAGCAAGGTGATACAGAGGATCAGTCATACTTCGTGCAATGACAAAATCTCCTAAGTCAGTTGTATCAAATGTAATATCTCCTCTCACTAAATCAGTAAAAGTAATACTTTTTCCAGGATTTCGTAATCGCACAATCTCTACCTCCCCTTCCCCACTTTTTGCAGGTTCACGGGATACATATGCCCTATCAGCATCAATTAATTTTTGTAAGGCTCCTGTATACAATACTGTGCGTTCGCTTTGTTTAAAACACGCATCATACGTAATACCGAGCCATGAAAGCCCCTCCACAATATCATCTTCAAATTCTTTTTTACTTCTTTCTTTATCAGTATCCTCAAAACGCATCATTAATTTGCCTCCATACCGTTGTGCAAAGAGAAAATTAAAAAGTGCTGTGCGTGCACTGCCCACGTGAAAAAACCCCGTTGGAGATGGTGGAAAGCGCACAATAACTGTGTCGTCTTTTGGCATATTCCTTATTATAGCAAAGTATTTAACAAAAGGCTTTTGTACACTTTACTGCTCTGTATGTTCTAAGGTAATAGCAATAAGCTTCTTTGCAATCTTTTGTGAGGCACCTTCTTTAGAAAATGCTTTTGCCGCCTTCGACATACTGGTATACAAATCAATATCAGAGAGAATTTTTTGGATTTCAGCAACAAGAATACTTGATGTGAGATTTTTTCCTTCAATGACGTGTGCGGCACCCGTACGCGCATAGGCAAATGCATTACTATGTTGATCATGACTCACATCTTCTGGTATTGGAATAATCAAAGATGGTTTTCCCCAATATGCAATTTCAAATATAGTTGAACCTGCCCGACTAATCACCAACCGTGCAATACCCGCTGCCCGCTGTAGTGTTTCTGCATCCATATACGCAAGGGGTTTGTATCGATGTTGTTTTTCATTGTTATAAAGCACAACACGAGAAAGCTCTTCTACTTCTTTCATATTCTTTTCTCCGACTTGATGTAATACTTGAAAGTCTTCAATGAGTTTTGGTAAAGCATTAATAACTGATTCATTTATAATGTGTGCACCTTGTGAACCACCAAGGACGAGAATAACAGGTGTTTCAGATTCAAAAGAAAATGCTTCATATGATCCATCAGTAATAGGATGTTTAATATCCTCTCGAACAGGATTCCCTGTTACTGCTACTTCTTTCCCTTTAAAGTAAGCAGCTGCACTTGGATATGATACAGCAATCGCTGTAGCAAAACGCCCAGCCCACTTATTTGCCCGTCCAGGAGTACTATCAGACTCATGTATCACTATCGGAATACGGAGCAACCAACCAGCAGTAACAATAGGAATACTTGCATAACTTCCCTTTGAAAAAATAACATCTGGATATATTTTATAGAGAACAAATACTGAATGAATAATACCGATAATTGTTTTTGGTATATCAAGTATATTTTGTATTGAAAAATAACGGCGTACTTTCCCTGCGCTTACTTTTACATATACGATGCCATTTTCAAAAAGAATACGCTCATCAAAAGGAAATGGTCCAACGTAATAGAGTTTTGGCTCAACGAGCCGTTCCCTATACGCAATGTCCCGCACCTCTTTAGCAACAGCCATAAGCGGGTAAAAATGTCCTCCTGAAGATCCACCGGTAAAAACAATTTTCATAATGACGTAATAAGATTAAACTTTTTTATTATACCGTGACACATTAAGCACGATACCCAAACCGATTAATGTAAATAATATAGCTGAGCCACCCTGACTAACTAAAAGGAGTGGCATGCCAGTCAATGGAAACACCCCTACCATTGCGCCAATGTTTAAAAATGATTGTGCTACAAGTAGTATAACAATTCCCATCACAAGCAGTCTACCAAACATGTCTGGTGCACGAAGCGCAATAATCGATCCTCGTAATGCAATAAAACAAAAAAGTAAAATAATACCGACAGACCCGATGAATCCAAACTCTTCGGCAGCAACAGCAAATATAGAGTCTCCAACAGGCTCTGGAAGAAAATCAAATTTCTGTACACTTTGTCCAAATCCCCTTCCTGTAATTTCACCTGAACCAATAGCGATAAGTGATTGTTGAATCTGATAACTTGAACCTTGTGAATCACGTGCTGGGTTAATGAAAGTCAGCACACGTTCAAGTACATATGGTTTTACTGCTATGAGTAATATACCTGCACAAAGTCCTACTGCAAAAAGAATCACTATATCTTTCATACGTGCGCCAGCAACAATAAATATTGCACCTGTTGCAGAGACAATGACGAGCACTGTTCCAAGATCAGGCTGAAGCGCCAAAATACCACCGACAATTGAAAGGAGGAATACAATAGGAATGAGACCATATGCATACGTATGGATTTTTTGTTGTACTCCAGAAAGCCATGCTGAAAGATAAATGACAAACCCTAATTTAAGCAATTCTGCTGGTTGAAATGAGAAACCAAATATATTCACCCATCGTGTTGCTCCACCGTGTTCAATACCAAACCCAGGAATAAATACTGATATAGTGAAAAGTAAAGAGATAATGAAAAGCATAAACGCATGTTTTTTCCAAAATCGATATTGAATACGAGAAGCAATAAAACACGCACTTCCCCCGAGAAGTATCCCAATGATAAACTGCTTTGAAACAATAGAAGTAAACGTATATGAACCACGCGCATACAAACCCATTGACGCGCTCATGAATATAAAAAATCCTACACAAAGTAGAATAAGTATTGCAATAAGGAATGGACGATCAACAGAACGTTGCATTTATTTATTGTATCATGTTTTCATTTTGCTTCTAACGTTCAAAATAGTATTCAAGGACTGCATCAGAAAGTGTACGCACATCACTAAATCGTTCATTGAAGCCAGACCCAAGTACTGAAATAACTACAGGATATGCAGGACCGACATCAAGCGCCACGACTAAATTACCTCCAGCAAGCTCAGTGTACCCCGTCTTGGATGCAAGGAGTCCTGGTATTTGATTGACTAATGGGTTTGTATTCATCGCAACGTGAGTTAAGTTACTCCCTGATTCATATACTAAAGACTCGTTACGTGTAGCAGAGAGTAATTCTGGATACATCTCAATGATATATGCCATTAAGTGAGCCATATCACGTGCAGACCCATATGCTCCTGCATGTGACGCATCAATATCAAGACCAGACTCATTAAGGAAATAGGTTTGTTTCAAACCAAGTTCCAAGGCATGTGTATTCATTTCAGATATAAATGGAGATTCCATTGCTTCGTCTTTTGGTGCATGTGTCTGAATGCGTGTATCACTCGCAACCTCCGTATCCAATTGAGAGTATTTAATATTTGCGCCTGCTACAGAAGCCAGTGCATATGCACCATCGTTAGATGAAACCAAAAGTGTATATTCAATCAAATCCTTTACATCCCATTCTTCATCTACAAAAAGACCTGTGTCACCTTCCTTTGCAAGTGAATCAGGAGTGATAGTAATCACAACATGTTCTGGAACAGATTCAGATGCAATGATCGCGGTCATTAATTTTGTCACTGATGCAAGTGGTAATTGCATATTTCCATTTTTCTCAAAAATCACTTTATCGTTACGAACATCATAAATATATATTGCCTGTGCTGTTATATCTAAATCTCTGAATGGATCCGGTAACACTTTTTCAATTTTATTTTCGTCAGGTACTGTAGCCATCTCTGTATCCTTTGCATCAGGAAATAACATTGGAAAAAAAGCCAAGAACAGAATCGCTCCTGATAAAAGCAAAAGTGCGTACAGCTCTGTATAGATTTTCTGAGATGATTCATTCATGTTCTTTTCCATTATTATCTTCATGAGAAGCAAACTTGAAGAGACGAATCTCATCTTTAATTGAAGAAAAATCTGCAAGCTCCTGTATGTTTGACACTCCCAGATGAGATAATAATTCAAATGTCGGTTGATATAAAAAGGCTCGTTTATCGTTCGGATTCGGTATACGTTCAATTAAACCCCGTATAAGCAAATGACGCAAGATGAAAGCAGAATTCACTCCTCGAACATAGTCAATATCCGCACGGCTAATAGGACCATCGTACAGTACAAGCGCAAGCGTCTCAAGGCCCGCCTTCCCTAAATCCTTTTCTTTATCTTCTTTCAAAAGACTTTCAATAGTATCTTTTGTATCTGGATGTGTTGCAAAAAGAAACATATCATCTTTTTTCATGAGTACAATACCACGCTCTCTCATCTCTCCTTCAAGCATTTCTAGTGCATGTCCTACCTCCTCAGAAGATACTTTCGTCAAGGTAATAAGCTCTTTTAGTGATACTGGCTCACCTTTCCAAAACAATATTGCTTCTATCTTTCTTTTTGTATCCATCATGCATTAGTATACACTATTCATACTGTGGCACACCGATAGCTTCCTGTGTTTCCATTTCAATATCACCAAAATGTTCCTGCTGTTGTACATCAATCAAACCCTGTTTTACCAATTCAAGCATTGCAAGAAAGCCAACAATCATGTGTACTTTTTCTTTCTTGCTACCAGTAAATTCTTTAAAACTCATTCGCAAGCTCCGTGTAATACGTGTTGTTAAATCATTTACCATTTCCTCAAGGCTAATCACTTTCGCAACAACTTTCTCAGGTACTTTCGCAACCTTTGGTAACGCTTGTATAAGTCGTTGAATCCCCTCTCGCAAAGTATCCTTACTCAAGTCAGCACTCGGAGAAAATACTATTTCCTGAGGAAGTGCACGTGGTCGTGTGAATAGTTTCTTCTCTGCTAATTGCGCCTTTAAATGTAGCGCAAGTTCACGAACACGTTGATACCACTTCAGACGTCGTTCAAGATCTTTGATATCTGCTTCTTCATCTTCACTTAAATCAAGGACAGGAAGAAGTGATTTTGATTTTATAAGAAGTAACGTTGAAGCGACGAGAATAAACTGTGCACTCTCTGCAACAGGAATACCCGTATGAGTATTGATATACGAAATATAATCATCAGTCACTTGCGCAAGCGAAATATCACTGATATGCAATTTCCTCTTTTCTATGAGCGATAACAAAAGCTCAAGAGGACCTTCAAATACTTCAGTTCTAATCGTAAAATCCATGTACCTAGCATAGCATGTTCACATATTATTTTCAGTTGTGGATTCATATTTTACGTGTATACTGATGATAAATTGAACTTTAAGAAAGGAAAAATATGCACACATTTCATCCCAAAACGTGCGATAGTAAAATATCACATGATTCAAAGCTGACGACTATTTCGTTTAATCCGCGACTTACAAACGGAGCTAAATTCTTAGAAGAGCTAGATTTTTTACCACATATTCTGACAGTAAGAAATTCTGCACAAGAAGCTTTATTCTCAAAAGACTTTGCTCGTATTAAGCCTACAGGAGAAAACCAGGATATACATCTCATCAGAATGGAGGATATTAATCCAACATTTCGTTCAGTGGTACAGCTTCAAGACATGAGAGATGAAATTATAGAAAAAGGATTTGGACTCTGCCACCTCTTTGTAGCACCTAGTCTTTGTCTTAGTAATCATCTAGATACACTAGAGCCAAAACAAACATACCTTATTCTCTCACGAAGTGTTATGACCGAAAACACATTAGAGAAAATCTTTTTTATCCGAAAAGAGAGTTATGAGGATCAATACACCCTTGATGTTGCCGCCGGTGAAAAGACTTCATCATTTGGTTCCAAAATCATTGTAATCTGCACAAAAACCCCATCTAAGGATGGGGTTTTCTTTATTTTTTCTTGACTGAAATACCAAATGTAAGCAAATCTTCCGGTGGTAACGTATTTGGTGCATTCATAACAGATGTCTTTCCACCAGCAGTCATTGGAAACGCTTGTACTTCACGGAGCGCCTCTTCTTGTGCAAGGATCATGATGTTTCGCTCAACACCAAGAGCAATACCACCATGTGGTGGCACACCAAATGAAAATGCTTCAAGTATATGCCCGATTGAGTTTTGTATTTCTTCTTCAGAGTAACCAAATACCTTGTACGTCGCTTTTAATATATCTGGCTTATGTGCACGCATACTTCCCCCTCCTACTTCAAATCCATTACAAACAAGGTCAAATTGATCAGCAATAATATTTTCAATATTTTTCCCTTCAAGTAAATCTTGGATGTACTCTTCTTTTGGCATTGAAAAGGGGTTGTGTGTAAATGTCCACGATGGCGACCCGTCAGGGTTTAGTCCGCCTGAATCATTTTTTTCAAAGAAAGGAAAGTTCACAACCCATGCATACGCAAGTATGTTTGCTTCCTTCTCTGCATCAGTCCGCATATCAAATTTATCTGAACCGTATTTTTCCATCGCTTCTGTATATGGTATTCGTGGAAATGGTTTTTCTTTTATTGTATAGCCAAGTGACTCGGCACTTTTTATAAGCATCTCTTCAACAAGATTTCTGATGGTTTCCGAATTAGTATACGCCATTTCAATATCAATTTGTGTATGTTCAAATCCCCTATCTGCGCGTAAGTCTTCGTCACGAAGCGCACGTGCTAATTGATAGTATCGCTCAAAGCCACCTACCATGAGGAGTTGTTTGTACTGCTGTGGTGATTGTGGAAGAGCATAAAATTCTCCCGGATGTAAACGAGACGGAACAATAAAGTCACGCGACCCTTCTGCTGTTGCCTTAGATAAAAGCGGTGTTTCTATTTCTGTAAAATCATGTTCGTCTAAATAATTCCTACATGCATGAACCCAGTCGCTACGGAGTCGTATATTCTTTTGCATACGCACACTACGTAAATCAAGTGGACGATACTTTAGGCGCACCTCTTCATCAATCATGCGAGTATCTTGTCCGACATCAAAGACTGGTGTCTCTGCTTCAGCAAGTACCGTAATACCACGTACTTCTATTTCAACAGAACCATTTATGCCCTCTTTACGCATACGCTCTGGTCGATCATTTACCATACCTGTTACCGTAATCACCCATTCAGGACGAAGCTTTTCTGCATATTCATGTGCTTCGGTATGTTCTGGCAACGCAACCATTTGCACCTTCCCTGTTTCATCACGCAAATCAATGAAAATAAGCTTTCCATGATCCCTGCGAACATCAACAAAACCAGAAATGGATATTTCCTTTCCAATATGACTTTCTATATCTTTTATGTGCATTCTTTCCATAATTATTTACGATATGATACCAATTCGTTCACGAACCATTTTCATTTTTGCCTTTGTACGTGTACGAGCTTTTTCTGCACCTGCTTCCAATAGAGTACTGATAAATGAATCTCTTTCTTCAAAATCCTTACGGCGTTCTTTCATAGGCGCTGTGTACGCAATCATTTTTTGAATCAAGAGTTCCTTCGCATCTTTGTATCCAAGATTACCAGATTGATACTCTGTTCCGATTGATGCTACTTCTTCTTTTGAAAGAAATAGGGAGAGGACACTAAACAATGTATCAGTAGTATCATTTGGTGTCCCTTTACTATTTGATGCAGTCGCAATACTCATAATAGCTTTTTCCAATTCCTCATCTGAAGCAAAGAGTGGAATAACATTGTTATAGCTTTTGCTCATTTTTTCACCATTTGTACCTGGTATTATTTTTACTGTATCAAGGATATGTGCTTCCGGTAAGGTAAATGTCTTTCCGTATTGTGTATTAAATTTTTCAGCAGTATCACGGGTAATTTCTATGTGCTGTTTTTGGTCTTGTCCAACAGGCACATGGCTTGCATCATACAATAGAATATCGGACGCCATTAAAAGAGGATATGTAAATTTACCGACATTTATCTCTTTATTTTTTGCTTCAGCATCTTTGAATGCATGAGCACGCATCAAAAATGGCATTGTTGTTATACAATTGAATATCCATGCGAGTTCAGTATGTTCAGGTACATCAGACTGACGAAACAACGTCACTTTTTCTGGATCTAAACCAATAGCAAGATAATCAAGGACAATAGTACGTGAATAATCCTTTAACAGAGCGGGGTCTTTTACTGAAGTAAGTGCGTGATAATCAGCAATGAAGATAAACATCTCATCACACGTATCCTGCAAATCGACAAATTGCTTCATTGCACCAAAATAGTTGCCAATGTGTACGTGCCCTGACGGCTGTATACCAGATATTATTGTCTTCATTGTCATAGAAAGAATAATAACATAGATAAAAAGACTCTGCCTCTTATTACAATACTATTGACAATAGTATATAATATATGTCATGCTATAGCAAATGAACATTGAACAATTCAAAAAGAACCCTGTATTTCTTATACATGGTATGTGGTCAGATGCACGCATCATGAGCAACATAGAAGACAAACTTACCGCACGTGGTTTTACATCAGTCATCAACTGTACCCTTCCATTTCATCATGATAGAAATTCTGATCTTCCTAAACTCAAAAGAGCTGGAATCAGATACTATACAGATAAAATAAAACGAAAAATATCCGAATATCCAGAAAAAGAAGTATCTATTATTGGACATTCAATGGGAGGACTTATCGCATTACTTTGTTCCGGTCATGAAAAAGTAACACATGTCGCTGCAATAAATCCAGCGCCGGCAAAAGGATGTTTTGTGTGTAATGCACATGTACTCTACTCCATACTACACAACCCATATTATCTATGGTGTATAACAACCGGACAACCGATACATATACTACCAAAAGATATTAAGGAGTTGTGTATGAATAAATGCACACAAAGTGTAGATGACATACGTGGAAAATTCTACGCATTGCCAGAATCTACAAAAGCAATCAAAGATGCTTTGTTCTGTAGAATGCATATACCAAGAAAAGTGAACAGCAGACGCATCGTGTTTTCTTCACTTGCGGATAGAATAACACCACATAAAGGGCACGTAAAACTTCAAAACAGTCTGGGAATAGAGACGGTGCACGCGCGTGAAGAAGATCACACATCACTTCTGTTACGACCATCAATTGGTGCCATACTGGAAGCAAACTTATTTTGTTAAATACAAAAAACCACAACCGCATATAAAGAGAAAATCTTTATCTGCGGTTTTCTATTTCCATACATAATTACAAATGTCTAACAGACACAAGCTATATATCTTTTGTTATTTCAAAGATAAAACGAGACCCTTTCCCTACTCCATCAGACTCTGCCCAAATAAGTCCACTATGCGCTTCAATTAATTGTTTTGCCACATAGAGTCCTAAGCCAGTTCCCATCACATTTGTCTTATTTGCATTTTGTGCTCGACTGAATTTTTCAAATAAAATAGAGATTGTATCTTCGGACATGCCGATACCGGTATCTTCTGTCCAAAACCGTACCTTATCACCAACTCTCTTCATACACACACCAACATGTCCCTCATTGGTATATTTAATTGCATTGTCCAACAAATTAGCTATGACTTGTCGCATCTTTGTACGATCTGCATATACTGGATATGTTTCTGTATTATTAAAAGAATAATTTAGAGTAATACCTTTTGCTTTTGCAGTCGGCTCTTGTTCGTATACTACTTCAGAAACTAAGTCCTTTAAATCAAACTTAGTTTTATCATAACGCATACGCCCTTGTTCAATACGCGAAATATCCAAAAAATCACTTACAACAAGCGTGAGCGCATTTGTAGACCGAAAAATACGGTCAATGATTTCTTCTATTTTTTTAGGAACCTTACCATACGAACCTTCCATAATCATAGACGTATATCCTTTTATTGACGTAAGTGGTGCTCGAAGTTGGTGTGTTGCAATAGAAATAAACTCTGATTTCTGTTGATCAAGTGCTCGGAGTTTTTTATTGGTATTCTTCAAACTATCAGCAAGTTCTGCAATACGTTCCTTATCACGTACTTCTTTGATCATATTGCGAACAAAGAGAATACTAATCAATACAACAAAGATAAACTGAATTCCATTTATCAATTGTTCCCGTAATGTCTCTGAGAGGAGAGTACGAGCAAGCACCAATGCACTCAATCCAAACGCAAACAACTCCGAAGCGATTACTTGCACACTAAAGAGATGATGCTTCAATATTGAATATAATGCAAAACTCACCATAAGTATAGTCGATACTTGCCCCATCCAATTAAATGCAAAAATATGAAAAAGTGGCAAAATTAGATTAGTAACAAAAGCAATATTTGCTGAAACAACATACCCTCCAAGTAAATAAATAATTTGTCGGCGTTCTGTTTTATTACTACTTTGTTGATATTTTAAAATCAGACGATAAAAACCAAACGCAAAATAAGCAAGAATATATACTCCATAAAAACCAAATAACGAACCAAATAAAATCACCTTCTCACCGACCAAAGGATGTTCAATAGCGGTAATGATTGTATTCGTAAATAGAATAAGCCCCAGCAAAAGAAGATTTGGAATAAAAATCAATCCATATTCACGCCTTCCAATTTTCTCTTGATGAGGAAAGGTATACGTAAAATAAACAAATGTACTTGCAATGAGTGAAGCTCCAACATACAACATACGAGTCCACATCAATTCGTGCATCGCGCCTGCCTGCCTAAAAAACATCATGGATGCAGTCCAAAATAGAATAGTCACAATATTTATTGCATATACACCCGCCACCTTACTCCCCTTACTATTCAATAGCAAGATAAGTCCAAGTGCCGCATTCGCAACAGTAACAATTGCAAGTGACAGTGTAATGTAATCCATTCTTTATATAGTACCGCTCTCGCTCTTTGTTTGCCAGCGATCCTGAAGAATTCTTTTTACTTTTTTAAGTGTTGTATCTGGAATATATCCTCTACTATTTTGTAACCGTGCCAATGTAATAGCAAAACCTTCTCCACGCTTTGTGATATCAGCAACGTCTTCATCTTTTAATGTGCCGAGAGAATAATCTTTGAAATGACCTTGTCGTGCAAGTACAAGTACCTCACCTAAACAACAAAATGTATCGTGCTTGTCCACAAGTCCAAGTGGAAAATTACACGACACCTCTGGCGTTGAGACGACACCTCCTTCAATAATGAGCACATCATCTCTTTCATCAATAATCGTAGGGTCAATATCAGACGGCTGTGCATCATTCACAACAATTGCTCCTGGCTTTAAATCATCACTTCGAATCACTGCTTCAGGTGCATTTGTCGCAGCAACAATAATATCTGCATCTTTAATAGACTGGACTCTATGATCTACTTCTACAGACACCTCTCTGTGTTTTCCAAGCGCCTCCAGTGTATCACTCAGACGATCTAATTTGTGTTCTAATTCGATTAAATGAAAATGACAAACACCAGAACGTGCAAGCATTTTTGATACCCCTGCTCCAATAGAGCCTGCAGCACCCACCACAGCAACGAGCACCTTCTCTTTTGGTAGATTATTTTCTTCTATTGCCCGAAGGACATACTCACCAACTGTCTTCACTGTATATGCATGCCCTGTTGTAATACCAATACCAGAGACCGTATCACTAATACGCTTACCGCCATACGTCAGTGACGCAGTGAGCGCACCTAAACCAATAATGCCAACATTCCGACTACGAGCAAAACGTACCGCTTTTATAATTGCTTGTACTGCTGCTTCTCTATCTTCTATCATCTGTTTGGCTGTCATGGTAATCGCAATAATTTCACCACGCACCACTTTCCCTTCAGTATTTTTTAATCCTATAATTCGAGAGACGACAACAGGTGGTAGTCTTTTTGTTAGAAACAATAATACAGAACGGGGAAGAAAACGTAAAAACGGAAACTTCAAAAGAAAATCTTTTAATCCACGTGGATGTACAAGAAAACCAAATTTCTTCCCTTGTTGCATACGCGCACGCACAGGGTCAGTCCCCACACCATGCAAAGTGACAACTTCATCCATCACCTTTTGTGCATAGGCATGAAAATCAACATCTTTCACAACTTCTTTCTTTGGTGGATATATTGGCTTCCCATATACCAAAGACACTTTTCGCTTTCTTAAAATAAGATCACGGAAACGAGTACGAAACATGCCACGTATTGCAAGAGGTACTATCGGTGCACCAGATTCCAAAGATAAGAATGCAACACCACCACGTGCCTGCCCAAAGCTACCGTCTTTTGAACGATATCCTTCAGGAAAAATACAAAGTGAACGCTTATTCTTTAACAACATTAAATGGTTTGTTAATGAAACTGCATAGTCCTTTTTTCCAGAGTGTGTAGGGTATGCACCAAAGAAAAGAAAAAGTGGCGTATTATAAATCCAGCCTCGCCAACCAAAACCTTCATATTTTCCATGAGGCAAACTCACATAATACATAGGTGAATAACCGCCATTAAAAAACGGCAGTCCAACACGAGTCAAGACGCCGTCCCATTCATTTTGATGATTTACCGCAAAGATAATTGGCCCTTTCTTTGGTACCCGTTCTCTTCCTTCAACATGGAACCTGGTACATATTCTAAAGAAAGCATACGTAGTCCAGTACAAGACTGCTTGTATGAGTACAGGCACGATTCGGTAATACGGTGCGAGTTTATTTGTAACCTCAGAATTATCGTGCATAGTGTCCATATTAGATTCCTAATGAAATAAATATAATAAGTGCCAATACTACTCTATATATAATAAACGGCATGAGTGAGTGGTGGCGAAGAAAACGTAATAAGAAATGAATTGCCCCAATACCAACAATAAAAGCAGTGATACTTCCGATAATAAGTGAAGAAAAATCAAACGCAAGCGTACTACTCCCCATAGCATCATGTATACCAAGAATACCCGCGCTGGCAACAAGTGGTATTGCAAGTAAAAATGCAAAGCGCACAGACTCTTTCCGAGAAAGACCCACAAAAAAACCTCCAGCAATACTCATACCCGAACGAGACATACCAGGAATAAGTGCACATGACTGCAAGAGTCCGATCAATAGTCCATTACGTATATGCAATTCTTTTTTCTCCGCAATTCTTTTTTCTACATAATCCGCGAAAAAGAGAATAATACTTCCGACAATGAGTGCAATTGCGACAATACCATTATTTCGTACCGATATCTCAATAATATCTTTCAAGAAAAAGCCAATTAAACCTGCGGGTATCGTAGCAACAATAAGCACCACACTAAGTATACGTGCCTTTTTCTTTTCCTCATCAGAGGAACTTCCCATACCAATACATCCTTTTATAAGATATAGGATGTCTTTTCTAAAATAAATCAACAGTGCAAATAGTGTTGCAAGATGCAAAAAAACATCAAACAAGAGGTCACTTTCTGTATGTACATTAATAAAAAGAGAATGCAATAATACTAAATGTCCCGAAGAAGATACTGGCAAAAACTCTGTCAGCCCTTGTACTGCTCCAAGGATAATTGCTTCTAAAACGCTCATAGCTATCACTATAGCATAATTGCACCAATACGTAATATCATGGTACAGTACACTTAATTAAAAGCAAATTATATTTCACATGAACAAAATCAATCCAGTCGCAGCATCCATTCTCGGTGCAAGTATTATAATCGCAGGAGCAATTCTTTTAGTAAGCTCACCAGAAAAGAGTATAGATAAAGATACACAGGAAGTATCTGTAGAAGTAGACATTCCTCCAATCAGTAGTGACGATCATATCCTCGGCAACCCTGATGCACCAATTGTCTTTGTTGAATATTCAGATATTGAATGTCCTTTCTGTAAAAACTTCCACGGAACTATGCACCGTATCATTGATGAATATGGCCCAAGCGGTAAAGTTGCATGGGTCTACCGACAATTCCCTATTGATGCTCTCCATAAAAATGCCCGCACCGAAGCACTCGCAACTGAATGCGCAGCAGAACAAGGAGGCAATGATATGTTCTGGAAATATATTGATAAACTTTTCACGCTTACAAAATCAAGTGATGGCCTTGACATATCACGTCTTCCAAACATTGCAGTTGAGTTTGGACTTGATAAAGATGCATTCAATGAATGTCTTGAGAGCAAACGCTACAATGACAAAATAAACGAACACATTTCTCAAGTACAAGACATACCTGGTATCGGAACTCCATACACAATACTCATGACAAAAGATGGCTACACTGCAATTGAAGGTGCTCAGCCATACGAAACTATTAAACCTTTCTTAGATAACCTTATCGCAAATTTAGAGAAAGCAGATAGTAGTAATTAAACCTACTTCATACTACGCGCTAATACGCAGTAATTACACCCTTCATCCTCACACGAATCGGTAAAATACACACCATTACGTACAAAAGAGATTAACGCATGGATTGATTCTTTTACCGCTTGCACGTCTTCATCGTTAACGATTAGATTTTGTGTACTACATACTCCTTTTGGATTTGGACGTAAAAATATCAGTGTAGTATTGATGGCTTTTTGACTATATTTTTTCTGTGCCAACAGAAGCATCCAATAAAAAACTAGTTGTCTGAAATAACCACCTCCTCCTTGCTTTGCGCTTGCTTTTGTCTTTCCTCGTATTTCAGCCTCACTCATATGTTTCCGTGTCTTGTAGTCAAACACTGAAAGCGTATCTCCTTCTTCAAACACAACATCAAGATTTCCTCGCAAAAATATTGATAGCGGTTCTTCCCCCATATCATCTTTGTAGTCAAATCCAATTTTCATCTCAGAATGTACAGTACCTGAAAAGAGAAAATGTCCGAGCAGTGAATGTGCAACATCTTCACTTTCTTCTTCTATTGAATCAACAATCTGCTCTCGCTCTCCTTTGTCTATTGGCGCATGTTCAAGATACTTTTTTGATTTCTCTATGATTATGTTTTGTATCTCTTCTCGTGTCTGTGGCCGTAGTGCCCATATCTGACTACAAGCAACATGCAATGCATTACCACGTGCAAGTGACGCTGTCATCGGTTCTGGAATACGCAGTATACTACTGTACATAAACCGATTCTTGCAGGAAAGAAAATTGTTTAATGCAGTAACAGAGAGGCCATGGTCTTCAAGCGAGCGGAGTGCAAATTCTTTTATATGTGCATGTATAGTGGTATCTGGTACATCTATAAGAGAACCCACTTCTTCTACCAATGCTCGTTCAATATGTTCTTTTGTATGTGGTGCAATCTCATCTAAAAACCGAAGTGGTATTTCTTCACCCCGTTCACTCATTGCTTCAGTAAAAATATCAATATGATTTCGTGCACGAGTTAATGCAACAAAAAAAAGTCGGCGTGCATCGCGCAATGATTCGTCTACATCACTATCACAAGGAAGTGTGAAAAAACGTGGTGGCTTACGTGGAAGCCAGGATGATTCAGTCGCACGTGGAATATATACATAATTAAATTCAAGCCCTTTACTTGCATGAGCGGTGAGTACAGACACTTTCTCTGTAGCACTTCCTAAAGACACTTTGACACTTTGTTTTTTTGCTTTTGTGCGATACAAGAGTAGTTCATCAACCACACGATATAATGAAAGTGAGCCTTTACCCTGTATATTTTGAGCAAGCATGAGTAGTCCTCGCCACGCTTCAATGCCTTCTGGACTTCCAGCAAATCGCGACTCCAAACCAGAGCGCTTCGCGATTTCAATACACGCTTCACTAATATGTTCTGCCTTATCAAAAACATGAATTGTCTGTTCTAATGCGGGAACCTGTTTATAGAGTGCATCAATATCACCACGTCGTACTAATTGTGTACATAAAACAATATCGTTTTTAGGAATATTCCACAGTCCAACACTAATAGCACGAGCAAGCATATCGATACGAGACTGATCAACGATATATGACACGATATCAAGAAAAAGGTCTATGTAGGCATGTTCAAAAATCTGTACATGTTTTTCTCCTGAGGCCGAAATTTGCATACCACGCAAACTTTTCAATATGCGCATGACGTCTTTATTATTTCGCACCAATACGGCATGTGTTGCTTCTGGTTCTTTTTCCTGACGCTCGCGAATCATATGAGCAATACCGTGTATACTTTGAGCTATATCCGCAGTATGTGAAATAGTAATTTTATCTACAACACTTTCTTTGCCCACAAGAGGGATAAAAAATGTGTCTTTTTCATCTTCACTGTAATTATGCTGTATGAGCGAGAATGCACTATTCAAAATATGATTAAAGGAACGATAATTTTGCTTCAATTGTATTATCTTCATTGATGGCCACTTCTTTTGTATACGTAAAAAGTTTGATACAGAGGCGCCTTGAAAACGATAAATCGCCTGCTTCTCATCACCCACAATAAATATATTCGGCTCATCAAAGTAATCAATGATACATTCAACGATTTCATTTTGAACGTTATTCGTATCTTGATGTTCATCAACCAAGACATATAAGAAGCTCTCCTGTAGTAACGAGCGTAATAATTCCTCTCGCTGTAATGCAGATAATAATTCAGCAATAAGATCAGAAAAATCAATCGCATGTATGTTTTGTTTTTCTTTTTCATACGCATCATATATATCAGCAAGAAGGAGGTTTCTGTGACACTTCTCAATCATGCGTATATACTCAGGACGCAATTTCTTTTGCTTGTCTCTTCCCACCATGTAGGCGTCATCGTCTTTCTCTATGTCTTTTATTTTTTGCTTTGAAAAACTTCGCAGTGAAGCACTACTAATATCTTCACGCTTCATTGTGCCTATTTCATACAAAATACCCTTAATATACAAATCAGGATTACCAAGAGGACGCAGGGTATAAAATTTCTTCTCGGATAAGATACTACGAATCATCTCTTCTGCCGACACATCCCCTAATTCATTCGCACCTGCAATATGAGGAAAATACTCAGGGTATGTGGTAATAATTGATTGTGCAAAACCATGAAAAGTATGGATACATACTTCATCAGCACGTGCACCGATAAGCGCGCGTAATTTCATACGCATTGTTCGTACACCGGCATCTGTATAAGTAAGCGCTAAGATTGCTCCTGCGGGCGTATCAGTGTCCATAAGAATACGAGCGATACGTAGTGTAAGTATCGTTGTCTTTCCTGTACCAGGGCCTGCAACGACCATCACTGGCCCCTCAATACTATCAACAGCATCTTTCTGCTCTGCATTGAGGCTATTATAACGTTGTTGAAAATCTGTCTGCATTATAGTTAACGAATCCGTGGTAATGATATTACTACTGTTGTACCTCTATCTGCCCCCGCTGACTCAATCAAAAGTCGACCTCCATGGTTCTTGACTATCGTCTTTGCATTATAAAGATCTACCCCAAGTCCGTCTACACGATGCTCTTTTGCGTTTTGAGCCCGAAAAAACGGTGAACCGACAAAAGAAAGAGTGCCTCGTGGAATACCGATACCACTATCTACAATATATATTTCAACATGATGACGCTTTGGTACAATCTGTACTTTGATTGAACCATGCTCCTTTGTATAGGTATATGCATTCGTAAACACCACTTCAAGCGCGCGAACTATCTGTATTTCATCTACTGATACTACGGTATCCTTTCCTGCTTTCACTTCATCAAAAAGTATCACTGAAACACCTTTCGTATTTCCTTTACGCTTAAACGCATAGATGATAGGAAGTAGTACTTCTCGTAATTCCAACTCTTTGAATGTATAAAAATACGCATTTTCGGTTTCAATAGAACCAACCAAATTCATAAGGCTATCAAGTTTTTCTTCAGCATCTTTAATCTGCTGTACTGCCTCTTTATTTGATTGTGACACCACCTCAGAAGCAAGAAGTATATCTGTTGCTTTTGTTATATTCAATAAAGGCTTTTTGATCTTCTCAGTTACCAAGCCGATCAACTCACCTTCGATACGATCAGATCTTCTCACAAATCGCCATACGATACTCCCTGCAATGACGGCAAGTACTGCAGTTACAAATGGCAAAACAAATGGCGAGATACTCTTGAAATGTACACCAATCCACACTTCTAATATATTATTTAAAAAGAGTAAACCAGTAATACCGATGACGGAAAGAAATGCAAACAAGGCACGCCATGCTACAGTACGGATATCCATGAGTCGGTATCGCACCATGGCATATCCAAGTGGCACCGTGTACAAACCAATCCATGCAGACCAGATTGGATCTACAGGAATATCATAGACTAAGAAAAGTGCCATACTACCAAATGCATACGCCAATATATGTGTGTAGAAAAGGTATCGTAAACGGTTCCGTTCTACCGGATTTGCAGATCCAAACGCCTGTATAATCCAAAACAATATCCAAATAGCAACAACGCCAAAATAGATACGCATGAGTGTATATAGACTTCCCGGTACATAATAATTTGGAAAATAAAGTTTTGCGAGCGATGGTAATAAAAATGTCTCTGGGTACACAATAAAATAGCCGAGCAACACTGCACCAACGACATACACGATAGTGAGGGTCACTTTTTTCTTTTTTGTAATACCAAGCATTGCCGCAACCCAATGTAAATTAAAAGCAACAATACAGATATTTATCATGTTAAAAAATAGAATCTTTTGAGAAAGCAGTTGATCAGTGACTGATGTACCAACAATATGAGATATAAGAAAGATGGAAAGCGATATATTGGTCAATGAAAAAAGTCCTTTCTGCAACGCATCTCTTGATTTTATAAGCACAAAGATAAGTGCGCATACATTGATAAACAATGCCACACCATAACTTATATTCACAATGAGTAATGCCGAATTCATCCTCTATACTATAACAAAAAATATGGGATTATACTGTCGTATACCGTAACCAAAAACCCCACAACTGCGGGGTTTTTCTTTAATAACTCTTCAATCGTTCTGCCTCTTCATGCTGACGAATCTTCTCATGTGCCTTTGCTTCAATCTGACGAATACGCTCACGTGTTACACCAAACTCCTTCCCCACTTCTTCAAGTGTATGCGTAATACCATCAAGCAAACCATTACGCATTTCAAGAATCTTCTGTTCCTTTTCAGTTAAATCTCCAAGTATCGCTTTGATTTGATCTGCAAGGATACCGCGTGATGCTTCTTGATCTGGAGAAAGAATCTTATCATCAGGAATAAAGTCTTGTAGTGTTGACTTCTCATCACTATCATCACCGACTGGCGCTTGCAAAGACACTGTATCTTGATTAATCTTTTCAATCGTATAAATCTTTTCTACATCAAGACCCATTTCAACAGCAATCTCTTCTGGATGTGGGTCACGGCCAAGGTCCTGAGCAAGACGACGTACGACTTGCTTATACTTTGCAATTGTCTCCACCATGTGTACCGGAATACGAATCGTACGTGACTGATCAGCAAGTGCTCGCGTAATAGCTTGTCTAATCCACCATGTTGCATAGGTAGAAAACTTAAATCCCTTTGTATAATCAAATTTATCTACTGCTTTAAAGAGTCCTAGGTTACCTTCTTGAATAAGGTCAAGCAATGTCAGATCAGGACTTCGTCCGACGTATTTCTTTGCAATAGATACCACAAGACGCAAGTTTGCACGTGCAAGGAGGTTTTTTGCTTCCATATCTCCTTCAACAATACGTTTTGCAAATTCACGTTCTTCAGCAGCCGAAAGGAGTGGATATTGACCAATACCTTTTAAATACATTTGAATTGAATCAAAACCACCACTATCTCCACGCCCACCATAGTAGCCACTATGCTTTGGTTCTTCTTCATCAAGAACAAGAATGTTACCTCCCTCAAGCACATCAATACCTGTTGTAGTAAACATTTCATACAACTCTTCAAGGAATATAATATCACTTTCAATATGTGGAAATTCTTTAAGAATTTCATCATATGTCACAAATCCTCGGTCTTTCCCTTTTACAACCAAACGATCCATCTTTTCTCGTTTTTGTTTTTCTGTTTTTGTCTCCTTCGTACTCTTCTTTTTTACGACAACATTCTGTTTCTTGGCTTTTACTGTCGTCTTTGCCTTTGTAATAGTCACCTTCTTTTTTGTTTTTTTTACTGGCTTTTTCTTTATTATATGTGATTTCTTTTTAAGAACTTTATTCTTTGTGATTTTCTTCTTGGCAATAACTTTTTTCTTTATAACCTGCTTTTTTGTTGTTTTCTTTTTTGAAGGCATAGTGATGAGTTAATTATTAATAGCGTTTAATTGCTGGCTTATAGTGGTATGTTCTTTTGAAAGCTCTTCGGACTTTGTCATCTCACCTTGTGCTTCTGCGCGCCGAAGCTCTTCTGTAATATGTTCCAATTTTGTACGTAATAACTCTTTCTCCAACTCATTAGCTAATCCATCTATAATTTCTTGTATGAGTGTTGTGTTAGGATATAGTGATTCAATCTCAAATAAAAGTTTTTCTTTCTCTTTCATTTCATCTAGTACAAATATCTCGGATGGTATTCTCTGTTTTATCTTTTCTAATGCTTCGTTCCAATCAATATCTGGGGGATTTTTATTTTTCTGCCAATACAATATGCCGAGTATATGTGTACGTAAAATAGCAGTGCGCGATGCCATTACCTCTTTATTGACTGGAGGTGCGTGAGGTATTTCTTGTTTTGTATGTATATCTATCTCTTTTTCTCTTTCTTTTATAATTTCAGACCGAATTGCATCATATGAGACACCAAGCGACTGGGAAAGCTTACGCATATAAAACTCTTCATCTATTCTACTTTTCATATACGCAATAAGTGGAATAATATGCATTGATGCATATCGCAAAAGTGAGCGCGTATCACTCCCCTTCTCTTTTCCTTCTTGTTCTCCTTTTTGTATATAAAAATCTACAATATGTAACTTTTTTTCAAGATACGTACTCCATGCTTCACTTCCTTCTTTCAAAATAATATCAGCTGGATCTTTCCCTTGTAATAATGGAATAACATACACCTCAGCACCAAGCGCCAATGCCTCAATAGCACTACGACGTAGCGCACGTTCTCCTGCACCGTCTGCATCAAGCGCAAAAATAATAGTATTGGTATGCGATAGTATCTGTTGTATTTGTACGGTCGTCAATGCAGTACCTGAAAGTGCAATTGTTTCTGCAACACCAGCTTGATGACTCAGTACCAAATCCATTTGTCCTTCAACAACAATCGCACGATTATGTTGACGCATTGCTTGTTTTGCCATATGTATACCGTAGAGTACTTGTGACTTATGATAGAGATCAGTCTCAGGGCTATTTACATATTTCGCACTCCCCTCTTTCTCTGATTCAAATTGTGGCAAAATACGACCAGAAAAAGCAATTACTCGCCCTGTCGTGTCACATATTGGAAACATATATCGTCCACGAAAACGATCATAAAGATGTCCGTTATTTTCTTTTGCAAGACCAGAACGCAAAATATCCTCTTTACTATATTTATGCTTCATAAGCCATGTAGATAGGGTTCGCCATTCATGAGGCGCATACCCAATCCGAAACTTCTCTCGTGTCTCTTCAGTAATTCCACGCTCTGCACTATATTCTTGCGGATGCTTCAGGCGACCATACACCTCTTCAAAAAAGTATGTCGCCTTATCTAACAACTCAAACAATACATCACGCTTACTTCTCTCGCCTGTTTTCTCCCATACCAAAGGCACTCCTGTCTTCTCAGCGAGTATTTTGAGAGCACCCTTAAAATCAATCCCTTCCATTTCCTGTACGAAGGTAAAAATATCTCCACCCTTTCCCGAAGAGAAACAATAAAATGTTTGTCGTTCAGGAGACACAAAAAATGAAGCCGTTTTCTCGCTCGTAAAAGGAGATAGTCCTTTAAGATTACTACCTGCGGGAGAGAGTTTTGTGTACGCGCCGATATACTCTGCAATATCAATGCGATTTTTTATTTGTTCCACAGTATCAGAGGCCATACGAATGTATGTGCTAGCTAATTACACCACTTTCTATATATTATCTTTTGCAAGAGGGAGTAATCTATCTACTTCTCCTCTTAACTAAGATTATTGTGCCTCACCCTCGTCTTTTCCGTTTTGAAGAATAGAAACTGCGCGCTCTTTTGGTGATCCTTTGTATCCGGTACCTGCGGGAATTAATCGTCCAATGATAACATTTTCCATCAATCCGCGAAGTTTATCTTTGCTACCACGTACTGCGGCGTTTATAAGTACCTTGGTTGTATATTGGAATGATGCAGCAGAAAGGAAACTTGATCGTGTAAGTGACACTTCTGAAATACCCAAGACCAATGTATCTGCTTTTGCTTCATCTTTTCCTTCGTCTTTTGCTTTGTTGTTTGCATCAGCAAGATCTGCCTGTTCGGTAATTTCACCAACCGTAAATCCAGTGTCCCCCCTATCGGTAATCTTTCGTCGACTAAACATCTGACGCACAATCACTTCAATATGCTTACGTGATACAGCAGCACCTTGCAATTCATAAATCTTAGAAGTTTCACGAATGATATATTCTTTTGCTTTTTCTTCTCCTGCATACTTAAAGAGTTCTTTAATATCTGCAGATCCATCAGTCAGCAAATCTCCTTTCTTAATTACTTGACCAACCTTCACGAGTGGCATTCGGCGGAAATTGACCACGTACTCTACACTTTCATTTCCTTTCTTCTTTCTGTCTTCAATATCTGGAGTGACGACAATAATCTTTTCTCTTGTACCCTTATCTTCAATACCAGTCACCGTACCACTTACTGTTGCAACAATTGCTGGATTCTTTGGTACACGGCGCTCAAACACTTCTTCAACACGAGGTAAACCAGCAGTAATGTCTCCACCACGCTGTGCAGTACCTCCTGAGTGGAATGTACGCATTGTTAGCTGAGTTGCTGGTTCCCCTACCGCTTGTGCAGCGATTGTACCGACAGCTTCACCAAGTGCAACAGGTTCATTGTTTCCAAGGTCCATACCATAACACTTCTGACAAATACCGTGTGATACTTCACATGAAAGTGGTGAACGCATCAATACTGATTCAACACCTGCATTCGCAATTGTTTGTGCATCGTGAATAGTAATAAAATGATTCTTTCCAAATAATTTTGTACCATCGGCAGATATGATATCCTGTGCAAGAAATCGTCCCTTAATGTTCTTTTCAAGTGGAATTTCCATACCTGACATACTTTCCTTAGTAATCACAATACCCTTCTTTGTTCCACAATCTTCTTTTGAAATAATAGCGTCTTGTGCCACCACGAACAGACGACGAGTAAGGTATCCAGCCTTTGCAGTATTAAGCGCTGTGTCGGCAAGACCTTTTCGTGAACCGTGAGTTGATCGGAAGTATTCAATCGGATTCAAACCTTCTTTTGCAGAAGAAAGCACTGGGAATTCGATAGTCTCTCCTGAAGTATTTTGCAAGAGCCCCTTCATACCTGCCATCTGTGCCACGTTTCCAATAGAACCACGAGCACCTGAGGTTAACATGTCATTAACAGAACCATTTGGATCAAGAGTTGCTGGCAATACTGTTTCTATATCAAGACGAGCAGAGTGCCATACTTCAATGTTCTTTCGATATCGTTCTTCAGCAGAGAGCAATCCTTCACTATATTGTTCATTCAATGTATCTGAAAGTTTTTGTGCTCCTGCAATAATGTCCTTTTTCTCTTCTGGAACACGAACATCATCAATACCGAATGTCATACCTGAATATGTCATGTACTTAAAACCAAATGACTTAATGTGGTCAAGAACAGGAGGTACTGCGCTAATACCATAGGTGTTGATCAAATCATCAACAAGCATACCCATGACTTTCTTTGTTGTTGCTTCATTTAAGTATGGATACTCAGCTGGCAATTGTTCATTAAACAGAAGTCTTCCGATAGTTGTTTCAAATAACTCACCGTTAAAGACTTTGTATTTATCTTCTTTTGGAGGTAATACTTTTATACGTGCACGGAAACTAACATGACCAAAGTCATGTGCAATCAATGCCTCGTTTGGAGATATGAATACGTTTCCTTCTCCCTTTTCACCAGACACTTCTTTTGTCATCCAGTAACAACCAAGAATAATATCTTGTTTTGGAGTCACGATTGAATCACCTGTACCAGGACCGAGGAGGTTTTTATTTGATGCCATTATCTCACGAGCTTCAAGTTGTGCTGCTGGAGAAAGAGGCACATGTACTGCCATCTGGTCACCGTCAAAGTCTGCGTTGAATGCTGTACATACGAGTGGATGTACTTGAATTGCATTACCTTCAATAAGACGTGGACGAAATGCCTGAATACCAAGACGATGCAATGTTGGTGCACGGTTGAGAAGAACGTACTTACCTTCAATAATATCTTCTAGAATACCCCATACTTCATCACGTTCATCATCAATCAATTTTCCTGCACCACGAATATTGTATGCAAGTTCTTGTTCAAGTAATTTTGCAATAACAAATGGTCGGAAGAGTTCGAGCGCCATGTGTTTTGGCAAACCACATTCATCAAGCGCCATCTCTGGACCAATCACGATAACACTTCGTCCTGAATAATCAACACGTTTTCCGAGTAGATTTTGACGAAGCAATCCTTGCTTTCCTTTGAGGTTATCTGAAAGTGATTTAAGCGGACGACGTTGTGCTTGATTCATTGCACCAGCACTTGCTGAGCTATGACGAATAGAGTTATCAATCAATGCATCAACTGCTTCTTGAAGAATACGCTTTTCATTTCGAAGAATAACATCAGGCGCATCAATCTCCTGCAATTTACGGAGACGATTATTTCTGTTGATAACACGTCGATACAAGTCATTTACATCACTTGTTGCATGTCGTCCTCCTGTCAATGCAACCATAGGACGAAGTGCGGGTGGAATGACTGGAAGCACATTCATAAACATCCATTCAGGACGTACGCCAGAATTGCGAAGTGATTTTACGAGTGACAATCGTTTATTTAATTTGAGTCTTTCTGTTGCTCCGGCAGTCAAGAGTGATTTCTCAAGATTATCCTGTAATTTCTCAAGATCAATACGAGAGAATAATTCAAAGATAGCTTCTGCTCCAATACCAGCATCAAATGCGGTACCAAATTTCATTGAATACTTATGGAAAGTCGTTTCATCGAGTACCGCACCTTCATGCAAGCTTTCAATATCACGTTTTGTTATCGTGTGTAATTCCTTCAACTTTTCACGAGATCGTTCGTCTTGTAGTGACTTTACTTTCGTCTTATATTCTTGATCCAATCCTTTTAAGAGACTTGTCTTTTGGTCTGTATTGACTGATGTGATGATATATCCAGCAAAGTACACAACACGCTCAAGGTCTTGTGCATTCACACCAAGAATCAATCCAATACGTGATGGAATACCACGCAAGAACCAAATATGTGCGACTGGTGTCGCAAGCTCAATGTGCCCCATACGTTCACGGCGCACAACTGATCGTGTTATTTCAACACCACACTTTTCACAGACAATACCCTTGTAGCGAATACCACGATATTTTCCACAATAACATTCATAATCTTTTTCTGGTCCGAATATCTTTTCATCAAAGAGACCACCTCGTTCACTTCTTTGTGTTCGGTAGTTGATTGTTTCTGGCTTTGTAACTTCACCATGTGACCAATCTCGAATACGCTCCGGTGATGCAAGTTTAATAGAGAGTGTATCAAATATATTATTTTGTTGTTCGTGAGAATATTCCATATGTTATGTTTATATTATTGATTACCTCCCTCACTTGATAATGACACATCCAATGCAAGTCCACGCAAATTATTAAGCAAAATATTAAATGATGCTGGTGTATTTGGTGATTTAATCTCAGTACCACGTACAATAGAATCAAATGTTGCTGAACGTCCGACAATATCATCAGACTTTACCGTAAGCATTTCACGCAATGTGTGTGCAGCTCCATATCCAAGCAACGCCCAGACTTCCATTTCTCCAAATCGCTGTCCACCGTTTTGTGCTTTTCCACCAAGTGGCTGTTGTGTAATAAGTGAGTACGGACCAATTGAACGCATGTGAATCTTGTCTTCAACCATGTGATGCAATTTCAAAATATACATGTATCCAAGTGCACTCTTTTGTGCAAACGGCTCACCGGTGCGTCCGTCAAAGAGTTGAATCTTTCCATCTCGTGGTACACCAGCTTTTTCAAGTTCGTCTTTTACTTCATCTTCACTTGCTCCTTCGAATGCAGGAACAACGGCTTGATATCCAAGTTTATGTGCTGCAAGTCCAAGATGCATTTCAAGAATCTGCCCAAGGTTCATTCGGCTTGGCACACCAAGTGGTGTAAGAATGACATCAATAGGTGTCCCGTCTTCCATGTATGGCATGTCTTCTTCTGGAAGAATACGTGAGATGACTCCCTTGTTTCCGTGTCGTCCTGCAAGCTTGTCTCCAACAGAAATTGCTCGGAGCTGTGCCACAGTGACGTGTACACGCTTCATGATTCCTGATTCAAGGTTATCGCCTTTTTCTCGTGAGAATACTTTAATACCAATTACTCGTCCTTGCTTTCCGTTTGGCATTCGTAGTGAAGTATCTTTTACATCACGTGCCTTCTCTCCAAAAATAGAACGAAGCAAACGCTCTTCTGGTGTTAATTGTGTTTCACCCTTTGGTGTAATCTTTCCTACCAAAATATCGCCAGGACGCACTTCTGCACCAATACGTACAATACCTTCTGCGTCTAAGTTTTTGAGTTTTAATTCTCCAACATTTGGAATATCGTGTGTCGTTACTTCTGGTCCAAGCTTTGTATCATGCACATTGATCATGAAGTCATCGATATGAATACTGGTGAATGTGCTTTCCTTTACCAAGCGATTCGACATAATAATCGCATCTTCGTAGTTAGAACCACTCCAACTCATGAAAGCAACAAGTACGTTTTGTCCGATAGCGATTTCTCCCTGATCACTTGAGCTTGTATCAGCAAGTACGTCTCCACGCTTTACTTTATCTCCAAGTGACACGATTGGGCGATGATGTAATGCAGTAAAACCATTTGTCTGAACAAAGTTCATCAATGGAAACGTAACCGACTTTCCTTTTGTATTCTTTAATGTAATCTTTGTAGCATCAAGTTCAGTAATCACGCCATCATCAGGAGCAAGTACGAGACGTCCTGTGTCTTTTGCTGCTGGACCTTCAATGCCAGTTGCAACAAGTGGTGCAGATGGTCGCAAACATGGTGTTGCTTGTTTCTGCATGTTACTACCCATGAGTGCACGCGCCGCGTCGTCATGGTTGATAAATGGCACCATGTTTGTTGCAATTGAAAATACCTGTGTTGTTGCAACATCTACATAATCAACTTCATTCCGTGCAACTAATTCTCGCTGACCTTTTAGACGTACTTCAACCTTTGCTTCAAATTTTCCATTTTCATCATATGGTACGCCCGCATGTGCAATGTGATAATCTTCTTCTTCAAGTGCATTAAGGTAATCAATTTTCTTTGTTACTACACCATTTTCAACACGCGCATACGGAGCTTCAATAATACCGAATTCGTTAATACGAGCGTACGTTGCAAGTCGAAGAATCAAACCGATGTTTGGACCTTCTGGTGTATGGATTGGACACAAACGTCCATAATGAGATGTATGCACATCACGAACTTCAATACCTGCTCGCTCACGTTCAAGACCACCCGGACCAAGTGCTGAAAGTGTTCGCAAGTGCTCAATTTCTGCAAGAATATTTTCTTGGTTCATGAATTGAGACAGCTGGTTTGTGGTGAAGAATTCTTTTATACGTGCCTGAAGTGGACGTGGATTGATGAATTGTACTGGTAGTGTTGCATCAACATCAATCGTCGACATTCGATCTTGTATATTTCGCTTCATGTGTGACATTCCAACACGTAGTTTCTGCTGGAACATTTCACCCATATAACGCACGCGACGACTACCAAGGTGATCGATGTCATCTTCTGTTGCATGTGGATCAATATTTAATGACCCAATGTGATTCAAAATATCAACTAAATCATCAAGAGAAATAATACGACGTTCCATTTCTTTCTTTCCTAAATCTTTTCCAAAACGCTTATTGAAGCGGAATCGTCCTACTGTGGAAAGATCATATCGTTCAGCACTGAAAATAGAATCAATAAATTCACGCGCATGGTCTGGTGTTGCCAAATCGCCATCACGTAATCGCTTGTAGATTTCAATATATGATTCATTTGCATTCTTTGCAGTGTCTTTTGCGAGTGTCTCTTTTATAAGAGTGCTCATTGGTGATTTCTTATCAAAGAGTGCAAGAATCTCTTCGTCTGTCTGTGCACCAAATACACGGAGGAGTGACGTAACCGCAAATTTTCGCTTACGATCAATACGTACGTATACTGCGCCGTCTGCATCAGATTCTATTTCTACCCATGCGCCTCGTGATGGAATTACTTTCGCACCAAAAAATCGCCCACCTTTCACTTCTTGCATCGTAAACGATACACCGAATGAACGAATAAGCTGAGGAACAATAACACGCTCTACTCCGTTGATCACAAATGTTCCGTGATCAGTCTGTAGTGGAAGATCAGCAAGGAAGATTTTTTGTTCTTTCTCACTCCCGTGTGTTTTGTTACGTAAAAGCACCGTTACCTTGAGCGGGGCATCGTATGTCGCATTTCTCTCTTTGGCTTGGTGTTCATTGTACTTTGGTTCTCCAATCTCAAAGTCCTTAAACTCCAATTCAAACTTCTTCCCCGCATAATCAGACAGCGGAGAAAACTCTTTGAGTACTTCTTTAATCCCATTAGTAATAAGCCACTCGAATGATCGTGTCTGATTCTCGACAAGATCAGGAAGTGACGTCAGCGGTTTCTTGAACCGTGCAAAATATTTTTTATTGAGTCCCATGGCTCAAAGTGGTTAATATTTCTACTCTCTGTTGCGCGTTGCCTCCAGGACAACAAAAATTACCTTAATAGCCAACTACATTAAGGCTTTTAGAAAAACTATTTGATTATTGCGCTATAGTAGAAATAGAGCTCGTAATTAATGCATTAAAAAAGTCAGTACTTCCATAACTCAATCACGCAATCAATGCTTAACGCCTAGTATACCTATCTGAATGAACATGTCAAGCTTTTTTATCCACAGGTACTTTTTTTATAAATATGGCATGAGAGACTTGGTGCGAGATGCGCGAATCGCCCTGTCATCCGACAGGGCACCATATCGAATACTATGATGAACCACATTGTGCGGATACCGAGAATCGAACTCGGGTTTTAACCTTGGGAAGGTCACGTCATACCATTAGACTATATCCGCTCACATTTAATTATAACAGCTTTTTTTAATATTTTAGAAATAATTATTGGCTCTAGACTAGCTAACACATGCTAAACTAGAGAATATGTTGAAAAGAAAAGCTCGATTAGGAAAAAGTAAAATCAAGAAATTGGTGGAATGTTTTGTTGCAGATGTATCAGCAACACAAGCAGGA
>Ga0210057_1001316_pt1 | contig 38001 bp, 47 predicted proteins | sample CryGeyCG2114_010_2_FD_183968 | JGI IMG/M metagenome (GOLD analysis project Ga0210057, IMG submission 183968) | Groundwater microbial communities from aquifer - Crystal Geyser CG10_big_fil_rev_8/21/14_0.10 (SPAdes) (version 2) | ecosystem: Environmental > Aquatic > Deep subsurface > Groundwater ... | reverse complement strand
GAGTAACCGCACTTTCCGCACGAGCGCCGGTTCTTGTGTTCGGCCAGACGCACGCCGGCGCCGCACTTGGGACACGACTTGCCGGGCTTGTAGGGCTTGATTTTCTTCTTGTTTTCAGCCATTTACTGAATCACTCTTCTTCCGCCGGCTCTTCTTCCTTCGGAGCCTCTTCAGCCGGCTTTTCCTTGGGTTTTTCCTTCTTGGGCTTTTCCTGCTTGGATTTCCCGTCCTTGGATTCAACTTTTTGCTGAACCCGCTTGGCGAGGTGTGCGGGCTCGAATCTCTTCAAGGAGTCAGCCGAGGAATAAATGCGCGCGCGCACCTTCACCGAGTTGCGGCCGTACCTCTGCTCTATTTTCTGGATTGAGACGAATTCGGGCTTTGAATCGAACGCCGAAACTATCTCCGGCAAGAGTTGTTTGCGTGAAGGAGTTGAGCCGCCGAACTCGAATTCCAGCACCGCGTCAATACGGTCAAACAACTTGTTCTCCTTTTTCTCCAAAACCTTCAAAGCCATTAGTGAATCACTTTATTTTCAGTGCGTATTTCCCCGTACTCTTCGCATCGATTTCCTTGGCTATCCGCGAGTTTTCGGGGTTGATCATCAAAATGTATCCTTCCCAGTCCTTCGTCAAATCAGTTCCCTGACACAACGGGCAGGCGTCGCCCGAAACGATGTACCTGCACGAACGGCACGCCTTCTGCGTCATTCCCCTTCAACCTCTTCTTCCAGCATCACTTCCTTGTGCTTGATTTTCCTGGGCTGGGATATTGAAGGCGTCAACTTTCCGAGGCCCTCTGGCCTCATCGTCAAAGCGATTTTCGACGAGATGACGGAGTCCTTTAAGCTCACAGTGGCAACCTTGGCGCGCACGAAATCGCCTTTCTTCAACGACTTTTTGGTTTGCCTGCCGACGAGGGACTGCGTCCTCTTGTCGTAGGAAAGGTAGTCGTTGGCGACCTGGGAAACGTGAACCAACCCATCCAATGGGCCTAGGCGCACGAAGGCGCCGAACTCCACTATTTCAGTCACCTCGCCGTCCACGACTTCGTTGACCTCGGGCTTGAACAAGAGGACTTCAAATTCCACGTCAAAGTAACCCGCGCCGTCCCCGTGAATCACGTGGCCCGGCGAAACGATTTTGGCCTTGTTCACGCAAACCAGCACTCCCTCCTCGCGGTTGATGGAGCGCTCGTGCTTCTGCCTAAGCATCTGCAACGCGGCTTTGTCCAACTTCAAGTTGAACAAGTCCGGCGGTATGCGCACGCTTTCCTTGAAAGTAACCAGCTTATACATCGGAACCCACGAATCAGGTTACGGCTAGACGGCCGTAATTCCTCAACACTATAACTTGAATGCCCGCGTTTTTTAACCTTTCCGCGAGGGCGCGGTCCCCAGTCGCAACCGCGCACTTGTTGCGCGACGCCCACCCCAAAACCGCGTCGTCCGCGCGCCCCCTTGCTTCAACGATTTCACACTCCTTTTCAGTTGCTTCCGCGAGGCCCGGAGCCTTCTCCTTCAACTCCTTCAAGCAAGGCGTCAACACGACCAAACGCGTTGCGCCGAGTTCGCGCGCCTGGCCGAACACGTCAACGCGGAAATCACGCATCCACAGCAGGGCGCTCGTGTCAAACAATACAATCATGGAAAGAGTAAGGATTCAAAGAAATTAAAATTGAGCGGGCCCGGGGGGATTCGAACCCCCGACCTTCTGGTTAAAAGCCAGCTGCTCTGGCCAAGCTGAGCTACGGGCCCAATCGTCAAAAATAGGAGGTTAATTCATTTATTTCCGTTTGTTTTCGGTCCCGGCACCAAGTTGTTTGAGCACCAACTTGAAGACATCCTCCTTTTGCGCGCGGTCGGGCACCGCCACCTTCCTCAAAACGCCTTTTCCCTGGTAGTAATTGATTAACGGCGCAGTCTTTTGCCGGTAAGTGCGCAGGCGTTGCTCTATTCCGTGAGGCGTGTCGTCTTCGCGCTGGTACAACGCGCCGCCGCACTCCGAGCACTCGGCGGCGGGTTTCCCGCGAAAATTGTAAATCTTGTTGCATTCGCGGCACGTCCATCGCCCCCCCAAGCGGCGCTTGATTTCCGCCTCGGATGCGTCGAGATAAACCACGGCTTCAAGGGCCTGGTTTAATTCCGCCAACAACGCGTCCAATGCCTTTGCCTGCGGAACCGTGCGCGGGAAGCCGTCCAAGATGAACCCGTTTTCGTAGGCGGACTTTGCTAGTTCCTGTTTTAACAGTTCAATTACCTTTTCGTCAGGAACAAGGCTGCCGTGCGCCATTAACTCCTGGATTTCCTTTCCCGCACCTTCGTCGGGCAACGCGCGAAACAAGTCGCCAGTTGAAACGCGGGGCAGACCAAACTGTTTTTCAAGCATTTCGCCTTGCGTGCCCTTGCCCGAGCCAGGCGCGCCAAACAACACAATTACCCGGCCCATGTTTCACTCAACCAGTTCCGCGGAGGCATACAACCGCCATCGGTTGCCCGCACGCCTCATGACGGCTATCACGTCGTTGCCAGTCAAGACAACGGGTTTCTTGAGTTTGAGTTTGACCTTCCCCTTTTTCTGTTTGACCACGAATCCCACGGTGGTCGCCGTGCCCACGCCCAGCACGAGGGGCTCGTTTTCCACGAAGGTCTCGGCAAACGGTTCCAAGACGCGCGGAAACGGCTTGATTCTCGCAATCAACTCATCCATGACGGGAAGCTCCTCGTCCGCGCGCGTGACCACGCACCCCGTCAAGGAATCCGCTTTGGTGAACGTGGGGTCCAGGTCGGTGGCTATGGCGACCAGCCCGCCGGGGCCCGCTTCCTCAAGCGTGGAATCTCCCGCGTGCAATGCCTTGATTTTCGTGGTCAATGGAATGTAGGACTCGCGCCCTTTTTGTTCGCGGCGCGCCCCCGGCGAAATCCTGACTTCATCTCCTTTGCGGAACTCGCCAGTCACTATGGAGCCGCCCACCACTCCGCCGGTAATCCTGTCCAACGCCTTGCCGGGCTTGTTTATGTCAAAGCTTCGCGCAATCATGAGGCGGGGAGCCGCGTTCCTGTTTCGTTTCGGGGTTGGAATGTGTTCCTGAATCGCTTGAATCAATGCCGAGAGGCTGACGCCGCTGTTCGCCGCCGTCGGAATTATGGGTGCGTCGGCGAATCGCGTGTCCTTCAAGAAGTCGCGCAACTGTTGGTGATGCTTTTTCACCTGCGCCTTTTCAACGAGGTCAACCTTGTTCTGGGCGACCACGATGTTTTTGATGCCGGACGCCTCCAAAACCACGAGGTGTTCCTGCGTCTGGGGTTGGGGGCACTCCTCGTTCGCGGCTACTACGAACAGGGCGCCGTCCATTATTGACGAAGCGGCGATGACCGTGGCCATCAGCGTCTCATGCCCCGGCGCGTCAAGGAACGACACGCGCCGCACTACTACTCCTTCGGTGCTCAAACAAGGGCACTGCTCCCCAGAAAAGAATTTGCCGCACGACTTGCACTTCTTGAAGTCCACGTCGGCGTAGCCGAGTTTGATGGTGATGCCGCGCTTCTGTTCCTCGCTGTGCTCGTCCGCCCACTTGCCGGTCAACGCCTTGGTGAGCGTGGTCTTGCCGTGGTCCACGTGGCCAACGACGCCTATGTTTACCTCTGCCTGAACCATTAAAATTCCTTGAAAGATTTTGATGCCCAGCGTTTAAAACAACTATTGTTTTGGGCGCATGCTGGGGAAGAGGACCACTTCCTTGATGCTCGTCTGGTCGGTGAAAATCATTGCGAGGCGGTCCACGCCGATGCCCATGCCGCCCGTGGGAGGCATGCCGTACTCAATCGCCTCCAGGAAATCTTCGTCCATGGGCTGCGCCTCCTCGTCCCCTTTTGCGCGCGCCGCTGCCTGCTCCTTGAATTTCTTGCGTTGTTCAACGGGGTCCGACAACTCGGAGTACGCGTTGCCGCACTCCTGCCCTCCGATGAACAACTCAAACCTTTCCGCGAGCCGCGGGTTCCCACGCTTGCCCTTGGTCAGCGAGCACAGGAACGCGGGGTAATCGCACACGAAGCACGGGTCCCACAAATCCGGCAAAACGAATTCGTCGAACAACGCGTCGATTACGTGCGCGCGCGTTGGCTCGGCCACGTCCAACCCCTTTTCCTCAACTATTTTTCCGGCTTTTGCGTCTGTCAGCAAAAGAACGTCCACCCCGCTCTCCTCCTTGATTGCTTTCACGAATGAAACCCTCTTGAAGGGCGGCTTGAACGAAATTTTTTTGCCTTGGTAATTGAATTCGTGCGAGCCCTTGAGTTCCCCGGCGAGGAACGCCATCAATTCCTCGGTGAAAGCCATGACGTCCTCGTAATCCTTGTAGGCCTCGTAAAACTCCACCATCGTGAACTCCGGGTTGTGCATTGAATCAATGTCCTCGTTGCGAAAATCTTTTCCGAACTCGTAAACCTTTTCCAGGCCCCCGATTATGAGGCGCTTCAAGTAGAGCTCGTCCGCGATGCGCAAATAAAAGTCGGCGTCCAGCGCGTTGTGCCGCGTCTTGAACGGCTTGGCCGCCGCGCCCCCGTAAACGGGTTGCAGTATCGGCGTCTCCACCTCAATGAACCCGCGGCCGTCAAAGAATCGCCGCATCAACGAAATCATTTTGGAGCGCTCCACGAATATTTCGCGGACCTCCGGGTTCACAATCAAGTCCAGGTAACGCTTGCGGTAACGCGTCTCCGTGTCCGTCAAGCCGTGAAACTTTTCGGGCAACTGCCTTAATGCCTTTGCCAGGACCTTGAACTCCTTGACGTGAACGCTTTTCTCGCCGCGCTTCGTCTTCGTCACAGGGCCCTTCACGCCCACGATGTCGCCTGCCTCCAACTTCGCGAAAACCTCGTAGTTTGGCAGGCCTGCTTGCGCGAATACTTGCACGTCTCCCGACGCGTCCCGCAACTTCGCGAAGCACAGCTTGCCGAAAGACCTCGTAACAATCAACCGGCCGGCAAGCGAAACCTTTTTTCCTTCAAGCGCGTCGTAGTCGTCAACCACTTGCTTAGCGGAGTGCGTGACTTCATAGGAATAAGGATAGGGATTAACTCCTGCGTCCAGCAACGCCTTCCTCTTCTTCAAGCGCTCGTCCATGACCCAGAAATAACGGTTTGCGAAGTTATAATTATTGGTTGTTGCGCTTTCACGGCCGGAACCATTCGACCGAGTGATGCACAAAGCATTACGAGGGTTGTGGTTTCAATCAAGGTTGAAACCACTCGATTTCGTAGTATTCAAAGCGGCTTTCGGGCAGGTCAATTCGCTTCACGCGGTAGTAGGTCACGCTCGTTTCGCGGTCGCAAATCGCAAGGAGCAGGTCCAAGCCGAGCTTGGTTGCCTTTTCAATTGAGCGCGACAATTCCTCGCCTCCTATCTCCTCTTCCTCGCTCAACGCCAGCATGGCGAACCGCGGCTCGTGCTCCTTCGGGTTTCGCGGGACCCCGTGCTTGCGGTGAAACAACAAGTAATCCAGGTCGCCCTTGCCCTTGCGCTTCCTTCCCGGAATCGCTAGGATGAACGTCTTCTTGACGCCGTGCGCCACGCGGATGGCGCGCGCCCACTCGCTGATGATCATTTTGGCGTGGCGCGGGAAAATGTGTATCACGTGTCTTGAGTGCATCCATTCGGCGTCCTCCTTCGTGGGTGAGGCGCCCGGGAAGTATAAGCGGAAGTGCGTGCCGAACTTGAAGCCCGTTTTCACGACAAATCCGCGCAACCGGAAGTCCTCGTAAACGTCGTACAACGACTTGAAGTCCGAACGCCGTGCCTTGGCGGCGCGGACGATCGCGGCCTTGGAGGCGTCCGTTTCGTAACCGGAGTGCTTCATCAGGAAAAGGGTTTCGTAAACGTCCAGCTTGAGGTAGCGGCCGTGCTTGCGCGCCTTGTAGGTCCCGTACTGGCCCAGCCAGCAATCCTCGTAAAGGGAGCGCCCAATTTCCTCGTCATCCATCACGCTCAACAAGTCGTCTTCAAAGAATATTCCCTTGGCGCCGACCTTCGGGGCAACGAATTTCTTGGAAGGGTATTTCACGACGGGGCTGCGGCCGTAATCAGTTGTCGCCTCGGTTGCCGGACGCGCCACCAAGCCGCGGTCGCGCCAGTCCTTGAAGCAGTAGTAGCGCGCCAGCAACTTGGGTTTTTTTAGTGCGGCCACGAGTTGGTTGAACGAAATTTTTTCTCCCTCTTTTTCGCAGGAAGCGTTTCGCACGTCCATGAAATACATGGCTTCCTCCGGCTCCAAGAGCACGCGGTCGCCTTTGCCCAGGTAAGGCAAACCGAAGAAGCCCTTGTGCATTGCCTGCACGCTTGCCGCGTCCTCGACCAACACTTTTTTTCCGTCAAATTTTAGGTAGACCGCCATGAAGGAATCACGTCAAGCGGCCGCCTTGTTCCAGGCAGGCGCGCCAATAAATGCTTATTATTTTTTCGCCGTAGCGCGAGCCCAACCCGTTGCCGGAATGGCGTTCGCCGTCGTGGTAGCCGGGGAGTCCGCAGCACGCGTTTCGGTCAAACCCGCCGCACCCCTCGTAAGAGCCGCGGTCGTATTCTGTTTGGCAGGCCCGAACCATGCTCTGCGTCCAGTCCGCGCCCCCTCCTACCTCCTGCTTGTACAGCGAAACCGCGCGCGCCAGGGTTCCCTCGCCGCGGTTGTAGGCGAACAGGGTTGCCTCCGTAATCGTTTCAGTGTCCTGGTTTGGAAGCGCGCGTTTCACGGCGAGGCAGTTGCTGATTGATTTCTTCAAGCCGAGTTCAATGTTTTCCTCGTAGGCGCAACCCCCTTTTTTTTCGCAGTCCGGAATCTGGAATAGCCCTTGGATTCCCGCGGGGTTGCACGAACTCTCCTGGTAGAGTTTTGAGAAGAGCATGAGCAGGTTCGGGTCGTTGCACGCCGAAGCGTAGCCGAGTTGTTCCGCCGCTTTTTTCACGTCCGAGTAAACGCTTTGACAGGCGGAAAGGGATGGTGGCAGCCCTTGCCGGGCGCCCACGCACGAACCCTGAATCAACGCGGATCCGCCTCCGCCCACGTAAATCCTGAGCGATTCGTATTCCGTGACTCCCGCGAAAACCAGCGTGGAAAACATTAAGGCAAACAGGAGCGTCCTCACTTTGCCGGTGCCTCCGAAAAGGGTTTGCGTAAAACGAATCGCGTTTTCTGGTTTTCTTCTTCGAACACGGCTTCGGGGTACTTCAAGACGTGGAGTTGCGGGATTTGGAGGGGGGCACCCGGGGATTCCGCGTTCACGGCAATTGCCGCACCCTTAGCCGGCAACCCATTCAACAAGGAATAAATGGAGACTGGCAATTCGGAAAGGTCTTCCTCTATCACGGCGAGCACGGCGTTCCTCACCTCGGACTCGAACGGGGACAGCACGGAGTCCAATGCCAGCAAGCGCACTTCCTTTGGAAGGGGCGACAAGTCGTAGTAAAAAATCTTGCTTGAACCAGTGGAAAGCGCGAAGTTGGGTGGAGGAGAACGGTTGAACACGTTGGGCGCGGTCTTCTGCAACACTTCAAGGCAGCGGCTCACCTTCTGCCCGGCATAAGAGTCCAACGGAACCTTGTGCAACAATTCGGCTATTGTTGACGGAAGCGAGCGCAGCCCCTTGAGCACCGCGGCCGCTTCAACCCCGAGCCCCATGCATTCCGCGAAGAAAACAGGGTCAATTCGCGACAAGTCAATGAAAAAATCCTTTCCGGGCACGCGGCTCTCGAACGGGGAATCCACCCACAACGCCCCCGACTCCTCCAGCCACTCTTTTGGAGGCGAAAAGTTCTTGAGTGCCTCCAACCGCTTCGTGGAATCAAATATTATGCAGGGCACGCCCGAAACCAGCGCGTTCTCGCACGTAACCGTCAATGCCTTCAAGCGCTCCTCCTTCAACCCTCCGACCACGATCAGGGAAAGCGAATCCGAATAAACGTTTTCATCCCCCGCCTTGCCAAGGGATGGGTGCGCGTGCGGCTTCAACTCCACCTTCGCCGAAGGCGAGAACGAAAACAATGAGAACGGGTCGCCAAGGAGAGCCTCCCTGGCGCCGGGGTCGGCCCCGTCATCCAGGACTTCACCCTTGGTACCCTCGAGTTGCATCGCCTTCAACTCGTTGTACTGACTCTTGATTGCCGCGAAGAGTTCGCGCTGGTTGAATGAGACGTAAGCCGGCTTTGCTTCAAGCAAGGCGTAGGCGAGTTGCTGGTTGCCGGTCTTCTTCAATACCACGGTTTCCGCGTTGGCGGGGAGGTACTTCGAGTCGTGCAACAGGAAGACGCGCTTCATCAAAACCAGCACTCCCGTCACGGTCTTGTCCTTGTTCTCCTCGAACAAGGAGAGCAAAAGCATTCCTTCGGCGTTCTCGTAAAGCGTGACAGGGTGCGAAGCCCACTTGCCCGAGGCGAGTTGCTCCCACGGCCCGCAGGGAAGGTTCAAATCCATACCCTTATAGGAAGTAAACTCCCCCTAAAAAAGATTTTTAACCGATGAATGAGTTACTGATTCATGCCAAACGTGAAAGAAATAGTCACAAAAATGCTTGAGCGCGGCATGTCTGCCGACGAAGTCAAGTCCAACCTCAAACAACTCGGCTTCGCCAACGCCGACCAAATACTCGCCGAAGTCCAGGGCGGCGGGAAAAACAAAGGCAGCGCGCCAATTGGTTTCTCAGTGACCAGCATTGACGAATCAGGCGAGGAAAAGGAGTTGAACATGCTGGCGAGCCAGGGCGCCGGAGAAGCGCCCGCCGAGGTGACCACGGGCTCCTACGACTCCGTGAAAATCGCTAAACAACTGGACGACGCCATTGGCCTCATGAAAAGCATTGAAAAGCTCAACAAGCAGATTTTGAAGGCAAACCAGGACATCCTCAACAAGCTCGGAAAATAGCCCCCCAACAAACCTTTAAATAGTTGTAACTTTACAGTAGTAACACGTATCTGGTGGTTTGTTTGGGTCAAGACATGGTCGCAATTCTCATGGGCGTCCTGGTCCTGTTATTCGTCTTGGACGCCTCTTATGGCGTGAGCACCGCTTCGGTGATAAACGGGGCAGCAAACGCCTTGAATCCCGTCCATTTCCTGAACGCCACAATCAGCTCGGCAGGACACGGGTTCTGGGGCGTTCTGGCAGCCGTGGCGGCAATTGCCTTGGTTGCCTATGCGGGCGGGTTCGCGGTTTCCTCAATAGGACTTGAAAACACGTTGATGGCCGGCGCATTCCTCTTGTTCTTGTTGCTAGTGGTCTAACGTTTCCGGTGAACCAATTCAATTACCTGGGGCTCGTCCTTTTTTTCATCCTTTTTTCCGCCTCCGAGAAACAAGGAGCCCAAGGCCTTCCCGAACCAGTTGATTATCTTCCCGAAGGCAGAACCCATTCCCTCCAAGCCCGCGTTGGAGCCGCCTTTCTTGGTTGAAGCAGACGGCCCCGAACCACTTGAAAAGGCGGAGGACACAACCACCAGAATAATTGCGATGAGGCAAAGGAACGCGATGAAACCCATGGCCGCCGAAGTGAAGTAAAAGAATCCCAGCAAGAGCAGCAACAAAGCGGTCACGTTCACCCGAACCCGCCCCCGTACGCGGGCTTGTCATCGCCTCCGCGAACAATCAGCAAGACGACCACGACGAGCGCACCCACGACAACGTAAATCGTGTTCTCCCCGAAGTTCATTGAGCCGGCGGCTAGCGCCAGCACGAGGCCCACCACCGCGGCAAGCAGCAACAACTTTGTTTTGGAGGACGCCAGCAACAACAAGAAGAGCACGGCAGTAAGCCAGTAAATCTGCGCTTTAGCCGCCAAAAGCATTAACACGATTATGAAGAGGAACGTGAAATCCATTTTATTTGCCCCACTCCCACGGCTTTACCTCGCCGAACGCGCCCCACAAGAAGAGCACTGCGAAAAGCGTGTACCTAAACCATTCGTAGGGGATGACCACTATGAAGACCACTATCACGGTTACTATCAGCGCGAGGAACGGCGAGTTGATGAAGCCGCTCGACAACTTGTTGTACAACCCGAAGAACACGAGTATCAAGACGATTAGGCTGAACGCCTCCCAGAAGCCGAGCAGCAACGGAAACATGGAATTATTTTCGCTTTTTCTTCTTTAAAGGCCTGCGTTTGGCCTTGTTTCCGGCTGGCTTGACGCCCAGGAATTCCCCGACGCCTCCTTCAACGTCGCGGAACAGGCGCCGCCAGTTGACCAGCAACTCGCCTTCGTACAGCAAGCCGAGCGCGAGCACCCCGAAAAGGAATCCCGTCATGAACCACGAGAACAGCTTGTCGGACAACAAGAACGCGCCTTGCGAACCCGCTTCAACGAAGAAAAAGTATTTCCCGTTCAACAAGTCGTACACGTAGGCGGAAACGGAGAGCGCCAGCAAAATCACTATCACGCGCCACTTCCAGCTGAAGTACTGCACGCGCTTGCGCCCCAGGTAAGTGTAATAATCCAGCAAACCACCCAACTTTTTTCCAGCCACTGCAATCCCCCCACTCAATCTATGTTGTATTTTTGCCTCACCGTCAAATCCGTGCGCTCAAAACGGCTCGGAAAAAACGTGTTGAACAGCTGCGAGACCACGGGCATCAGCCACAGGACTCCAGAAGTCAGGATGACCCACCCGATGACGCCAAAAGAACCGAAAAAAGGGTGCTCAAGCACCAGATAGTAAACCAGTATGCCTCCCACTGCCAGCGTGAGCAGAGGGGAAAACGCGAGGTGGTCGCGCGTCCACGAGTAATACCACCACGCAATGAAAATCAGCCAAAGCCACCACGCATAGGTTATGAGGTTCCACAACTCGCCTAGGAAGAAAATCAACCCAAACGCCTCCTCTGGCTCGCCTCGGCAAAAAATTCCTCGCTCGCGGGACCAGCAATGGCCTTCTGAAACGGTTTTGAAGCGCGCTCGTATTCAGCCGACGAAATCTCGCCTTCTCTAAGGGCCTGCTGCAATTCCCCGAGGCGTTGCTGCGCCTTGACCTGCTCTTCCTTTACGAACCGGTCGCCGCCGTGCTGATAGCCGAGGAACGGCATCAAGCCGAACTGGATGAACATCTGCAGGTGCGAGCCGAGCACCACGAACAACAAGAAGAACGCGGCGAGCAGGGTTACCGACAACCCGTGCAGGAATATCACGTAAGCCGAGGCAACCGTGGCCAGACCCATCAACAGCTGCGCGTCCCGGAAAGTCATGTAAATCCAGAACATCAGGTAAGAGAAAACAATTACCTGTAACACGAAGTACAACTCGTTCATCGTGGACAGGATTCCCGCCGCGAAAATCAGAAGAACCCCCTCGCTACGAGCAGGACCCCCAGCAAGATCAGGCTCGCCATGAAGTACTTGAACGCCCGCCTCCAATTCGCGTAAAACGAGCCGCGGCCCGCAAAATCCTCCAACGCACTCTCGCCCACGAGAATCGCGGAACGGCACGCCAACGCCTGCGGCACGAAGAACAACAAGTCAAAAGCCGGCAGTGCGTGAAGCGAAAACAGCGACCCGTACTTGAGGCCTTCAACGGCCAGCGCCAGGGGCGCCGCAAAACCGAAGAACAACAGCGACGTGATGAACACGAAGAAATACGAGTTGGTTATGGATGCGAACTCGCCGACCTTGAAGTGGTAGGGCGCCTCAAAACAATACTCCGAACCCGGGTTGGAAACGTTGTACAAGTAAACCGAGAAAAAGCAGGCAACGAACAACGCGCCCGAAAGCACTACGAGTTTATCCATCGCAAATTTAACTCCGAAACCACTTAAATAGTTATATCATGATTCACGACTACGAGCCCCTCATCAAGGACGAATGCTCGCTCGCCATGAAGGAGCCCACGAAAAAAGCCGCGCAAATAATCGCCGACGCGATTCACGCAAACAAAAAAATACTCGTGCGCTACCACGACGACTGCGACGGCGTGTGCAGCGCCCTCCTCCTGGAATCCGCAATTAAACGCTACTCGGAGGACGCACACCCCGTGATGAAGCAAGGCGACTCCGCCGTGTATGCCGAAGAAGACGCGAAATACGACGCCGAACGCCTGGAAGGGGAGGAACGCCCCCTGATTGTTTTATTGGACCACGGCGCGAACTCCGAGAGTTTGAAAGGCGTTGCCTTCGCCGCGTCATTCGCCGGCGTCCTCATCATAGACCACCATCCCCCGCACGAGGAAACCATTAAAGCCGCCTCTCATTACCTGGGCCCCTTCAAATACGGCGGCGGCTCCCAACACTGCGCCGCCCTCTTATGCCACGGCGTGGCGCAAGCGCTCACCAACAGCGCCGAAGAAAACTACGCATGGTACGCCTTGGACGCCGACCACAGCCCCCTGTCAAAGCAACACTTCAAGGAATCCGTGGTAATCGACTACCTCGCCGTCACCCTTGAACGCCCCAAGCCAAGCAAATACCTGGAAGTCCTGGAAAACCCGACCGCAGTCCAGGCCTGCTACTTGCGCGCCGTGAACGCGGTGAAAGCCGCGCTGGAACGCGCGAAAAGCAGGATGCACTCAATCCACACCAAAAAATTTTCTTTCTATTTACTGGACGTTGACTTCCTGGAAAAAGGGGGTTACCCATCAAAGGGAAAAATCGTGAACGCCTTCCAAGACGAGCACGAGGAAGAGGACTGCGTGAGCATCGCCTACGGCGACACCACCGCCTTGTTCCGCGTGAGTTGCGGCGCCCACGAAAAGGGCTTCAAGGCAAACAAGTTTATTGATGAACTCAAGGCGCGCCTGCCCAACAAAATCTTTTCCGGAGGCGGACACGAACAAGCCGCCAGCATGCGCTTCAAAAAAGGCGCTTTAAACGAAGTCCTGGAAGAAATAGGAAAACTCATTCAAACTCGGTAAACCTGCACCATTGGAACGCCTTGCACGCGCCTCACGCACGACGCGTCCGCGAATTTCCCCAGCGCGGCAACCGCTTTTTCGCCTACCGCGTTCACGTTTGACTCCTCGTCCAACAACGCCTTGACTTCCGCCGCTGTCACGCGCTCGCCCTCGTAAAACGAGCGGTAAGCACTCAAGTCAACCACGACATCGCCTTCGCGCAAAACGCGGCCCAGCAACCCGGCATCGCAAATCGCAACCACCCGCGCAACACTCCCGTCCGGGCGCGGCCTCTCGTGAACCTTCGCAAACACAACCAATAATAAAAAAAGCGGATATTTAAAACAAGGCAACCGAATTGATTAGTGGGAAAGGGCTGGAGGAAACTGGTTGAAAGAAGCTACCCAGTTTTACTCGTGCACTTCCTGTGCCGGGGAGTGGTGAACGAATACGTTGAAAGGGTTCTGGGTTGCGACCTGGGATGCAAGAAATACTTGTACTTGGACAAGGAAGTCTTCATGGAGGAAGACAACTTTGAAGCCCTTCAAACAAAGCTAGTTGAAAAAATAGAGGAGAACGGAGTCGGCCTCCTATCGGAGTTCGCCGAAAAATGGAGGGAAAAAACAGGGGAATTAATTGCCCTTGCCCAAGACGTCAATGAATCCGCAGAAACCAAGACGGACGCGGAACTGGCGGACCTCTTCAAAAAATTCGCAAACAAGAACTATGAGGCGTCCACCTCCATGTTGCTGCCCTTAGAAATACAGGAATTCCTTGAAAAAAGAATTAGAGGCATGCTCGAGTCTAGGGGCGAAGGAAACGTGGAGCAAAAACTGGCAGTTCTAACCGCCCCCGAAAAAGTCGCTGAAAATGCCAGAGAATTCGAAGCCCTCCTATGCTTGGCCGCAAAAACAAGAGCGGCGAACTTGAAACTCTATGACTTGAACCAGGAAACCCTTGATTCAATTGACGGGCACATACGAGGATTCGGCTGGATCAACGCCGGGGGTTTTGAAGGAAACCCATGGACAAGAAAGCAAATCATTGAAAGGATGAGGGCGTTGAAAAACGACCCGCAAAAAGCCTTGGAAGAAATGCGAGAAGGGAAGCGGGCCAACAAGGAGGAAGCCGAAAAACTAATGAAGAAACTCGGGTTAAACTACGAAGAGGAAACCATAATCAAAATTACCAAGGAATACCTTTTCATCAAGACCATGCGAATGAACGCATTCATGAAGGCGAATTTCATTGCGCGTCCCTTCCTCTCGGAGATTGCGAGTAGGACGCACATCGGCTTCTTCGACCTGGTTTACCTGACCCCTGAAGAAATAACTGATTACCTGGAAAAAAGGACGGAGCCCGACAAAAAAAAGCTGGAGGAAAGAAAACGCGGCTACGGCGTTTTAATCCTGGAAAACGAAGCCCGCACATTTGAAGGGAGGGACCTGCAAAACTTCAAAAAACAATTCCTTGTTGAGGAAGGTTCGAGACAAGTGCAGGAATTGAAGGGAAAAACCGCGTTCAAAGGAGTGAAAAAAGGCATTGTAAAAATCGTGAAAGGCATATCCGACCTGGCGAAGGTCCGGCAAGGCGACGTAATGGTGACGCCGATGACCGAACCCAAATTCGTTCCGGCCATGGAACGGGCGGCGGCATTCGTCACGGACGAGGGTGGAATCCTCTGCCACGCCGCAATAGTTGCACGTGAAATGAGCAAGCCCTGCGTTACCGCAACCAAAAACGCTACGAAGGTATTGAAGGACGGCGATTTGGTGGAAGTGGACGCAAACAACGGCGTGGTAAGAATCCTTGAACGGGCTTGAACCGCAAGACAAAACGTTTTAGTATCACTCCCGCGCTAACAACGGTGCGGAACGTGCAGGAATAGCAAATGCCCATCTTTTTCTTTCAAAAAAGAAAAAGCTAGGCGCACCAAAAAGAAACGTTTTAGTATCACTCACACACTAACAACGATGCGGAACGTGCAGGGGTAGCAAAGCCTGGTCAAATGCGATGGACTCAAGGTCTCCGGGTTGAGCAACCCGCGATGTGTTATCCATTCCGCTAGCGGTTCGAGGGTTCGAATGCCCATCTTTTCTTTTGTAAAAGAAAAGCTAGGCGCACCAAAAGAAAACTCGGCTGAGAATCCCTCCCCCTGCATCCATTTTATGCTAGCTGAAGCTAGGCGATGAATTTTAAGCGGCGTTCTAAAATTTGCAGCGCTTTAAAGTTTCTTCAAGGTCTTCGCGCGCGGGCCGCGCTCGCCGGATTCAACCTCGTATTCCACGGAGTCGCCGGGCGTGAGAGCCGCGCCGCCTTCAATCGCGGACTTGTGCACGTAGACGTCCTTGCCGTCGTCGCCCGTGACGAACCCGAAACCGCGCTCGGAATTAAACATCTTTACTTTCCCTTTCATCCTATATCACCTTCTTGGCGTTTTGCTTTTGAATGCAGACTCAACACTATTTGCCCTACGGCAAGACCGAGCAGCATCAATAAGTTCATACGATTTTTAGCGGTCACAGAATAAAAGCGTTCGCAGCGGACGGCGTGGCAGTCACCGGCACGGAGACGACCGATACAAGCGTGACTATTACTTACACGCAGCCCGTGACGGACGACCCCGAAGACGTTTACGCGACCTGGGCATACCTCTTCAGCACCGCCCTGGAAAGCGCGCCCAACCCCGACCAAATAGAGACTCTGATTATCATCTGCAACTTTGAGGACGGCGAGAAGGTGAGGGTTTCCAGCGACCCGCAAACCGTCAAGAAATTCTTGGACGGCGAAATTGACGCGTGGGAATTCCTTTACAAACTTGACATGGAACCGCTGACCAAGGGCCCCCTGATATGGGAGGGCTGAAAACCATTTTAATAACCGCCGCATAAATGCATTCATGCGCAAGGTAACGCTCTTCGTCGTCGCTGTCGCCGCAGTCATGCTCGCGGCCGGCTTGTTCTTCGCCCCGCAGTTGCCGGAGCAAATGCCGTCGCACTGGAACGCGGCCGGGCAGGTGGACGGCTATATGCCAAAGGACTGGCACGTTTACGGGTTCCCAATTGCAACGCTCTTGCTTGGCTTGCTCCTGGTCTACTTACCCGAAATAGACCCACTCAAGAAGAACGTGAAAAAATTCCGCGAGGAATACGACTTGTTCACCGCGTTCTTCGCGGCGTTTCTGGCATTCCTTTACGGGGTAACCCTGGCGTGGGGCCTCGGATACGAATTCCCAATGAACCTCGCCGTGCTCCCTGCAATCGCCGGGCTGTTATACGTGTCAGCCGAGTTAATGGAGAAAAGCCAGCGCAACTGGTTCATCGGCGTGAAAACCCCGTGGACGCTTAGCAGCGACCGCGTGTGGAGGAAGACGCACGATTTGGCGGCGAAAATGTTCAAGGGTTTTGCCTTCGCGTTCCTCGCCTTGTTGTTTTACCCGCAGGCAATGCTCGCCGTAATGCTCGTCCTCCTCAGCGGCATCGCAATCATAATCGTTTACTCTTACCTGGCGTACAAAGAAGAACAAAAATGAAATTGCCGCAATTAAAACAGGTTAAAGCGTACGGGCGCAAACAAGGGTTGCGCGCCAAAAAAGCAATTAAACGCTTTGAATCGTTGGCGCGCTTGTTGAAGAAACGAGATTACAAGAAAGTGGACGAATTCTTTTTCTCGCGCGAAGAACTCCCGTTCTCCGGCAAGGAGTATTGGTTCATGAACTTCGTTTCAAACAAAGGCGACAAAACCCAGTTGGTGCTCACGTTTGGAAGGTCTGAGTTGCCGATGAGCATTAATGAACGCGTTGATTTGAATGGAAGTGTAGCCGCGGTTGGCTGGCTGTACAACGGAAAAAAGAAGGTGCTCTGGGATAAAGCGATGAAATTAACGCAGGAAAAAAGGGGGTTGAAAACCAAAGAATTCTCTTTTACCGGGTCCTACCCGGCATATGAACTGCAAATAGGGAAAAACACGTTGTTGAAGATGAAAAAAAGGCGGAAGGGCGCCGGCTACGAGATAACCAACACGTTCGTCAGGTCTCTCGGCGTGGGTTTAATCAACCTCTACGTCGACGTCAGCGGCGTGCTCGACGGTAAAAGGTTTACCGGCTCGGGATACGTGCAAAAAGTCGCGGCAATAACCCCTTTCATTCCGTGGAGATGGGTTCGCATCTCCTTTCAAAACGGGGCCATACTCGATTTTTTTGCTCCCCGCATCCCGGTAGCAGAACGCGAGTTCATGTCTTCCGCAACTTTTTTCGACGGCAAAAAAAAGCATGCGTTGAAGAATACGACGCTCAAAAAACTGGCTGGTGACCGGTGGTTGTTGAGCGGGGACGGGTTCGCCGCGTATTTGCGTTCGTATGCTTTCAAGCCGTTCGTGTTGCGCGGCGTGGGAGAATTCCATTACGACGAGTACTTCGTGGAATGCCTCGACTTCCATTACAAGAACAAAGAATTCGGGAAGGGAATCGGAATCGTTGAAGACGCTTACGGACTAATCGTTTAGTGCTTCCAGGCCCGGCAGTTTCCTGCCCGCAAGGAATTCCAGCATCGCGCCGCCCGAAGTAGAGACGTAGCCGAAGCGTGACGCGCGAACCCCCAACTTTTTCAATGCCGTGCCCGTGTCCCCGCCGCCAACCACGGTAAAGCCCTTGCACGAGGCAACTGCCTTGAAGAGTTGTTGCGTGCCCGCCTCAAAGCACGGCTTTTCATACATTCCCGCGGGCCCCTTCACGAAAACCGTTGCCGAATCACGGATTATTTTCTTGAACCCCTTGATCGTGCGCGAGCCCACGTCGAAAACGGGTTTGCCCACCTTGGGAACCTGCTCCAAGTCCAGCTCCACGCGGAACCCGTCCTTGTCCTCAAAAGCGAAGTCCTCGGGCAAAACTATTTTCTCGCCGTATTCCTCCAACAACTTCTTGAACCTCGGCAGGTGCTGCGTGAAACCCTTTTCTTCCAGGAACCCCTTCTTCGCGCCCAGGTCCACACCCTTCGCGAGAAGGAAGAGTTCGCCTGCCACCCCCGAACAAAGCACGCGGTCCACGGTGCCGCCGGGTAGAGACGTTTCAAGCAGGGAAAGCACTTCCTCCATTTTCGCGCCGCCCAAGCAGTAGGTCACGGGCCGCTCCGGCATCTTGAGTTTAGACAATGCTTCAAACTCCTTGGCCAAGGCGCGCCCCGCAAAACATGGCAGGACGCCTGAAAAGCCGACTACCGAGGTGTGCGGCCGGTGCGCGACCGAGAAGGCGTCTAGCACGAACGCGTCCGCCACGCCGGATAATTGTTTAACCATCAAGGTTTCGGGGGAACCAAGGTCTTCTTCGGCGTAAAAACGCGTGTTTTCCAGCAGGAAGATTTTCCCGTTAGTCATCTTCGCTATCTTGGACAGGACGCGCTCCGAAAAGAGTTCGTCAAAAAATTTGACTTTGCGTTTGGCGCTCTTGCCGAAAACCTTGGCGTGGCCCTTCAAGGAAGCAAAATCCTTCTTGCCTGGGCGCCCCTGGTGCGCCAGCAAAACCACTTTCGCGCCCTTGGACGACAACTCGCGCACGGTTTCGGCGTGCACTTCAAAACGCGGCCCCCCAACTACTTTGCCTCCTTCAATTGAGGAGTTCAAGTCCACCCTGACGAGGAGCGTCTTCCCCTTGACGTCGCCCAGTTCGTCCAAACCATTCATGAAGACAACAAGCGAAAACGGATTAAAATGCATTCCCCTAATGCGTGCGTGAAATGGTACGACTTGAACATTAAGGAATCCTTCAAGGTGCTTGACTCTTCAGAGAACGGGTTGAGCGACGAAGAAGCGGCGGCACGCCTGAAAGAACACGGTAAAAACCGCTTGACTGAAACCAAGCGAGCCGGGCCAATAAGGATGTTCTTGCAGCAATTCACGAGTTTCCTCATCCTCTTGTTAATGGCAGCGGCAATTGTTTCCGCACTCATCGGCGAATTCCTGGACGCGGCCGCAATAGCCGCGATACTCGTCTTGAACGCGGTCCTCGGATTCGTGCAGGAACACCGCGCCGAAAAAGCAATTGAAGCGTTGAAGGCGTTGGCAGCGCCGAAGGCGCGGGTTGTACGCGGCGGAGTTGAAAAAGAGGTTGACTCGGCGTTCCTCGTGCCCGGAGACGTGATAATCGTGGGGGAGGGCGACCGCGTTCCCGCGGACTGCCGCTTAATAGAAAGCATATCCATTTACTGCGATGAATCCGCGTTGACGGGCGAAAGCATTCCAGTTCCCAAGCAAACAAAGGAATTGCGTGACGGGGTGCCGCTGGCGGAGCGCTCCAACCTCTTGAATTCCGGAGCCGTGGTCACGCGCGGCCGCGGGCGCGCAATAGTCGTGCGCACGGGAATGAACACGGAGGTCGGCGCCATCGCCAGCCTCGTCCAGTCAACGGAGAGGGAGGAAACGCCGCTCCAAAAACAGTTGGAAGGCGTGGGAAAAAGCTTGGGGGTGGCCGCGCTCTCGGCTTGCATAATAATCTTCGCAATAGGCGTGTTCAAAGGCGAGCCGCTCATGAACATGTTCTTGACCAGCGTCACGCTCGCCGTAGCCGCCATACCCGAAGGCCTGCCCGCGGTTGTCACGATTACGCTCGCAGTCGGCGTCAAACGCATGGCAAAACGCGGCTCCATAATCCGGAAGCTTCCCGCAGTTGAAACCCTGGGCGCCGCCACCGTTATTTGCAGCGACAAGACGGGCACGTTCACCAGGAACGAGATGACCGTGCGAGTGATTTGGGACGGCGAAGACCACGAAGTCACCGGAAGGGGCTACTCGCTTGACGGCGAAGTGGGCAACGCAAGCGCGCGGACCGCCGCATTGCTGGAGACCGCCGCGCTCTGCAACAACGCTTCCCTCGTGGAGGAAGGCGGAGTGATGAAGGTGCTGGGAGACCCGACCGAGGCCTGCCTGCTGGTGGCGGCCGCCAAGGCCGGCGTTAACTACACGAATGCGCGCAACAACAACCACTTCGTATCCGAAGTGCCGTTCTCGTCTGAGAGGAAGATGATGACGGTAGTGCGCAGGCACGGCTCAAGGGAGGTGGTGCACTGCAAGGGCGCGCCCGAAGTCCTCCTGGAAAAGTGCACGCACTACCTGGAAGACGGGAAAACCAGGCCGTTGACTGACGCTGCGCGCAGGCGCATCCTCGAAAAAAACAAGGAGTTCGCGTCCAAAACCATGCGCGTCCTGGCGTTCGCGCAAAAAGAGGGCGCGGGAAGCGACCCGGAAAAAGACCTCATCTTCCTCGGCTTGGCCGGAATGAACGACCCGCCGCGCCCCGAGGCAAAAGAAGCGGTCGCCTTGTGCCAACAAGCCGGAATCCGCGTGGTAATGATTACGGGCGACAACGTGGAAACCGCGAAAGCAGTTGCAGGCGAACTCGGGTTGAAAGGCGAAGCAATCGAGGGAGGAGGCATAGATGCCTTAAGCGAAAACGAGTTCTCGCAAGCAGTCCGAAAAACCAATGTTTACGCGCGCGTCTCGCCCGAACACAAGCTGCGCATAGTGAACGCGTTGAAGGAGTTGGGCGAAGTTGTTGCGGTGACCGGGGACGGCGTAAACGACGCGCCCGCAATCAAGCGCGCGGACATTGGCGTTTCAATGGGGATAACGGGCACGGACGTAACCAAGGAAGCAAGCGACATGGTGGTCGCCGACGACAACTTCGCGAGCATCGTTGCCGCCGTGGAGGAGGGCAGGACGATTTACGCGAACATCGCCAAAGCGGCGCGCTACCTCATGTCGTGCAACGTCGGAGAAATATTCACCGTGTTCGTGGCAATACTGTTCGGACCGGGGGCGCCGCTGCTGCCCCTGCAAATACTCTGGATGAACCTCGCCACGGACAGCCTGCCGGCGCTCGCCCTCGCCGTGGAACCGGCGGAAAAGGACTTGATGAAGAGGAAGCCGAGAAAAAGGGACGAGGCAATACTTGGAAAACACAACGCGCTCCAAATACTTGGCTTCGGCTTGATTGTCTGCATCGGGACCCTGGCGGCTTATTACTGGTTCCTGCCGCAAGGACTTGAAAAGGCGCGCACAATCGCCTTCACGACGATAATATTGTTCCAGATGTGGCTCGCCATTGACTTCCGTTCCTCGGAACCAATCTGGCGCACCGGATTCCTGAAAAACAAGTGGATGCTGGTCGCGGTTGGCGCAGCCGTAATCGCGCAAGTCGCCGTCATCTACCTGCCCGCAGCCCAAACCATATTCCAAACAGTTCCGTTGACCTTGGGCGACTGGGCCTTGGCCGTCGCAGCGTCATCAAGCATATTCGTGTTGTCGCAGGCGCACAAGGCAATGAAGCGTTGACGGAAAACAAACAAGGGCAACTTGCCCCCTCCCCGAATCAATGCGAGTTCTTGAGAATCAGGCGTTGTTCCGCGGCCGCCACGATGCACCGCGCGCAATCAATTGCGTCGCGGTTCACGGAAATGCTGTCAATCCCGTATTCAACGAGTTTTTCCGTGAAGTCCGGGTAATTTGAGGGCGCCTGGCCGCAAATCCCGACCTTCACGCCGTGCTCGTGGCACTCATCTATCACGCGGCGAATGCTTTTCAGGACCGCCGGGTCGCGCTCATCAAAGTCCTCGGCAACCAGCGGCGAGTCGCGGTCCACGCCGAGCAGCAACTGCGTCAAGTCGTTGGAGCCGATGCTCATGAATGACACGCCGGCCTCGCAAAACTCTTTTGCGAGCACAACGTTTGACGGCACCTCGCACATCATTCCGAACTCGAAGTCGCGTGAAGCAAACAACCCCGCTTCCTCAACCATTTTGCGGCAAACCCTCAAATCATTGACCGTGCGCACGAACGGAATCATGAGCTTCAGGTTCCTGAGGCCGTACTTGTTGCGCACGCGTTCAATTGCCTTCAACTCCATTTTGAAGATTGCGGGGTCCTTCACGTACCTGAAACAGCCGCGGAACCCAATCATCGGGTTCTCCTCCTCGGGCTCGAATTCCTCGCCGCCGTCAAGGTTGCGGTACTCGTTGGTCTTGAAGTCGTTGGCGCGGTAAATCACGGGCCGCGGGTTGAACGCGGCGCAAACCTTGCGCAAACCCTTTGCAAGTGCCGCGACGAACTCTTCCTCCCGGCCCTCCTTAATCATTTTCCGCGGGTGTTCTCCTAGCGCGGCAATCATGAATTCGGCGCGCATCAACCCCACGCCGTCAACTTCGCGTTGCGCGACTTCCGCAGCGAGGTCGGGTTCGGCTAGGTTAACGTAAATGCGCGTGCCGGTAACGAAACCCGAACCGCTCCCGAATGAAGCTGGTTCCGCCTTCCTTCCAATTGAGGAATGCATTTCACCTTCGAAAACCTTTCCAATGGAGCCGTCCACCGTAACAATCCTGCCATCCTCAAGCAGCGTCGTCGCCTGCCCTGTTCCGACCACGCATGGAACTCCTAGTTCGCGGGAAACGATTGCGGCGTGACAGGTCACGCCTCCCTCGTCGGTCACTATGGCGGCCGCGCGCTTCATCGCGGGAACGAAGTCCGGCGAAGTCATGCGCGCCACGAGCACGTCTCCCTTCTTGACCTTGTAAGCATCCTTGGCGTTTTCCACGGTTACCACCGGGCCGCTCGCAATTCCCGGGGAAGCACCCGCACCCTCCAGCAACGCGTCGCCTACGGCTTCAACCTTTTGCTCTTCCGCACCTTCTTCCTCATCATCCCCAACAACGCCTTCCTTTCCCAGCGTGGTAATTGCCCGGCTCTGCACTATGAATGTGTTTTCGCCGTTAATTGCCCACTCAACGTCCTGGGGCGAGCCGTAATGCTCCTGAATGCGCTTGCCGAGTTCCGCCAAGCCCATTATCTCCTTGTCTGACAACTTGCGCTGCTCCTGTATTTCCTCGGGAACCTCGGTCCAACCCTCGCGCGACACCATCCGCTCCTGTTTGTTCACGTCGCGCGAAACTATTTCCATGGACCCGGCTTCAACAACGTAGGTGTCCGGAGTAATCGAGCCAGACACTATTGCCTCGCCAAGCCCGAACCCCGCCTCTATGACGATTTGGTTGCGGTCATTGGTCGCCGGATTCGCCGTGAACATGACGCCGCTCTTCTCGCTGTCCACCATCTCCTGGACCACGACTGCTATTCCAACCCTCAAGTGGTCAAACCCCTTGGAAGCGCGGTAATAAATCGCTCTCGCCTCAAACAACGAAGCCCAACACTTTTGCACGGCCCTCACGAGTTTATCCGCGCCCTTCACGTTGAGGAATGTTTCCTGTTGCCCCGCGAACGAGGCGTCCGGCAGGTCTTCGGCAGTTGCGCTGCTGCGCACGGCCACCAGCTTTTCCTGGCCGCTTGAAGGCATCACGCTCACGCCGCACAACCGGTTGTAGGCGCGGACGACGTCCGCCCTCACGTCCCCCGGCATGACGGCCGAAAGAATCTCGCTTTTGACGTAGTCGCTTGCCTCGTTCAACGCCTCGTTGTCCTCGGCATCCAAATCCTCCAGACGCGCGCGGATTTTCCCGCGCAAGTCAGCGAAGTCAAGAAAAGAATAATAAGCGCCCGCGCTCACCACGAACCCCGGCGGCACCCGAAAACCCGCGTTAACCATTTCCCCGAGGTTGGCCGCTTTCCCCCCGGCCTCGGCAAGCGAGTCCCGGGACAACTCCTTGAACCAGTACACGTTCTCCATGATGAGGATAGTTACAGAACGCCTTCTTTTATTTGTTGAGGGAAGAGAAGCCGGCAAGCAGCGCGCCCGCCTCCTCGCGCGAAGGGTTCGCCCTCTCCAGCACGCGTTCAAACGCGAGCACAACCCTCCTCCTGTCCTTGACGCTCCCGCCCAAGGAACCCGCAAACAATTTGACGATTTGCGCGACCTGTTTCCTGCTTGCGGAAACGTACATTGTCTTCGGGAATTGCGACAAGGCGTAGGCGACCACGGCAATTGAATGCGATAAATTGAGCACGGGGTGCTCCTTTCCCGTTGGAACGTGGACGAACAAATCGCAGGCCGCGCACTCGCCTTCAGTCAACCCCGTGCCCTCGCTTCCGAAAACAATTGCAACCCGCTTTTTCCCCTTCACGCGGTCCTGCAGCCGTTGCAAGGCAACGCAGTTCTTGAACAACGAGCGCCGAAACCTCTTTTTCTGCGCGCTCGTCCCCACAACGAAGAAACCCTTGGTCGCCTCTTCAAGCGAGCCAAACACCCGCGCGTTCCTCAAAACGTCTCCAGTGTGCTTCGCGTACTTCCTAGCCTCAAAACCGAGTTCGCACTTGGGCGAAACAATTGCGAGTTCCTTGAACCCGAAGTTTTTCATGGCGCGGCACGCGAGCCCGACGTTCAAGTCGTGTTCGGGCCTCACCAGAACGAATCGAATCATAACGGTTAACTTCTTCCCCTGTTAAAGCGACGGCCTAAAGCGCTGTTAAGTTCGCCAAAAGCTTGGGCGTCATTCGGTTCCAACCTAGCCATCAAATCAAAAGAGGACCGCCAAGGCCCTTTCTCGGTCAAAGAGGTGATGGCATTGTCAAGCGCGGAACGATGTCTTGCCCCGAAATGCTCTTGCTCATTACACAAATTCACATAAACCCGCAGGGTTTGGGCGCGGTAGCGGACGTCAGGGTCTTTGTGATCGGACAGCAATCGCAGGCGCTTCTGTAATTCCCGTGTCGTGGGCAGTTCGCTGGATTCAGGCATGAAACATTTAGAGGACAACAACCTTAAAAGCCGTTTTCACCTAATTTTATTACTCGTTTTAAAGGTGGTATTCATATGAAAGAAGAGCAAGAAACAGCAAAAGACGTAATGGAAAAAGAAGAATTAAGCGAGGAGGAAGACGAAAAGCTTCCGTTCGCGAACGCGCGCGTGGTCCGCATAATCAAGGCGAATTTGAAGAACGAGCACCAGGTAAAAATGGACGTGAAACTCGCGGCCAACCTGTTGCTCGGCGAAATGCTGGCGGACATCGCGCAGTCAATGGACAAAGAGGACCACTTCACGCTGTCAATAGAACACTTCAACAAGGCGGCCCGCAAATACCGCGAAATCGGGTTGAACAAGAAGCGCGTGCTCCGCATCCAGAAAGTGCTGGAAAAACAGAGGGCGGAACTCGACGAAATCGTTACCGAAATAGATTTGGACTTTCCGGCAGACCCCTCAGTCAGCCAATGAAGGCCTCCCAACCCTCTTTTTGCAGGGGAATCAACTCCCCCCCTTTTTCCAGGAAAACCCCCTTGCCTTTTTCCACGCGGGCGAACCCATCCTTGAATGGGCCCGAGAACACGCAACAATAATCCTCGCCGAAACGCGTGGCCGCCTCCACCAAGTCCCAGCCATGCCTCTCACAAAACGCGGGCAGGCGCCTTGGAACCGGTAATTCCTCAACCACGACCCTGACGCGGCTCAACCGCGCCAACTCGTGCAACGTGAATGCAAGCCCGTCGGAAACGTCCATTCCCGCGCGCGCCTTGCGCCACGCGCGACGGCAAAAAGCGTAGCCGGGGTCGGGCAGGTCCAAGGCATGCTTGAACTCCGCGGGGCAGCCGCGGAACACCTTCCTTTGTTTTGCGAGGCGGGCGGCCGCGGCCCCGCCAACGGTGCCCGAGCAAACCATTCGGTCTCCGGCGCGGCAATTCCTGCGCAACAACGGCTTTTCAGTGAAGCCGACTCCCGCAATTGAATACGTCGCCCCCTCGTTCAAGTCGCCTCCCGCGATTCTGCCGCCCGCAAGCCCGGCTTCCAGTTGCGCACCCTTGAAAAAGCGTTTCACCCACGCGAACTCTTTTTTCGCGGGCAGGGACAACGACAAGAAAAAGTATTCGGGTTTTACTCCCGTGGAACAGAGGTCGCTCGCATTCAAGGCAATTGTTTTCCTTCCCGCCTCAAAAGCGTTTTCCGATAATTCGTCGAGGGGGCCCGAGTCAATGCTTACGGCAAGCCCGTCCCGCGAAACAAAGCAGTCGTCGTCGAAACCCGAGACGCCGGGCTTCCCGAGCAAGGCGTGCACGCGTTCAAGCACCCTCCTTTCACCCAAATCTTCCAGCCGCATAAGTTTTAAAATACGTTCAACCCAATAAAATAACGCTTTCTGGGTTGTTCCATGAGATTAGGAGGAATATACGTTTTGACGCCCGCACTCCCGAAAAACGAGTTGAAGGAATTCGTTTCGGGCTGCGCGGGCGCCGACCTCATGCAATTGCGTTTCAAGAAACCCGACGGCTCGCCGTCGCTAACGGTAAACGAAATGATTGAAGTAACAGAGCACGCGAAAAAAGTGTTGCCGTGCCCCGTGATAGTCAACGACTGCCTGGAACTCGCTTCACGGGCCGACGGAGCACACGTGGGCCAAGGCGACTCGGCTTGGACCACCGCCAAAAAAACGTTGGGAGAAAAAATCGTTGGCTTGAGCGCCAGGGAACCCGAACAATTCAAACGCCTGATGGAGGACGCGAAACGCTTCGGCGCCATGCCCGACTACGTGAGCACGGGCTCGATTTTCCCGACTCAAAGCAAGTTTGACGCCGAGGTAACCGGCTTGGAACGCCTTGATTATGCCAGACGGGTTCTGGAACGCGCGGGAACCCCCTTGTTCGCGGTGGGAGGAATCAACAAGTTCAATGCAACGCAATTAACGGGAAAATGCGACGGCATCGCCGTCATCGGCGCGATAAACAGGAACGACCCCGAACAATCCATAAGGGAGTTGAGGGCCGCATTCAAGGGTGGAAACGAGTGAACGCGGAAGAAAAACACGAGACGGACAAAAAAGAAATCCAGAAACTCGTCGCCAAAAACCGCGACCGCATAACCCAGATGAGGGACCACATCCAGGAAGTCCAAGTTCTGAAGGATAAGCGCGACGCCGAAAACGCGGAAGTAAAGAAATACAAGAAGCAACGCGACAAAATAGAGGAACGCGTAAACAAACTAAGGGAAGCTCTGGACCAAGACAACGAGAAACTCAAGGAAACCGGCGTAACCGACAACTCCATCGCCGGAATCCAACGCTACATAGAAGAACTGGAATGGATTCAACAAACCGAGGCAATTACGCCGGCACGCGAAAAAGACTTATCCAAAAAAATCAACGAGTTGCGCAAGAAACTCCCGAAAAGCGATGAAGCCAGGAAACTGATGGGCGACATAAGGAAGGAGCGCGACGAACTCAAAAAACTCAACCCCGATTCAAAGGAATTGCGCCACAAAATGATTGAACACGCGCGGCAAAGCGACGAATACCACAAGGAACGCCAGGAATTATTGAATAAAGTGGACAAACTCCAGCAAAAAATCAGCGAAACAATCGCCCAACTGGAAGAAAAACGCGGGGAATTCGCGGAACTCGACGCCGAAATCAACGAAGCCAGGGAAGCACGCAAGAAGGACAGCCACAAGGAACGCGATGACGCAGCCAAAAAACAGAAGGCAATCGAGAAAAAAATCAAGAAGCGCATCAACGACGCCGCCCAGCCAATCTACGAGAAATTCAAGGCCGGCGAAAAGCTGAGCATGGAAGAACTCCTAATCCTCAGAGAAAGCGGAATGCTTTAAGTCCCTTGGCGCCAGTCGCTGAGATACTTTTGCTGGGCGGGCGTGAGGGAATCAATTTCCAGGCCTTCTGCTTTGAGTTTGAGGCGGGCGACCTCGTCATCAATTTCTTTGGGCACGTCGTAAACCTTGTTTTCGAGTTTTGACGCGTTCTTGTGCAGGTATTCAGCGACGAGCGCCTGGTCCGCGAAACTCATGTCCATCACGCTTGAGGGGTGGCCGGAAGCGCAGGCCAGGTTCACTAGGCGACCGTGCGCCAACAAATAGATTCTCCGGCCGTTCTTCAACTTGTATTCCTCCACTTCGGGCCGGATTTCGCGGTGTTTTTCTGCTAGCGCCTCCAAGGCGGGCACGTCCAGTTCAACGTTGAAGTGGCCGGTGTTCGCCACGATTGCGCCGTCCCTCATTTTCTCGAAGTGTTCGCGGCGGATTACGTGCTTGTCGCCGGTGGCGGTAACGAATATGTCCCCGATTCCGGCCGCCGCGTCCATCGGCATTACTTGGAACCCGTGCATGTGCGCTTCCAACGCTTTTACGGGGTTCACCTCGGTTACCACGACTTTGGCGCCCAAGCCGCGCGCCCTCAAGGCGAGTCCGTGGCCGCAGTAGCCGAAGCCTGCAATGACGAATGTTTTTCCGGCGATTAAGACGTCGGTTGCGCGGATGATGCCGTCCATCGTGCTCTGGCCAGTCCCGAAAAAGTTGTCAAAGTGGTGTTTGGTGGGTGTGTCGTTCACGGCGATTATTGGATATTTGAGGGCGCCGTTAGACGCCATTGCGCGGAGGCGTATGACTCCCGTCGTGGTTTCTTCTTGTCCCGCGGTTATTCCGTCCAACAATTCCGTGCGCTTGGTGTGCGCGGTGTTCACGAGGTCGGCGCCGTCGTCCACCGTGATCGTGGGCTTCAAGTCCAATGCCTTGTTTATGCAGCGGTAATAACCTTTTTCGTCGATTCCGTGAACCGCGAAAACGGGAATTCCTTGCGAAACAAGTGCCGCGGCAACGTTGTCCTGCGTGCTCAACGGGTTTGAGGCGCATAAAGCGACTTTGGCGCCGCCCGCGACCAGGGTCTCCATCAAGACCGCGGTTTCCTTGGTTACGTGGAGGCAGGCCGCAATGCGTGCGCCCTTCAACGGCTTTTCTTTTTGGAATCGCTTCCTTATGAGGGCGAGCACGGGCATCTGGTTGCGCGCCCATTCAACTGCTTTGGCTCCGTCTCCGGATAGCGATTCGTCTCCAATCTCGTAATCCATGAATTTCACCTTAACAAGGAGTATTTGCTGAGAAAGATTTGGGTCTTCAACACTTCAAGGAAGGGCAGGATGAACAAGGCGTTCACGGCCACGCCAACCTGCAAGGCAATCGGCCACGACTCGGAGAGGGAGAGGAACACTGCGGTGTTGGCTAGCACGAGGAGGGAAGCGAAGAGCAGGAAGAAAACGAAGTAGTAAAATTTGCGGGTCAACACCTTGAAAGCGATTTTCAAGGCGCTCAACAACTTCGCGTTCTCAAGCACGAGCGACTGGGGCACGAAAAGAATGGTGAGGGAAACGATGAGAGACCACGCCGGCACGAGGAACTGAGAATGTTGCGGGTAGGCGTCGCGCAGCCACAAGGCGCCCACGAAGATGGCGATGAACGCGGCCAGGAAGACCGTGAAGAGTTTCAGCGTCAACAACTCTATTTCCTCGAATTCGGCGTGGCGGATTCTCGTGAGCGTGCGCTGGTGCTTTACTATCAAGTTTATTGCGGTGATGGCGAATGAGTAAAGCAGCAAGGCGAACAAAAAGGCGAGGACTATGAACAAGGCGTTGCCCGTGGTCAAATCTGTTTGCAGGCTCGAAAACCGTAGGAACACGCCGGTAGCCGCAACGTAGTTGGGCAGCAACGAGGCGAGCGGCAAGGCGAACAGCAGGGGTATGCTGAACGCTAGAATGAACTTCAGGTTGTCCGAATAGGATTTCCAGGAATGCCTCAACAACGATTTTATTGACATTACGCAAGAATTAAGGCGGAGCGCCGTTTAAAACGTTACTCCGGCGCGGTCTCGCCGAATAAATGGGTCGGCTCAGCCCCAGTTACGCGCACGCGCACGAACTCCCCGATTTCTCCCGCGGGCAGAACCACTGGCTTGTAAGCCGTGGTGCGCGCCACCACGCCCTTCCTGCCGCGTTCAACTATCACCGCGTCGAAAACCGCACCCACGAGGCGCTCGTTTAATTCAAGGCTTTTCTGCCTGACAACCTCGGCCAAGGCGGTGCTCCGCTCCTTGACCGTGCGCGAGGGCAACGGCTTCAAGCGCGCGGCAATCGTGCCGGGGCGGCGGCCGTACTTGGAAACGTTGACCACGTCAAAACCAATTTCTTCAACGAGTTTCAGGGACGCTTCAAAGTCCCCTTCGGTTTCAGTTGGGTAGCCAACTATCAAGTCGGTTGCAAGGGAGCCGCCCACGATTGAACGGTATTCATTGACCGCTTGCTTGAAATCGTTCACGGAATAAGGCCGCCCCATGTGTTCAAGCACTGAATCCGAGCCGCTTTGCACGGGGAGGTGGGCGAACGCAAAGGTTTTCGCGGAGAAGGCGCGCCACAAATCCGCGTCGCAGTGCTGGGGGTTCGTCATTCCAACGCGCACGAGGAACCGCCCCTCCAGTTCTGAAACCGCGTGCAACAATGCGGCCAGCGAGCCGCCAAAATCTTTTCCATAGCAGCCAGCGTCCTGCGCCGTGAAGCGTATTTCCCTGGCGCCGTTTGCAACTGCCCCGTGCACCTGGGTCAAGAGGATTGGAACGGGAACGCTTTTCAGGCCGGTTCTGGCTAGGCGCGTGAAGCAATAAGTGCACGAGCCAAGGCACCCGTCGCAGATGCGGATGCGCGCCACAATTCCGTCAACGCTTGCCCCGCCGACCACCCGACCCTTTTGGAACGAGGCGCGCCTTTTCTGAAAAGCCGCTTCAACCGCGTCAACGACTTTGTCCTGGGCGCGCACTCCCAGCAAAACCGCGTCCGGGCGGATGCGTTCGATGATTCGGGAATCGGCTTGCGGAATACAGCCGGTTACGACCACGGGCTTGGGGCAGTGTTCAACGTAGTACAACACCTTTTTTTCCGTGTTATCCTTCACGCCGCAAGTGTTCACTATCACGACGTCTGCTTCCTTCTCGGATGACGGGGAAATGCCGGCAACTTGAAGCGCCCTTTGCAAGGCCTCGGAGTCGGCTTGGTTGTAGGTGCACCCGTAAGTCCGCACGAAAACCCGCATTCAGCAAAACCTTATTTAAGCGTTGCAAGCCCATACAATAATACTTTTGTGATGCTTTATGACTAAGATTAAAATGAGCCATAAGTGCGAGCGTTGCGGCCGCGAGGCGCAATACCGCGAGGCGTGCAACCACTGCAACCGCAAGGTTTGCCAGTCCTGCATCAAGAACAGCAAGCGCACTTCAACGGGGCGCGCCATAATCTGCAAGGACTGTTGTGGCGACTCGGCCAAGCGGAAAAAGCACGGGCAGGCATGAAAACGATTAAGGGCGCGGATTACCCGGAGTTGAGTTGCAATGCCTACTGGCTTGACGGGCTGGCAATTGACTGCGGGCCGTTGACGCACTTCCCGCATGAACCCGAACTGATTTTGTTGACCCACGGTCATTACGACCACTGCGGGGGAGTGAGAAGCCGCGCCCTGCTGCACGAAGCCGACTGGGACGTGAAGTGGTTGAACGAACAATTCCGGAACTTCGAGCGGCCTTCCCAAATAGGGCGCCTGAGAAAAAAGAATTTTGAATGGGTGGATTGGGTTCTCAAGGTGATTGAGACGCCGGGACACACGCCGGGGAGCGTCTGCTTTTTCGACGAGGAAAAACGCGTTTTATTCAGCGGCGACACGTTGTTCGCGGACGGATTTGGTCGAACCGACTTGAACGGGGGAAACCCAGAAAAAATGGCTGAAAGCCTGGAGTTGGTTGAGTCGCTCAACTGGAAAACTCTTTACCCGGGGCACGGGCCGGCAATGCATAGATGAGTTGCTTTTTTATTCAGGAACGCGGTTAAGGATTCATGACCGAGCAATTCCTTCTCTTGGGAACGATCATCCTGGTAGGTTTCTTCGGTTCCCTTTTCTTCAAGAAGACCCGGATTCCCGACGTCTTGATTCTCCTGCTCTTCGGCGTAATCCTCGGCCCCGTCACCAACATAGTCGCGCCGGGCTACTTCGCGGGCATGGCGTCCTTCGTCGGCACGCTTGCCTTGATTCTGGTCTTGTTCGACGGCGGGTTGAACCTCAACATATCCGAGGTCGTGAAAGGGGTTCCCGAAGCCATCCTGTTCGCCTTGAGCTCATTCATAATCAGTTCGGTTCTCGTTGGCTCGGCGCTGCACTTCCTTGCCGGGTGGAACTTTCTTCACGCCCTCCTGATGGGGGTTGTGGTCGGGGGCACGAGTTCGCCCATTGTGATGTCCATCGTCGAAAAACTGAGGGCCGGGGGGAAAGCGAAGACCGTGCTCAGCTTGGAATCCGTGATAACCGACGTCCTCTGCATCATCACCGCCGTTGTCCTCGTGGAACTGATAATCCTCAAGTCGTTCAACGCCAGCGCAATAGCCCAGGACCTGACGAGTGCGTTCACGACGGCGGCCGTGGTTGGCTTCCTCTTCGGCGTGTTCTGGGTCGGCATTCTAAGAAAGTTTTACGGCAAGCCCTTCGGCTACGTGGTCACCCTCGCCGCCATATTCATAATGTACGCGTTCGTGGAAAGCATCGGCGGAAGCGGCGCCGTATCCGTGTTGTGCTTCAGCCTGGTGCTCGGAAACTCGCACGAAATATTTCAGTACCTGCGCATACAAGGCGGCTCGGAAATAGACGAAAACATCCGCATCGTCCAGCGCGAAATCTCGTTCTTCGTTAAAACCTTCTTCTTCGTCTACCTCGGTTTCCTCTTCAACATGAACGCGCTCCAACTCGCGCCGCTTTCACTGGCACTCATAATACTGGCCGCGATTTACATCGGGCGCACGATAGCTGTCAGGATACTCGTCGCCAAGGAAAAACACTTTGAAAAGGACTCGGCGCTCATGCTCTCACTTGCGCCGCGCGGGCTGGCCGCGGCGGTGCTCGCATTCCTCCCCTTGAATTCGGGCATAAAAATAGATTACTTCTCGGACATCGCGTTCCTCATAATCTTATTCACTAGCATAGTGGCCACCGCCGGCGCATTCATGTTCGGCGGCGGAGTGGCAGAGGAAACCGCCACAACCGGAAAAAGCGACGCCACTTCAAGGCAAAACAAGCCCCGCGTCGTATCAAAGCGCTAGTCCAGAAACGCATTTCCAAGCATGCCCAAACCATGGTTGGACAACGCCAGGTAACCAAAACCGAAGAGTATGACGGCGTCGTCGAACGCAATCAATCCCTTGGCAAGAAAGAGCACGGCTACCACTAAAGCCATGTTGAAACCCGAATCCCAGCCCTGAAAAAACTCAAGCAAGCCCATACAACAATAAGACGGGAAACCGCCTATTTATTTGTTACTACCGTTCCGTTGTGTTTTTTTCCGTTCAGGGCGGCTTTCAATTGCTCCGAGTCCCGCCCGTCCACGAAGTCAATGCTGATTTTGGCGCGCCTGGCAATCATTGAAGCAAAAACGTCGAAAGGAAAATTAGTGCGCGACTCGCGCTTGTCGCTCTTGAAAGCCAGGTCCACGAGTTCGTCGTGCGTCAGGCGCTCCAGGCGTTTTGCGCCCTCCTCGTTCGGGTGGCGGTCGTACAACGCCTCAACCCTGCTCGCGTTGACCAGCCGGCCTTCGCCGAGGGCCTCGGCAAGCAGGACGGCATCCGCGTCAGTTGTAACTCCTTCAAGCAAGCCCCCCATCACCGGGTTTTCGCCCCGCTCCATGGCGGCCAGGCACTCATCAATGCTCCGGCAAACCACTCCGCTGATTTTGGAGGCGAGGTGTTCGGCGTTCTCGTAAGTCGCGCGAATTCCTTCCCTGTCACACCAAAAAAAGTTTTCCCCTCGGGCGTGCGCTTCCCCGACGTATTTCGCCGCGAGTCTTCCGCCGCCCACTACTATTGCGTGGCCCCTCAAAATCGGGGCAACGCGTTCCGCGTAATCATTCCTTTTCCCGGACTCGTCGAACAACAGCGAGCCCCCCAACGATACGACGACCATTATTCAGTCCTTTATTTCCGACCCATTCTCTTGGCCAGTTTTTCCACGGCTTCATTTGCGCGCTTTTCGGCGGCAACGGCTTCGGCATCGGGCTTCAAGTGAATCTTGGAAGAATTGTATGCATTGAAGTGGGAAGCGGCTTTCTTGTAACCTTCAAGGGCGGCTCCGCATTTTTCCCTTTGATTGAGGGCATCCGCCAAGTCAAGATGCCTGAAACCCTTTTCACGATCTCGTTCCCATTCTTCAACCACTTCAATCACCAAAAAAAATTAGGCGCAAAAGAATATAATTGTAGGCGGTAACGACCGCGCAAAACATTAAAATAACAACCTCCCTTGAGTTGTATGAAATGACTGAATTCGTTCCGTGGGTTGAAAAATACAGGCCAAAGCGCCTCAATGACATAATCGGCCACGAAAAAGTGGTGGCCAACCTCAAAAGGTACGCGGCCGACAAGAGCATGCCGCACCTCCTGTTCGCGGGGCGAGCAGGAATAGGCAAGACCTGTGCCGCGCTCGCGCTCGCAAACGAGTTGTACGGCGACCAGCGCAGGCAATGCTTCCTTGAATTGAACGCTTCCGACGAGCGAGGCATAGACGTCATGCGCTCGCGCGAACAACAAAAGGACGCGGCGCGCAAGGCGAACACCACGAGCGTCAAGGACTTCGCGCGCACGCGGCCCATGGCCGACGTCGCCTTCAAAATCGTCTTCCTGGACGAGGCGGACGCCCTCACCCCGGACGCCCAGCACGCATTGCGCCGGACCATGGAACTCTACTCGTCCACCACGCGCTTCATCCTGTCCTGCAACTATTCCTCCAAGATAATCGAACCCATCCAAAGCCGTTGCGCCGTATTCCGCTTCAAGGCATTGACCGACGAAGACGTAAAAAAAATAATCGAACGCATCATAAAAGGCGAGGGCCTTGAAATCGCGGACGACGAGGCGATGGACGCGCTGATTTACGTTGCTGACGGGGACGCGCGGCGCGTAATCAATTCATTGCAGGCCGTTGCCACGCTGACCAAGAAAATAACGGCGGAAAACATTTACTCGGTTGCTTCGCGCGCGAGGCCCAAGGAAGTGCGCGCCATGGTGGAAGCCGCTTTCAAGGGCGACTTCATGAAGGCGAGGGAGGCGCTCGACGACTTGATGATTCGCTACGGGTTGAGCGGCAACGATTTGTTGAAGCAGATTTACCGGGAGGTCACTTCCCTTGACGTGCCCGACGACAAAAAGGTTTTCCTGGTGGACCGCGTGGGCGAATACGATTTCCGCATGAGCGAGGGCGCGAACGAGCGCATCCAGTTGGAGGCGCTCCTCGCGCAAATCATGCTGGCGGGAAGAAGTTGAAGGATAAGATTACTGCCTTTAGTCAACAAAAATATTTATTGTTGCTGGTTAAACGCGCCAGTGACAACGAAAACCGTATTAAACCTTTTTTCGTGAAGTGCTTGGCGCGAGAGACCGTGTGTTTCCCGCCGAGCAGGAGGCAAATCAAAAAGGTTCGTGAGAACCGTGCTTTGATGGTTTCCTGCCGCGGGTTCGGTCCGCGAGACGATTACCTTATTTTGTAACGCAGGAGCGCGCCGACAGCAAACGACTCAAACTCCAGGCCCGCGCCCGTATCCGAATCAAACACCACGGCTTCGGCTCCGGTCTCCAACGCTTTTTCAAGCAACGCATTCGCCTCCTGGTGAAGCCCGTGGGACTTCCGTAGTAGGGAGTCCGATAAAAGCAGGGTTTCAACCGCGCCGGCGGCCAGTGCATTGCTCACCTCGTCCAGGCCGTAGCACGCCAACCCGCTCCTGGCCGTGCGCTTCAAGAACTCGTGTAGTGCTCCGGCTTGCCTGGCCGAAGCCGCGTCCCCGACGGCTTTTTCAACGGCGCCATTCTTCACGAGCTCGTTCAACCCCGAGCGTTCGGCCGTTGAAGCCGTTGCAAGGCGAACGCGCTTGGCCGTCGCGGGGTCCGCTTCCTTGAGCCACTTGTAGTAGTCCTCCTTGGCGAAGCCCGGCCCGCCGACGACCACGGTTTCGTCGCCTTGAATTGCCTGCGTCAACTCAACGTAAAACTTTTTCCGGCTCTGCTCAAACGCCTTGGGGTCGCGTTTTGAGGCCGACGAAGCCAGTTCACACTTCATTTGAATGCCGCGAACCGAGTAGCGCGCCACCATTGCGCCCCGGTCGTCCACCACGACGAGCAACGCCTTGGGCTTGACTCGGCGCGCCTTCTCCAGCAATTCCTGGTGGTAGGGCGACAAAACCTTTTTCAGGGTGAAGGAGTCGCCAGTTTCCACGTCCAAGGTGTGGTGCTCGCCGACTTGAACGAATTCGGGGGGCGAACCCGAGGAAATGGTACCGGTTATTCTCAGGCGCGAGGCGTGCTCGGCGAACTCGATTGTTTCGGCAAGGAGTTCAACGAAAACCTTTTTTTTCTCGCCGGAGTCGCCGCGCGTCAAATCCAACGCCTTCACTCGGCGCGCGGACCGCCCGCTGACCGCGTCGCCCGGCTCAATGATTTTTGTTAGGAGCCACAGGTCTTCAACGCTTTCGGGAACGATTTTCAGTCCCTCGCGGGCCTTGAACGTCTTCACGAAAGTAGTTGTGGGGGAACGGGTTTAAAACAATGGGGCGGTTAATCCTACCATGCAATATTCCCGAACCGGGGCGGGTTCCATTCTCTTCGGCGCGTTGATTTTGGCTGCGGCGTGGTGGCTCGGGTGGAGCTCCGCTCCCCTGAACGAGGCAGTGACCGCCATGTTGTTGACCGCGGCCGCTGGCGGAGTCATACTCTTCGGGTTGTTCTTGTTCGTGGCCGGCTTGTTGTTGTTCTTCATTTGAATAACCCCGTAAACGGAATTGAATTCAGTGGCCGTAGCGCACCAAGCAGAGGCAAGGAATTCAATTGGGTTTATTTGATTCTCTGGCCGGAGTTCGCGGCGAATGCCACGAAAATTGTTCCGCCGTCGCCCGTCCACTGCGTTACCCACGACTCGGGGGGAAGGTCCTGTACGAACCCGCGCAGCGCGGCTTCCTCGAGCCACGGACAGTAATCGTATGCCTCGGCGGCGTTGAACGACGCCACGTAGAAGGCGCAGCCCTTGCGGTTCGGCAGGGAACGCACTTCGTCAAGCAGCCCCGCGTTTATGAGCGCTTCCTCGCGGTAGAGTATTGAAACCTTTTCATTGCACGTGATTATCACGTCTTCGGGCCGGTAGCCGAAAGGCGACAAGGTGTAAAAACGCTTTATCACGGTCGGGCAGATTGAGTGCTGGCCGTCCACTATGCGCACGACGACCTCCCACGCGTACCTGTCAGACGGGGTCACGTTCGTTACCTCAACTTCGTTACCGGCGTCAATAAGGTAGACGAGGTCCTGCAAAACGAGTTCTTCTGCCTGGCCGCTCGTCAACTCCCTAGGCTGTTGCGGGCCGAGAAGCGCGTAAGCCAAAAGCATGACCAACAGGAATCCCACGAGGGCTGCCAGTTCCTTGAGCATAACAATGGAACGAAGCCGGCAAATTTAAAACACTAACAAGAACCCGGATAACGCTCGTACTCCCATTTCCCGCCGTCGTCAAAGAGAACCCAGAAGTTTTGGGAGCCGTCCGGGTTCTGGCTGGAAGTGTTCAGGAACAGGGTCGTGGAAAACTCCACGAACGCCAGTTGGGAAACATTTCCCGCGGAAACAATGAGGGTGGCGTTCCTCTTGACCGCAAAAGCAGTTTCATAGGGCGGGTAAACCAATGCGAAGGCCGGACCGCAATCAAGCCCGAGCCCGTCAAGAGAGGCGTTCACGCCGTTGTATTGCATGGCCAGGGAAGCGTCGTAAGCGTAATCCGCGAGGTTCTCCTCCAGAACCGCGCAAAAGTCCCCCATTGCAACGCCGTCGCACTTGGACTGGTGGGCAGAGTCAATTACCGCGTCGCGGAAGGAGGCATTAAAGTAATCCAGCGAATCGTAAAAGCGTTGTTCAACGAGTTGGGACTGCAATAACGCCAGTTCCACTTCGTTCTGAAATGAGTTGGATTGCTCCAGCGAGGCAAGCGACGCAATCAAGGTGACGAACAAAAAGAAAAAGAAGTTGGCGGCGAAACCCCTCACGAAACGCACACCTCGTAAAAGTCGTTCGGCGAAGCATCTGAACGGCCGTAATCCTCCAACTCACCTGAATAAGCGGGGTAAGAGTAATTCCGCGCCGCAACGAATTCGCTTCCAGGAGAAGAACAACCCAAGTCAAACAAGTGCTGGACCCAGTTGTCTTCAAGCCAGGCTTGCGCCGCCGAATTGTTGAGGTAGGCGTAGCCCGCGGCCTGTTTTTCCAGAACTCCTATTTGGCCGCGCTCCGCAGCGAGCAAGGGAAGCGAGGAAATCAGCGCCAAGACAATCAACGCGTCCGCCCCGAACAGGAAACCCTTTACTTGCAAGTCCGCTCACTCCTCAAACAAGTCGTTTT
>Ga0210057_1001315_pt1 | contig 38005 bp, 35 predicted proteins | sample CryGeyCG2114_010_2_FD_183968 | JGI IMG/M metagenome (GOLD analysis project Ga0210057, IMG submission 183968) | Groundwater microbial communities from aquifer - Crystal Geyser CG10_big_fil_rev_8/21/14_0.10 (SPAdes) (version 2) | ecosystem: Environmental > Aquatic > Deep subsurface > Groundwater ... | reverse complement strand
TCTTTTATAAGCTCTTCCATCCCCTCCTCTCCAAAATAAAACGAAAAAATTCTGTTCCACAGCGCCTCTTGGTGATGATAAAGATACTTTACTAATTCTTTTTGTTGCACCAACGACATCGCGGTATCAACCAAATTAAAGCTCACAAGAACTTCTATCCCAGTATCGGTCGTATAATAATCCCCAATCCAATTCAGATTTTCCCAAAACGAAAGATCCTCAACTCCGCATTCTTTTCCCAAATCGGAAATAATCCGCTCGGCTCTTTCCCAGTGAATTGCCTCCGGACTTACATGGGGCTCAAAAAGTCGCCAATCGTTTTGATCGTCTTTTGCCAAATATCGCTGGATAATCATCCAATCGCCAGGAGAAAGTTTTGATCTGTCATCAATAACATCCCCCCTTAAAAGCGCAATGAGTTTCTGGGTAAATGTTGATAAATCTTTGGAGGCGCGCCTAAAAAGGTCTGAATAAAATGGCACCTCGTTTAAATAATGCCCCAGAAGAGAAATCGTTCGGATAAGTTCTCCTTCAAAATTGAGGTCGGTAGGAATAATAAAGATAATTCCAAGCTCTTTGAGATGACTGATGTTGTGATATTTTTTCTGCACGAAATACTCCGCGGCTTTCTGCCATTTTTCTCCCAACGCGATCAATTCTATTTGCCGTTCTTCAAAATCATCAGGAGTGAGCGATTTATAATCAGGTAACAATTCGGCATTTATCCACGCATTCCCCTCAAGAAACCGAAGCGCCGCGGCAACTTCTTTCCAGTTTTCCTTTTGCAACATCGTGCCAACATCGGAATACCCAAGCGCTTCCATAATCTTTTTTGGAGGATGTTTTTCAAGTAAAGAAAGGAACACTTCTTTTTTCAAAAACCATCCGCTTCGATGTGGCATTACTTTTCCCAAAAATTCATTGATAACAAGACATCCGCTGACCGTCCCACAGGCAGGATTCCCCATCGCTTTTGCGAGACGATTATTATCATCGGCTACGCGAGCTATCAACGCATTATAAATTTTTCGCGCGGTAGTTACATGAGGGATCCCAAGCATCGCAAGCCGCTTTTTCATCTGTTCTTCGTTTTGGGCTCCGATTTCTTCCATAGCTCCATGTCTTTGGGTACGCGCGCCCAAATAGGTATCAATCGATCGTATGGTGTCCTTGTCGACTCGCAGTATTCGCGCAATTTTTTCGTAGTGTTCCATTGGTAAATAAAAAATTAAAGGTTAAATTTTAGAACAATATGTAAAAACTTGGGATATAAAAATCATTTGCTCTATTTTTATTTTTTACTTTTTACCTTTTCTATCACAATTTTTAGGTTTCTCCATCTTTTTTCTGTTTCAAATTGTTTTTTGGTTAGGACTCCTTGGGTTGCCCCAATGTGCTCTACTACCGATGTCGCGTTCGCTGAACCCAAGCGAATCGCGTACTCAACGTTGTCAGGATTGCAGTTTTCTTTTTCGCATCGTTCTTTTTTCCGCGCAAGCCCCGAAACAAAACCGCTCCCGAACGCATCGCCCGCTCCCGTTCTATCAACAACCGCTTTTTCGGAAAATGTTTTGGCGTGATATATGTATTTTCCATCAGAAACTACCACCCCCTTCTTCCCTCGTGTCACCACCACGATGCCTGGCACTAGGGTATCCAATTTTTTAAATACATCCCCTTCTCTTGAAAACGGTATCCCGGTAATTTGTGCTGCTTCTCCCTCGTTCACCAGAAGTACGGAAAGTTCGGAAAGATGTTTGAGTAATTGTTTTTTCCCCGCTCCCCGAAGATGGTGCCCACTTGGATTAAGCGCCACCCTAATGTTGTTCCTTCTCGCATAACCCAGAAGTGCGTCTAATTGTTTATAGGATTTCCCAGGTAATGACACATACCACCATTTTGCTTTTAGTTTTTCTAACACAACATCGTGCAACGAAAACTGATTTATTGCTCCATGATAAGTAATAATGCTACGCTCTCCTTTCTGCAACAAAAGGATTGATTGAGCGCTTTGGTGCTCTTTTTTTGTTTGGATAAGATGTGTCGCAACATTTTCCTTTTTGAGACGAGCAACAATTTCCTTGCCCGCTACATCATTCCCAATACACGTAAAGAGCGCTGTCTTTTCTTTCTGGCGAGCAAATGTTATTGCCGCGTTTGCGGCGTTCCCTCCGATGGTCAAGTAGAGAGATTCGTTTCCAAACTTTTCTCCCAATGGGATCACAAAAGCGCGCCCAGAAGGAGTTTTCCATGGGATTTCTTTAAAATCTGTTTTTAAGAAAGAATCCAGTGTGGTTGATCCGATCGTTATAACATCGTTCATGTTCTTAGTATACAGGGAGCAAGGCGTAAGGGACAAGTGGGGGAACTCAAAACGGCTCACAATTAGATTGAGCCGTTCTTACATAATATTGTATAATCTTATTTTCGCTTTATCACTTTCTGCGCCGCACGGACAATATCAACAACATCAAGGTGATACTTTTTCCATAATTCGTGGATTGTTCCTGACTGTCCAAACACATCTTGCACTCCAACAAATTCAATCGGGACCGGAAACTTGCGAGCAAGCATTTCGGAAACGGCTGATCCGACTCCTCCCAAAACACTATGCTCCTCCACCGTCACTATCGCTCTTGCTTTTTTAGCGAGTCGCAGAATTGTTTCTTCATCTAGGGGCTTGACCGTATGGAGATTGAGTACGATTGATTCTATTTTTTTCTGTTGAAGCTCCCGCGCCGCCAAAAGCGCGTTGTAAAGCAAGGGCCCCGCGCCGATAATGAGTACGTCTGGGTTTTTCTTTTTTGTTTCCCACATCACATATGATTTTCCAAGCACGAAAGGAGTCCCCACGCTCGTAAGCTCGGGGGTCTTTTCTCGAGTGAGTCGTATGTACATAGGTCCCCACGTATGAGCCGCGGCAATTGTTGCTTTTTGCGCTTCTTGCGCGTCACAAGGCACAATGACTTTCATATTGGGCATTACACGCATGGTCGCAATGTCTTCTATGGGTTGATGGGTGGCTCCATCGGGCCCAACGGAAATTCCCGAGTGATGCCCCGCAATTTTTACATTGCTGTCGTTATACGCGATAGTAGTACGAATTTGCTCCCAGTTTCTCCCTGGAGAAAAGGTCGCGTATGAATTAATAAATGGAATTTTCCCCGATATTCCCAGTCCCGCGGCAATTGTCGCCATATTTTGCTCTCCAATACCCACTTCAATAAATCGTTCAGGATACATTTTTTTAAACCACCCCGTTCTTGTGGAATCTTCTAAATCCGCGGTGAGCACCACTACATTCTTATTCTCTCCCACGTTCAAAAGACCCTTGCCGTATCCGTCGCGAAGCGCGGATTCGTCTGGGCTTTTATCAAATATTTTGCGATGTGGATAGATGTCGGGATTTAACATAAATCAAATGAATTTTGTATCTTGAATTTAGAAGTTTGTATCTATGCGAGATACGAGCTACTAGATACTAGCTATTATTTTTGCGAGCCAGTCGCCAGTGATAGAGAAACAGGGGCGTCCCTAAAATTATCATTGCTAACGCGCTAGCGGCTTGTCGCTGACGACGACTTGTTAAGTCGTTTCTTTGATACTCTTCAAGTTTTTTGGGATCGGGCTCTTGATATCCTTCATCAATTTTTTCTGGAGCAACCGTAGGCATAGGATAGTTATAATACACATCGGCCTTGGTAAACACCCACGCCTTGAGCGCGAGGTTGATAAGTTGCACTCCCCCAATAATAACCAGCACCAACCCGATTGCCGAAAAAAGATATATATATATTCGTTTAATCCACTCCATAAATAAATTAAAAGGTTAAAATTAAAATTTTAAAGTTACAGATTAAGATTTATAATTTTTTATTTTCTCGCTACTGCTTTCCCTTTTCCTTTTTACTTTTTCATTTGTCTTAGTCGTGTTCCGACTTTATTTTCCCTCCGAGTTTTCTTAGTTGTTGCAATGCTTCTCTTGCTTCATGTCTGGTCGGCGGTTTCCCGTGCCATTGATACGCTCGCTCCATAAAATCGACCCCTTTCCCCGGTATAGTGTGAGCGATAATCACGGTTGGTTTTTCAAATACCGCTTTTGCTTCCTGCACCGCCCCGATAAATTCGTCTATGTTGTGTCCGTCTACATCAATTACATTCCATCGAAACGCTTCAAATTTATCGCGCAAAGATTCCAAAGGCATAATATCTTCGGTAAATCCGTCAATTTGAATATTGTTTCTATCAATAATCGCGGTAAGGTTGTTTAAACGATTTTTTCCCGCAAACATAATCGCTTCCCATGAATTTCCCTCATTAAGTTCCCCGTCTGACATAACGACATAGACACGATGCTTCTTTCCATCCATTCGCGTAGCTAGGGCCATGCCTATCCCCTGTGAAAGCCCGCTTCCCAAAGGACCCGATGTTGTCTCAATCCCAGGAAGCGACCCCCGATGCGGATGACCTTGCAGACGAGACCCAAACTTACGCAAGGTTTTGAGTTCTTTGAGGGGGAAATACCCCGCGCGCGCAAGCGCCGCATATTGGATTGGACAAATATGACCGTTTGAGAGTATGAGCCGATCTCTTTCTTCCCATGAGGGATTTTTTGGTTTGTGATTGAGAATAAAAAAATATAAAGCCGCAAAAATATCCGCCGTCCCCAGTGGTCCGGCCGAATGACCCGACTTTGCTTCCACCAACATCTCAATCACATCTTGGCGAAGATGGTTTGCTATTTCGTAGAGATCCTTTATGCGACGATCGGATAAAAACATAAAAACAAAATCAAATATCAAATGTTAAAAATCAAAATGACAAAATAGAGTGTAAAGATTATATTCTTTTAAGTCGCTCGTAGGCATGCGCGGGATCAGATGAACCCCAAATGTATGATCCCGAAATCAAAACGCTGGCTCCCGCTTGTTTGATACTTCTCGCCACCTCTTCATTTACCCCACCGTCAACTGAAAGTATAACATTTGGGTTGCGTTCTTTCAAAAATTTTATCATCTCCAATGCCTGCTCTTGAAATATTCCACCCGAAGGACCAGGCGAAACTGCAAGCACCTCCACGTATGAAATTCCTTTAGGAAGAGCTATCGCGGAAATATCTTCGTTAAAATTTACCACCACTCCTATCTGTGTATTATTTTTTTCAGCGTTGTTGATAAATTCTTCGCTCACATTTTTCCAATCAACAAGCAAGCGGACCCGAGAACCGAAGAACCATTCCATATTAAATAGACGCTCTTTGACAACCATAAGATGAATCTCAAGTTGAAAATAATCCAGGCATGAACGCACGAAACTAGAATCAAAAAACGATTCCACCTCCGTCGTTTCTTTGTCGGAAACATCAATATGCAACCATCCATTTGGAGAAACAAATTCTTTTGCTTGCTCTATTCTTTCTTGAAAGGATTTTTGGTCGGCACAATTAATTGCCGGGATAATTTCCATACATTAATCAATATACTTGATCATCGTTCGTTCGAGCGCTTCTATTTTTTTGAGCCGTTGCGTATATTTTTCTTCGCCAGAAAATGGTGTTTGCAACCAAGCCGAAACAATTTGTTTTGTCTGCCCCTCATCAAGAAAATCTGCGGGTAATACTAGAATGTTTGGGTCATCGTCGCTCCGCGCCGCCATCGCGTGGTCGGGCGAAAAACAAAGGGATGCGCGAACGTTTCTAAATTTATTTGCGACTATATCCATCCCTACTCCCGACCCACAGATTAGAACGCCCTTTCCCAAGCTTGGGTCTTTACTCACATGAGCCGCAACGTCCCTGGCAAAATCAACATAATCGTCGTTTTCATTGAGCGTTTTATTGCCAAAATCAATCACCTCATATCCCGACGATTCTAAGTGCGTTTTTAATTCTTTTTTGAGCGCAAACCCTCGATGGTCCGCGCCAAGATAAATAAGCATGGTGTGAGTATATCGTATTTGGTAGCTAGTAGCTAGTAGAAAAAACCTCAAGCTTTCCCGACATCGCCCCTTACGACATTCTAATATTCTATAGAATGTTAGAATGTTTCCTGGTGTTTTGATTCAATGGTTGGCTGGAACGTCTTGTTTATGAGAACGTTGTGAGTGGCGACCGATTCAATACTGCCTTTTGACACAAGCACCTCTCCGGCAAGCCCCTCCATGGTTTCCTTGGAAAAAGTCTGGTCAAAAACAAAATTCCCCAAGCTATAAAAGATTACCCCGCCATTATATTCCTCCACCTCCTGAACCACGTGGGGATGATGTCCCACTACAATATCTACTCCCGCATCTATAAGCTTACGCGCCATATCTTTTTGCCATTCTTGGGCTTGTGTTTCATATTCTGTCCCCCAATGGAGCGACACGACTAAAATATGCACCTCTCTTCTCTCCTGTATCTTTTCTATTAATTTCAAAATATTTGGCATATCAAACGAACTAATCCCGGGCGATGTTTGAGTCGCTTCTAAGTTTTTTGGATACAAATTCGTGTATGCTAAAAATCCGATTTTTGTCCCACCAACTTCATGAGTCCACAATCTGTTCGCATTGTTAAAATCTTCCCCTGCCCCCACTGGAGAGATTTTATTTTCTTTTAGTATTGAAATTGTATCCACAAGCGCATCACCCCTCCAATCCCACATGTGATTATTTGCCAAAGAGAGAGCGTCAAACCCCGCAAAAACCAACCCCTCAACTACCTGAGGATTCGCGCGGAATGAATATTCGCTTCCCTGATTTTTACCCCGAGAAGAAATCGGTCCTTCTAAATTTCCGAACGTTATATCAGCATTTTTTAAAAAATCAGCAGAGAGCCGAAAGGGGAATACATAATCATTTTTATTTTCCATACTATTCCCCACGGCGCGGGAGAGCATAATATCGCCCACAAAAAGAAGCGAAAGGTCGGAGGCGGGAGACGAAAAAGATAAATCGTATGGAGCGAGTAGTAATTTGTTTTTTAAAAACGCCGCGTTAATTTGCGAATCAAGCGCGGCTTGGCGCGCCGAAAAAATTTCCCAGCTTCCTATAGCGATCGCGGTAAAGAACCCAACTGCGACACATGTAAATGCGACAAAATTTCTCACGTTTTTATTGTATCAAAAAATAGTAGCGTCCGCACTAGATGCGGACGCATTGAACGTTAGGGGCACGAGCCTCCCTCCTCTTCTCTTGCCTTTCTTTCCTTTCGGTGGACCTCCACCAACCTTTCACAAATGTTGGTTTCGCGATACCTTTTTACTCTCTCGCGAAGCGCGTGAGCGGTTAGTACTACTTGCCCCCACCCTGTCGTGACTGATCTTTCCTCCTCCACGCCTCACCTCCAAGGATCTATTTCTAGTATATCACCTCAACCAAGAAAAATAGAATTATCCCCCAAGTTATATATCAGTTATGCATCAAACCACATGTCCCCTTTAAGAACGATCGTTCCTTAAGAGGACAGAGATAAAACAAATCGGCTCGCGCAAAGCGAGCCGATAAAGTTTGGAAAATTTATTTAATTAAAGTATCTCTTTAATCTTTGCCAGATGTTTCACCAATGTGGAGGCGTATCCCCATTCGTTATCGTACCAAGAAAGTACCTTTACCAAATCTCCGTCAATCACTTTTGTAAACGCTAAGTCAACAATCGCGCCATAGGACTCTCCTAGAATATCGGAGGAAACGAGTGGCTCATTGCTTACTTTGAGAATCCCCTGCCACTTAGCATCTGCCCCTGCATCAGAAAGAATCTTATTTATTTCCTCAACCGATGTGGGACGCTTGGCGACAAATGTAATGTCGGCGATGGATCCGGCAACGGTAGGCACACGCATCGCGATTCCATCAAACTTTCCAGCAAGTTCTGGAAGCGCGCGCCCAACCGCCATCGCAGCTCCAGTGGTGGAGGGAACAATATTTTGTCCCGCAGCTCGCCCCCGACGAAGATCGCTTCCTTTCACCGGTCCATCAACAATATTTTGTGTCGCAGTATACGCATGCACGGTACTCAACACGGCTTTTTCAATCCCAGGATTCTCTGAAAGGATCGCTATAACTGGAGAGGCGGCGTTGGTAGTACACGAAGCGTTTGAAGAAATTTGGCAACTACCCAAACGATCTTCGTTCACACCCAAAAGAACCGTTTTCCCAATCTCTCCATCCTCGTCTTTTGAAGGCGCGGTAAGTAATACTCGTTTTGCTCCCGCATCCAAATGCACCTTTGCTTTTTCGTATGATTCAAACACCCCCGTGGCTTCCACAACCACATCCACCCCCAAATCTTTCCATGGAAGTTGTGTCGGGTCTTTTTGTTGGAAGAATTTAATTTCTTTACCGCCCACAATCAATACCCCCTCCTTCGCGCTCACTTCCAACTTCTCACCTCTCGCCTCCCATCTGCGGTACACCGTATCGTACTGCAAAAGATATGCCAGATTTTCCGGGCTTCCTAAATCATTAACAGCAACTACCTCAATATCGGGATTTTCGTAAAGTTGCCGAAATAGCAACCGACCAATCCTCCCAAATCCGTTTATTGCGATTTTCATATGTATGATTATACCAAATACCAGCTACAAGATACCAGCTACTATTATCGTATCTGGGCCCCCAGCTCTTCCTCTGTTTTTTTAATAATCTCTTTCTGTATGTTATTCACTTCCTCGTTGGTAAGTGTCCGTTCAGGGGATCGATAGGTAATGCGGAAGGTATAGCTTTTTTTATCGATGCCGAATTTTTCATCGTTTTCATACTCGTCGGTTTTTTCTACTTCTTCTACTAGATCCCCCGCGCAATCACGCACGATTTCATAGTAATTATTCAGCGTCATATCTTTGCTCACCACAAATGAGATGTCGCGATAGCTCATCGGATACTTACTCACCTCTTGGTACTGACTATCAATATCGGTGAATTGACCGGCGATACGAGGATCGGTTGACCAAAAAATACGAATATCGGGAATGTTGTTTTTAATCATCGCTAATCGCTCCAAACCAAATCCAAACGCCCATCCGTTGTATATTTCGGGGTCTATATTTAAATTCTTGAGCACCTGCGTGTGCACAATCCCCGCGCCAACAATCTCCATCCACCTTTCTTCCATTTGCTCTTTGCTATTTGCCATTTGCCTTATCTTAATTTCTATCTGAGTGCTCGGGTCTGTAAAGGGAAACGTATCGTCAAGAATTTGATACTCTACGTCATTTCCGAATATATTTTTCGCGATAGCGACTAAAATTTCTTGTAAATCGTTGAGTCCTATCTTTTTGATTTCTTTTTTACAGATATAAAGTCCGTCCACCTGATGAAATATCGGCAGATGACTGCGATCTATCTCGTCCTTACGAAATACTTTCCCATGGCTTAAAAGTCCGATATCTCCATCTTTTTCAAGTTTTTCAATCGCGTCTTTGCGTTGAAGATAATACGGCCACATCACCGTTGTTTGGGTGCGCAGGACATAAGTATCGTTCGCGTAATATGTATCAGATTCGCTTCTGCTTGGATGGCCCTTGGGGGCATTGAGTAAATCAAAATTGTCACGAACGCTTACAATTTCTGGGAATTCAATTATGTCAAAATCCTTGAACATATCCATTTCAAGAATTTTGTCTACAATAAATTTAATGGGAGAGTTTTCTTTTCTTGAGAGGTCTGGGAGTTCCAAAAGTCGTTTCATGCGCAGTCCTTTCACATCCGTCCGTTCTTCTATCTCCGCGCGAAGTCGTTCGCTTTCGGGGTCATTGACCACAATATGATCTCGTTTGTCCATATGCTTTGATGTATGTTCCCAATTCTAACCAACTGGACGCAAAAAGACAAACTTGTCTGCCGACGAATAAATAAAAACCCCGCAAGCATAGCACTGCTACTATGCCCGCGGGGTCTGGCACGCCTTCTTCAGGCGGCGTGGAACTTGGCAACCTCCCCCATAGACGCACAGATGGGGCCCCTTGCCCTCACTTCGTCCTGGAGACTCTTGAGGAGTCCGTGGGTTTCCCCGAGGTTCTCGTCTCTTGCTTCGACGAGAATAAGCTCAAGACGATGGTTGTAGTATCCGGCGACGCGAACATCCGCGTAGATGATACGTCGCCTCACGTCCTCTACGAGCGCGCTCGTGATTGCGCGCCCCGCCGCGATCATCGCCTCGGGAATCATGCCCAGGACCCCCTGGCAGTCCCAGTTGGAGGACCTCTCGATCCTCCTGACCTTGGCGACAGCCCCTGCGAGGATCCCCCGGGCAACGCTTAGGTCTGCCCCAGGAAACCTCTCCTGTTCGCCATCGAGATCCCTGATGGCGTTCTTGATGAGCGCCATCACGGACTTCGGACTGAAGCGATAACTGACTTCTCTCATCCTTTCCTCCTTTTGCCTTTTTCACCTTTGGCGTTTAAAGCCGTTTCTTTGGGACCATCCCAAAGAGGGACTCTAAACCCGCAGGCGTTAGTTACATCGTTCTGTTTTAATTATAGCATACTATAAATAATTTGTCAATCTCATCGTTTTTTACGCATATTTCTACCTCCCCTATTGATTATCTGACAATATTCGTGCAAAATAGCTTTTGACTACATGCTATGCGCGGGTGGCGGAATGGCAGACGCGCTGCCTTGAGGTGGCAGTGAGCATTATGCTCGTGGAGGTTCGACTCCTCTCCCGCGCACAAACAAAAACAGTCCCCTCACATGGACTGTTTTTTACTCTTTTTTCTATTTTTTCCTCCTACTATTTGCTATTCGCCATTTGCCGTCTGCAAATTAAACTGACGCTCCCAATTTCTTTTGCATCTTTTTCTTAGAAACATCTCGTACCCAGTAAAGTTTCGCCCGTTTTACTTTTTTCGCGGAAGAAAGAATTTTTACCCCGCTAATATTTGGAGAATAGATCGGATACACCTTTTCCACTCCAACGCTTCCCACAACCGAACGCACAGTGAACGTGGCACCTTTTTGAGTCCCATGTTTTCGCGCAAGTACCATTCCCTTAAAGTTGCTGGTACGCTCCTTGTCTTTTTCTTTAATACGCTCGGTGACTTGCACCATCGCCCCGGGCTTTATTTTTTCTAAAATTTTTTCGTCAATCATAGAAATAGGTGATAGAAGTTGGATGGTGGGTAGTAGGAAAACCAATACCCCTCGCCTTTTTAACAAAGAGAACAATACTATACCCGAGGCATAAAGTCAATAAATTCATCGGGCAATGGCGCCTCAAATCGTTTTATTCCTTCTTGCGTTGGGACTTCAAGCGCAAAAGCGTGGAGCATTAAACGAGGAGCTAGGCGGGCATTTTCTTTCCCTCCATACATCTGATCCCCCACTATTGGATGGTGAATGCTGTTTAAGTGCACCCGTATCTGGTGAGTTCTCCCAGTAAGAGGAAACACGGATACGAGCGTGTAGACCTGTCCGTTTTTTTCAAATGTTTTTTCCACACAATAATTCGTAACTGCTTCTTTTGTGTCTTTTCCTCCATGAGTCGTTCTTTTGACCGTCCCCGCCTTAACGCCGATCGGGGCTTCAATTGTCCCCTTAGTTTCTTTCATCGCGCCTTTTACAATCGCGCCATAGGATTTTTTTATTTTTCTGTCTTTAAAACATTGTTTTAGAAACAAAAATGTTCCTTGGTTTAGGGCAATAATCATAACGCCAGACGTGTCTTTGTCCAGGCGGTGAACAATTCCTGGTCGATATTCCGGATCGTCCCCCACGCTTGTCGTTTGAGGAAATTCTTTTTTGAGCCAATCAACCAACGTGGGACCATGTGGCAATTTCATGTGTGGCGCGCCGTGCACCAAAAACCCGCTCGGTTTGTTAATAACGAGGATATTTTTATCTTGATAGATAATTTCCGGAATCATAGACGCTCAATACCAGTCAGTTCTCCAGCCATTTTCATAATTTCGTAATGATTCTTCCCCAAGAATTTCTGTATTTCTTTCATCCGATCATCCAGCACAATTTTTTTCTGCTCCTGATACGCCGTCGCCACTAGACGCGCGTATTCAAAAATAAGTTTTCTGGATTCATATTCGGAAATGGATTGAGAGAATTTTTCTCTATTGTTCATATTCAAGAAGTTTAAGATAAATAGAAATTAACGCAAATCTCCCGTATGCGGCACGATTGGTATCTCCTCCGGGACGCAACGGAACAATCCAAGCGTTATCAATCCCCTTCATTTTCATAGTCATCGCCAAAGCATTTATGTCGGTGATAAGGCCGTCGTGAATAATACGTTTTGCTTCATCGGAGCGTTGGTGACGCGCTTGATACTCCTCTAGGTTTAGAGTTTCTCTGTCATATTCAACTTCTTTGAGATCAATGAGGGTTTTAAAATATTCGCAAAACGAATAGACCATTCGCTCAAAAAGTTTTTCAAGTTCAGGATCGCTCTGGCACAACTCCCCAAGCCCATCAAGCGTAATAGGAAGGATTTTTTCCAGTTGCTCTTTTTCTCCAAGTTCTTTTCCTATCTCTTTTGCCACTCCAGGCATTTCTTCCTCTATGTGTTTGATATGCTCGTACATACGCATTATCTATTATCGCCATCTCCCGATATTTTGTTACGCTCCAAGCGAGAAAAAAGTTTTTCTAAATTTGTCTTCGCGACATCGTCAAGTGATATCCCCAATTCCGAAGAAACCTGGGCCAGATACCAAAGCACGTCTCCCAACTCTTTTTTAAGGAGATTTTTTGTTTCTTCATCGACAACACCCCCTTTGTCGCGAAAGATTTTTTTCACTTTTTCCGCGACTTCTCCGGCTTCTCCCACAAGCCCAAGTGTCGGATACACAAACCCACTTCCTATGGATGGATATTGCGCCGTCTTTTTTGATTCTTTTTGGTATTCTTCAAATGTCATGAGAGGCTTTCAATAAATTTTTCAACCAGTCCACCGGGAAAATCTTCCCTTTTCAATTCTGATTCGGGTTTGTTGGGAGTACTACCCACAACAAGGTGATAGAGTAGATATTCGCTGTATTCGTTCGGAAATTGTTCACGTAATTCATTTGCAAATTTTCTTATTCTTGATATTTTCTCTAAATCAAGCTCTTCGTAGACACGATCGGTTTTCTCTTTTATTCTGCTCTTGAGATCCTCAAAAGATTTGTTTTGTGGCGGACGTTCTTGATTCATAAATTTTTTATTATCAATGCGCACCTCTTCGCATTGAGAAGTCATTGTTTTGTTGTGTAACTGGTGCGCGATGCAGGGATTGAACCTGCGACCCCTTCAATGTCAATGAAGTGCTCCCTCCGGGTCTTCGACTCTAGGGGTCGGAGGCCAGTCAATAATCATTTATTTGGCAACTTGGTGGGCGGCACGGGACTCGAACCTGTGACCTTCACAATGTCAATGTGACGCTCTAACCAACTGAGCTAGCCGCCCACCAAGTTGTCAAACTTTCTGATAAATTTATTTCTTTCGCTTGTGTTGGATTTTAACACATATTCACGCCACCTTGCCTCATTCCTCGTAGCATATTCCTCTACGCCCCTTAGCACAAGAGGTATGCGATTTTTAGTTGATTTTACCCTGCCAGAGTTGTGGCAACCTAGACGAACTTCAATGTTTTTGGTATGACCAATGTAATAACCATTATCTTTTACGCTTCTTAAAAGATACACACAAAACATAATGAATATTTAACGCTCCCTTTTGGTCTTCGACTCGAAGGGTCGGAGACTACCACTGAGCTAATCGCGCAATTCCTATTTCGGTGCGCGAGGGAGGGATCGAACCTCCGACCTCTGTCTTACCTGCCCGCCGAATTTCTGGTGCGCACACTAGGGATCGAACCTAGGACCTCTGTCTTATCAGGACAGCGTTCTACCACTGAACTATGTGCGCGCTATGGCAGGCGGGTCAGGACAGCGTTCTACCACTGAACTACTCGCGCAATTTCTGCGCCATATTGTATCGCGAGAAAGATCTTTTTGCAACTTCCGCTCTTACTCTTGCGTCGTTGTCGTGCTATGGGTTGATGTCGCTTCTTTTTGAATCACTCCAAGCGTTTCAAGGTTGGAAAGGTCAAATCCTTGCGAAAATTCTTGGTTCACATTTGGCTCCAATGCCGTATTCGTCCGCGTGACCAGAAAACGTATCGTTTGGAAAAATAACGTAATCATAACAAAAAGCAAAAATACCCCAATGGATCCGAAAATCAATTCTCGTTTGTTTTTTTTAAAAAATGGCGAAAGGACAAGTTTCATATTTTATACAAAATAATTATCGCGCGACAAAAAACATCTTGCCGTTAAAGGCCACCCGGCTACTCTCTCCTCTGTTCGAGGCGGTTATATCGACCGCTTCTATCCTCATTGCATAATATTTATTTTCAATTCCCTCAAAAAAATCCAGCACATCTTGAATCGCTCCGCTAGCCACTGCGGAAAATGTAATAGAGCCCAATCCCTGACTTTGAGCGTTTGTTTCCGTCCCAAACGAAAAATCCAAAGAAACATCGTATGTTTTCGCGATCGCCTGAAAATCCTTTGAGAGCGCGACCAAAGAATCTTTTGTGGGGACAAGCGCGGCTACTTCATCTTTATATACTTTGGCGATCTCCCACTCCCCAATCAACACCGATAAATCTTGAGCCGACTGAGAAAAAAAACTTTTTTGATTTTTGAGCCCCGCGATATTTTCAATCGTGTGGTCTATGTTAAGACGGAAAAGATAAAAGAACGCCACAAAAAGCCCGACAAGAATAAGGGAAACGACACTGTCACGAAAAAGATGTTTTTTAAACTCTGGCATATTATATACAAAGAAAATCTTCTTCTATTGTATAATGAATACGCATGAAAGACAATTTTCCCATCAAAAATTGTCATCGGAATTCAACCCACTTCCCCCCATCGCTTGCGATTCTTCCCGACGCGCCACCCACGCTTTATTGGCGCGGATCTTTGATATCTTCCTCGCCAGCCATAGCGATCGTGGGAACACGCAAAGCATCTGCGGTGGGAATTGAATACGCTCGTTCGTTCGCGCGCGCGCTTGCGCTGGAAGGATGGCGGATTATTAGCGGACTCGCGTTTGGGATTGACGCCGCGGCTCACCAAGGAGCGCTTGATTCCAAAGGAATCACCTGGGCGGTTCTTGCGCATGGACTTGATACAATCCAGCCACGTCAGCACGAACATTTGGCCGATACGATTCTTGATTTTGGCGGATGTCTGGTTTCTGAATACCCCCCTACGACTCCGGCATATCCAAATCAGTTTATCGCGAGAAACAGAATTATTAGCGCTCTTTGTGACGCGGTTATTATTATTGAAGCCCCTCAAAAATCCGGAGCGCTTTCAACAGCCCATCAAGCGTTGCGACAAAAAAAGAAAGTGTTTGTAATCCCAGCCCTCCCTTCTATGAAACAGTTTGAGGGATCTCTTTCACTTTTAAGAAAGGGGTGCCGAATGGTACGTACTCCGCAAGATGTTTTAGAAGATATGGGCGGACAACGAATTAAAAACCTCTCATTTACAGAGGGGCCGCCTTCAAATGAACGCGCGATTCTCCAAGCATTAAGGGAACACACGGCGCCTCTTTCAATTGACAAACTTTCTCAAATCACTACACTAAGCCCGCAAGAAGTCGCAGTCGCGATGACTCAACTCGTGCTTGAAGGTATTGTGGTTGAAGAACAAGACACGTATTGTATACGATAGTATTAGAAACACCGAACATATAAGATACTTGCAGACAGAAACGTTATGAAGCTCATCATTGTAGAATCACCAACAAAAGCTAAAACCATATCCTCGTTTTTAAAGGGTGGTTTTAAAGTCATTTCTTCTTATGGACACGTGCGAGACCTTCCTAAAAGCAAGCTTGGGGTAGATATAGAAAAAGATTTTTCACTCCAATACGTCATCCCCGCCAAAGCGCGCGGAAAAGTGAGCGAGCTTAAAAAAATCGCAAAGAAAGCCCAGGAAATTATTCTGGCAACTGACGAAGACCGCGAAGGAGAAGCAATCGCCTGGCACATTGCTCAAATCTTGGGCGAAGTAAAAGATAAAAAAATAAATATAAAAAATTTTGAGAGAATTGTATTTCACGAAATCACGCCCGAAGCAATCCAAGAAGCGCTTTCCCACCCTCGCGACATTGATATACGCCTTGTGGATGCGCAACAGGCCAGACGCGCTCTAGATCGTCTTGTCGGATATAAACTTTCCCCGTTTCTGTGGAAAAAAGTCGCAAAGCGCCTTTCCGCTGGCCGCGTTCAATCGGTTGCATTGCGACTCATTGTTGAGCGCGAGAGAGAGATAGAGGCATTCGTGCCTGTTGAATATTGGATTATAGACGTATCGCTTTCCACCTCTTCACAAAAACACTTTCAGGCGACCCTTGAGTTCATTGAAGGAGCGCCCCTAGAAATTGGTGATATACCAAATACATCATCGGCCCAGAAAATAGCAAAAGATCTTGAGGGGGCCTCGTATACCATCGCGAACATTAACAAAAAAGAATCGCGCAAGAATCCATTTCCTCCCTTCATTACCAGTTCGTTGCAACAAGAAGCATTCAAACGGCTCCGATTTTCTTCTAAACAGACCATGCGCGTTGCGCAGGGCCTTTATGAGAGAGGGCTTATTACCTATATGCGTACCGATTCGTTCAATCTTTCTTCTCAATCCACCGTAGCGGCGCATTCATGGATTCAAAAAAATCTTGGAGAATCCTACGCGCTCGCTCAACCACGATATTTCAAAAAGAAGTCAAAAGGCGCGCAGGAAGCGCACGAAGCGATCCGACCGACAAATCCACTTGCTACCCCCACGAGCGTATCGCCAGCATCCGCCCCCTCTCTTGAAAGCGCGCAAGAGGAAAAACTCTATGACCTCATTTGGAGACGATTTATTGCCTGCCAGATGGCTCAAGCCATCGTCGCGACGACGAGCATTGAAGTGGAAGCGCGAGGGGAAAAAACTTACGGTCTCAAAACAACAGGGAGTATTCTTGTGTTTGATGGATTTCTTAAAATCTGGAAAACAAATATGAGCGAGAAAGAGCTCCCCGCAATAGAAAAAAACGACGAGCTTGAGGCGCAAGAGATTCTTCCCTCTCAACACTTTACTCAACCACCCGCCCGTTATAACGATGCATCCCTGATTAAAATTCTTGAAGAGTATGGCATCGGTCGTCCTTCAACATACGCGCCGATTATTTCGGTAATTCAGGATCGAAACTATGTGGTAAAAAATGAACAACGAAGATTTGAGCCGACTGAAATAGGCCTGAAGGTCAACGATCTTCTCGTTGAGCATTTTCCTTCCATTGTTGATATTCAATTTACCGCAAATATGGAAGAAGAACTTGACGAGATCGCCGAGGGGAAGACACAATGGAAGGGAATCTTAAAGAAATTTTATGTTCCTTTTGCAAAAATACTTGAAGAAAAATACGAGACGGTTGCCAAACAAGCCCCCGAAGTGGAAACAACCGACGAGGTTTGTGAAAAATGTGGGAAACCGATGGTAGTAAAATATTCGCGGTTTGGAAAATTTTTAGCGTGTTCCGGATTTCCCGATTGTCGGAATACAAAATCTCTCCCGGGGCAAAATAACGGAAATGGTTTTGACCGCAAAGCATTTGGCCCCTGTCCGGAATGCAAAACAGGAGAGATTATTCGTCGTCGAACAAAAAAAGGACGCTGGTTCTACGGATGCTCCAGATATCCCGACTGCAAGCACGCGAGTTGGACAAAACCTGCAACTAAAGAGAATAATGAAGGAGGGATAGAGAATTAGGAGCTCTATTTGATTCTCTTTGTGGTTTATTATTCTCACTTCATAATTCCTGATTCATAATTTCATCTATTTTTGTGTCTTCCCACACACTTCTCAAAACATACGAAAGAAATTTTCCCTTAGACACAAAAGGCCTTGAGCGTATTAAAGACGCGCTCGAATTTGCGCGACACATCCATAAAGGACAAAAGCGAATGAGTGGCGACCCCTATGTTGACCACGTTATCGCTACCGCGACTACGCTTGCCCAGTGGAGGCTTGATTCGCAATCTATTGTCGCAGGACTTTTGCATGATTCTATTGAGGATTGCGCCGTTTCACCAGACGAACTTTCAAAACGTTTTGGAGAAGATGTTTCGTTTCTTGTGGAGGGAGTTTCTCGTCTTGGGTCTCTTCGCTACCACGACGCTCAAGAAAGCGTTGAATCGCTTCGCAAGATGATGTTGGCGGTCAGCAAGGATTTACGGGTAATTTTTATTAAACTTGCGGACCGCTTGCATAATATGCAAACGCTTTCCCATCTTCCTCAAAAAAAGCAAAAACGCATCGCCCAAGAAACAATAGAGATTTACGCCGCAATAGCCGACCGCCTTGGGATGCAACACATCGCCGGAGAATTGCGAGATCTCGCATTCCCCTATGTCCACCCCGGAGAATACCGCTGGATACGAACGAATATAACCGAGCCCTATGAGGAGCGGGAGGCATATCTTAAAAAAATAGAGCCGATTATACGAGAGCATCTGAAAAAAACCGGAATTGAGCCGTTTTCGATCGATTATCGAGCAAAACGAGTATACAGTTTGTACAAAAAACTTCTTCGATACGATATGAATCTGGAGAATATTTATGATCTTGTCGCCATGCGCATTATCGTTGAGACAGTAGATGAGTGTTATAGCGCCCTGGGTATTATTCATCAGCTCTGGCCTCCAATGCCCGGACGAATTAAGGATTATATCGCGCTGCCAAAACCAAACGGATATCAAAGTTTGCACACGACCGTTTTTTGCGTTAACGACCGGCCTACGGAATTTCAAATTCGCACTAAAGCAATGCACGAATTTGCCGAAGAAGGAGCCGCGGCACACTGGTTTTATGAGCTCCAAAAAGGAAGGTCTTCTGCTCCGACTCTAAATCGGCGAGAAGTTGAATGGGTTAAACAATTGAAAGATTGGCAAAACCAGTTCCCTGGGTCTCAAGAGTTTATTGACGCTCTTAAAGTTGATTTTTTCTCCGATCGAATTTTTGTACTCACTCCAAAAGGGAAAGTGGTCGACCTTCCAGTCGGCTCCACGCCGATTGATTTTGCGTACCATATTCATACTGACGTGGGAAATTCGTGCATAGGCGCTAAGGTGAATAACAAAATAGTCCCCTTTGATTATTCTCTTCAGTCCGGAGATATCGTGGAAATTCTCACGCAGAAAAATAAAAAGCCCTCCGCGGAATGGGTTCGTCTGGTTCATACAAAATATGCGAAGAAAAAAATAAAGTCGGCGATAAAGAAAACCACATCTCTGCCAAAAAAGACGGAGTACAAACTTACCTGTGAAAATAGAATCGGGATGATGAAAGACGTTTCAAGTGTTTTTTCTAGAAGCAATATCGCGATTGAACATATCCACTCAACAACTCACAAAAACTTCGTCACGCTTCGACTCGTCGCCAATATTAATGACCAAGAAAAAGCCGGACGCGTATTGTTGAAATTAAAAAAACTCCCAGGCGTTCGGGAAATTACATCAAAGTCGGTGATTCATTAATATCAATATTCTTGCTCTCCGTGCGGTTTAATACGCTGGATAATCCCCTGCGCTTCTTCGGGCGAATAAAAGTGAATAACAATCTTTCCTCCGTTACGAGAAAATTCAATATGCACCGGCGCGCCAAAAAGCTCCGACATTTGTTTTTCAAATTCTTTCATCTGCAAATCTTGAGCGCGGACTGGCTCTTGAGTTTCTTCTGACGCTGTTGGTTTTTTGCGTTGTTCCAAGCGCTGACGAATATCGCGAACACTCAAATTTTCTCGCAAAATCTCTTGGAATAACTGCTCTTGAAGCGCGGGATCGTCGATAGGGAGCAAAAGTCGCGCTTGGCTTTCATTTATTTTCCCTTCCGAAATCGCGTCTTGTATCTGGCTGGGAAGTGACAACAAACGCAATGCGTTCGCAATTGCCTCTCTGCTTTTCCCAAGACGTTGAGCTATCTCGCGCTGTGTAAACCCAAACTCATCGGAGAGACGCGCGTACGCGCGCGCTGTTTCAATTATGTTAAGATTTTCACGCTGAACGTTCTCTACCACCGCCAATTCAAGCGCTTCGGTTTTTTTCTGTGTTTTGCGGACAATAGTCGGAACGGTAGAAAGTCCCAACATTCTTGCCGCAAGAAGACGGCGATGCCCCGCGATAAGTTGATACGTAATTTTTGTTCCGTTGGGAGTTTCTTCTTCGGTTTTTGTGACCACCAAGGGCTGGAGTATCCCAAATTCACGGATTGATGCGGCTAATTCTTTGAGCGCCTCTTCATCAAAAACAGTACGAGGCTGGAAAGGATTTGCCATAATCTTCCCCACCTCGATTTGAAAGACCGGTCCGGTGATGTGGTCCTCTTTTACTCCCTCTCCTTCCATTTCTTGTCTTTGAAAGTCCTGCTGTGCCGTTTCTCCTCCGAGTTCTTGATTCTCCCCGCGCAGATCCTCGGGAACATCAAATTCAATTTCAACAACTTCCCCGTTTTCATCGGAAAGTACACCGTCGTCTCCGGATAAGTTCTTTTTTGGAATAAGTGATTCTAATCCTTTCCCAAGCATGACTATACCTTACAACGTCGTGCCCTCATATTGCAAGCCAGTTTCTTTTTATTGAAAGTGAGCTTCCCCAAATGAATGAGATGGATACAAATGATGCTGGGACTCTTGCGCGATTACCTCTCTGGCGAGCGCTTCGTACGCCTTCGCTCCCGGAGAGCTTGGGTCAAAAAGCACAATCGGTTTTGAAAAACTCGGCGCCTCTGCGAGCGCAACGGCGCGGGGGATTTCCACTTCGTATACATGATACGGGAAATGTCTTCGTACATTACGCGCAACTTCTCGAGAAAGCGTTTCTCGTTTGTTATACATCGTCAAAAGCGCTCCCCCCACCTTGGTTCGCGCTCCCAAATTTTTATTGATCAGATCAAGTGTTTCAAGGAGCTGGGAAAGTCCTTCTAAGCTATAATATTCTGTCTGAATTGGGATAAGTACTTCATCTGCCGCTACCATTCCATTGACCGTAAGCAAACTCAAGCTCGGAGGAAGGTCAATAATAATATAATGGTACTGATGTCGGACTCTATTGAGAAGTCGCCGAAGCGCAAATTCCCTTTCTGATACGTTCATAAGTTCCACGAGCGCGCCAGCAAGGTCGGGACTTGCGGGCATTACATGATAGTTAATAATCGGAGCTTGATGAATAATGCGATCGTGGTGCGCGTATCCAAAAAGTGCGTGGTACACGCTCTCTTGCAAGGTGCGTGGGGTAATCCCAAGCCCAGAAGAGGCGTTTCCCTGCGGGTCAAAGTCAACGAGCAAAACTTTTTTTCCCAACGCCGCCAAATACCCCCCCAAATTCACCGCCGTGGTAGTTTTCCCAACGCCCCCCTTCGCATTACAAATCGCAATGATCCGAGCCATGTAAGAATTTAAAGATAAAAAGTTAAAGGTAAAAATATCATATAAAATCCCAAAAAATGCTCCTGCAATTGATTTTAGCTGATAAACGCGTTATTATCAACGAACAAAACGTAAGCTCCCTCTAATTGAATGCCGAGATAGTTATATGCCCGGGTGGGCGAGGAACGAATAAGTTTCTCGCGGGAGCAAAAGCTCCCAGGGCCGACACCCGGAACAGTTTTTTGATCGAGGCCCTATGCCGAGATAGTTATATGCCCGGGTGGGCGAGGAACGAATAAGTTTCTCGCGGGAGCAAAAGCTCCCAGGGCCGACACCCGGAACAGTTTTTTGATCGAGGCCCTATGCCGAGATAGTTATATGCCCGGGTGGCGGAACTGGTAGACGCGCACGACTCAAAATCGTGTAGAGCAATCTGTGGGAGTTCGAGTCTCCCCCCGGGCACCACACACAAACGGCTCAGTTTAAAACTGAGCCGTTTGTTATTCAGTATTTATGCGGTTTTTATGCTTCTTGGAGAATTTCTTCGGGAAGTTCTTTTCTATCCTGTTTTTTGGGGGGAAGGAGCACAAAATACACTAGCGCCACCCCCACTGCCGCCACGAACGCGCCGGCAACGACATCAGAAAACCAGTGCACTCCTCCGATCACCCGAGCGATCCCCACCAACGATGCCATGCCGGTAAAAATCCATCCCCATCTTTTATCAATCGCAAACATAATAAACGCGAGCACAAAAACAAACACCGTGTGTCCCGATGGGAACGAGGCGGTAGGAGCATGTGTGACAATAGACGTGACATCTAACGCAACAAAAGGACGGGGCCGATTCCACGCATAACGAATTGATTGTGTGATAATCCCTCGAGCTATAATTTCTGAAAGAAGAACTAAAGCTCCAAAGTAAAGACGCTTGGGCCAACGCGCCCGGCGCATTGTCACCACCACAAAAAGCACCAGCATGATATAAATCAGGTAGTCGGATAAAAACACGAAGAGCCAGTCGGCTCCTATTTTCTGGCCTATCCCGAACAAGAATTTAAATAATGGTATATCAATGGCTTCCATTGTGTAGTGCGGACGCGACAAAAACAACGCCCTTAAAAAGACATTACTTGCTTACGTATGAGAGCAGTCCCATAAATCGCGCTCGTTTAATCGCTCGCGCGAGATTTCTCTGATGTTTGGCGCATATCCCCGTATGTTGCGGATCAACGATTTTCCCTTGAGACGAAATGAATCGTCGCAAAAGCCCCGTATCTTTGTAGTCAACTTCCTTGATATTTTGTGAGCAGAAAAAACACTGCTGTGTATGCTTTTTCATAGACATATTTTAAAATGGCAAATCTTCCGCTTTTATATCATCTCCTTCCCCAAACGACTCATCCGAAGAAATTTCCGGGATTCCTTCCGAGAGCGAATCTTCAAAGGAACCACCATTCTCCTTTGGTTGCTGTTTTGCTGAAGGTTGCGCGGCATATCCAGACGAAGCTCCTCCTGCGCTTCGAGGCCCGAATTGTATGCGTTCGCATATAATTTCGGTTGTTCGCCTATTTTGTCCGTCACTTCCCTGCCATGATCGCGTCTGCAATCTTCCTTCAATCAACACTAAACTTCCCTTGGAAAGAAACTGGCTCGCGAGCTCCGCTTGTCGCCCCCATACCACCACGTTATGAAATTCCGTGCTTTCTTGTTTTTGCCCGGATTTGTCGTTCCACACACGATTAGTCGCGACAGAAAAACTCGCGACAGGTTGGTTCGACGCGGTCGCTCGAAGCTCAATATTAGCCGTTATTCTTCCGATAATAAATACTTTGTTTAGGTTCATACGCGTTAGGTTATGGGTTATAGGGCGACACTACCACCTATCACCAATTATCTGCCTCTTTATTTTAATATTTCTTCCAGCTTCTTTTCCAGTTCTTCGTTAGTTACCATATTCCCCGATGTCTGCGCGGGAATTTCTTTTTGGCTTATTTCTTGTTTTCTAATCGTTGGTCGTTGTGACCCCGACAAGGGACGCATTGGTCGCTCAACGGTTTTTTGAGGAGGGTCGCTTACAATCATGTTTCGTATACATGACGCGTTAAGAGAAAGCTCGTCGGAGAGTCCTTTTATCGCATCCGAAGCGGCGGTTGCTCTGAAAAACCCAAACCACGCGCCCTGTTCTTTTTCTATTGGATACGCGAGTGTTATTCGTTTGGTCTCTCCTTGTTCCGTAATCGAAAATCCCAAACGGAGAGCATCTTGTTTGATGTTTTGAGCATCTTGCTCTTCTTTGACAAGAAAAGCTATTTCATATTCTTTTTGTTTTATCGCGTCGCTCATAATACGTTGAATGATAACCAGAAGACAATATCACATTATTTTTGATATTGCAACCGATTGTTGTGTTTTACTCCGCCTCCTCTTCGGAAGGAATCTCGTCTTCAAATGTCCCTTCTTTGCGGGCAATGTATCCCGTTCCCGCGGGGATAAGGCGACCGATAATAACATTTTCTTTGAGTCCTCGGAGACGATCCACCTTCCCCTCGGAAGCCGCGTTCACCAATACGCGGGCCGTTTCTTGGAACGATGCGGCGGAGAGGAAACTTTCGGTGGAAAGCGCCGCGCGGGTAATTCCCATCAATAACTGCTTTGCCTTCGCGGGAGTTTTTCCTTGCGCTTTGAGATTTCTATTCACTTCAAGAAATCGGGATTTTTCAATTACCTGCCCTACAATAAATTTACTCTCTCCTGCGTCTTTGATCATAACCCGAGAGAACATCTGTCGAGCAATAATTTCTATGTGCTTGTCACTAATAACGTTTCCGTTTGAAACATAAATTTCCTGAACCTGGTTCACGACATAATGTTCAACCGCCTCTTTCCCTTTCAGCAAAAAGAGTTCTCGCAAATCAACGCTTCCTTCAAAAAGCTGTTGACCTTTTTGAACTTTGTCCCCAATGGAAACAAACAATGAAACGGTTCGAGGCGCCTGATATTCAACTTCTTTTGTTTTATTTTTTTTCGTCGTTCCCGGAACATTCGCGTGGATAACGATCGTTCGAAACGACTCCTCTTCTCGAATATCGCTAACAACTCCTTCGTAGTGCGAGAGCGCCGCGCGTCCTTTTGGAGGACGAACTTCTAGAATTTCCTCAACGCGTGGAAGCCCCGAGGTAATGTCTTTTTCCGCAACACCCCCCGAGTGGAATGTTCGAAGCGTCAGCTGGGTTCCTGGCTCTCCGATACTTTGGGCGGCAACAATACCAACCGCCTCTCCTTCTTCTACTGGCTTGAGCCGACCCAAGTCCATTCCGTAACATTTTGAGCACACTCCATAGAGCGATTTACAAGTCATGGGCGAACGAACGATAACTTCTTCAACTTTTGATTGGTCAATCGCCTCGGCAACCGCGGCATCAACAATATCTCCGGCGCGAGCAATAATTTTATTTCCTTCTTTTACGTCGGTCGCGAGCGTTCTTCCGAATAATCTATTCGTAAATGAAAATCCATACGCGTCTCCAACCGAACGAGCAATGACGATTCCTTGCGTTGTTCGACAATCTTTGGAGTTCACCAAAATATCTTGACAGACGTCCACCATTCTTCGTGTTAGATATCCCGCGGTAGCGGTTTTAAGTGCGGTATCGGTAAGTCCTTTTCTGGCTCCGTGCGTGCTGATAAAGAATTCAAGCACCGAGAGTCCTTCCTTAAACGACGAGATAACAGGAAGTTCAATTGTTTCTCCAGATGGATTTGCCACGTTTCCCTTCATACCGCTCATCTGCACCGCCTGCATCCACGATCCACGAGCACCCGAGTCAATAATGTCAAAAATCGGATTGTTTTTTGTCAGCGCTTTTGGCACCAGATCCCCCACTTCCTTTTTCACTTTTTCCCACACTTGAATGGAACGAGTTCGTTTTTCGTCTTCATCAAAGAACCCTTCTTCATATTGTTTTTGGATCTGTGAGATTTCTTTCTTCGCCGTTTCTATCAACGCTTTTTTCTCGGGAGGAATAGAGAGGTCAAATACGCTCCATGTATATCCGGCAAGAGCGGCGTAGGTAAATCCAAGACGTTTGACCGAGTCAAGAAACTCCCACGCTCCTTCAATCCCAAATTGATCAATGTATCGCGCAATGAGTTTTTGAAGCTGTTTTTTGTTCAGCTCTCTGTTCACATACCCAAGCTCTTCTGGGACAATAGAGTTGAAGATAATACGTCCCACGCTTGTCACTTCTTCGTTCTTTGACCCGATTTTAATCGGCTCGTTAATTTTTACGAATCCGAATTCAAGCGCCATGAGCGCCTCTGATTTATTTGAAAAGAGTTTTATATTCTCGCCCCCTTCATCTCCTACGATTTTGGTCAAATAATAGCACCCCAATACAATGTCTTGAGAAGGAGTCGCGATTGGATCTCCATTTGCCGGCTTGATGATGTTTTTTGAAGAGAGCATTCGTCCCCATGCCTCTGCCTGCGCTTGATCGGAGAGCGGAAGATGCACCGCCATTTGGTCTCCGTCAAAGTCGGCGTTGAACGCCGCGCACACCATTGGCGGGATGCGAATCGCCAGATCTTCAATAAGCACCGGCTTGAACGCTTGAATACCAAGACGATGAAGCGTTGGCGCGCGGTTCAAAAGTACCGCCTTGTCCACAATTACTTCTTCAAGAATTTCCCACACTTCAGGAGGAGCTTGCTCAATAAGTCGCCCCGCATTTTTAATGTTGTGAGCCATACCCCGCTCAATCACCTCGTGAATAACAAACGGCTTGAATAGTTCCAACGCCATTCGTTTTGGGATACCACATTCATTAAGCTTAAGTTCCGGACCCACAACGATAACCGAACGCCCCGAATAATCAACTCGCTTTCCAAGCAAATTTTGACGAAATCTTCCCTGTTTCCCTTTGAGAATATCCGCGAGTGATTTAAGTGGTCGGTTTTGAGACGACATCTGTTGTCGGCCCGTTCTGGTTGTGTTATCAATCAACGAATCCACCGCTTCTTGCAACATACGTTTTTCGTTCGTGACGATAATTTCGGGCGCTTTGAGCTCAATAAGTTTCTTTAAACGGTTATTGCGATTAATCACCCGCCGATACAAATCGTTTAGATCGGAGCTGGCGTATCTTCCCCCATCAAGCGCGACCATCGGTCGAAGGTCAGGAGGAATCACCGGGAGAACCGTGAAAATCATCCATTCGGGACGCATTCCGTTTTTCAAAAAGGAAGTAAGCGTTTTGAGTTTCCCGAGTAATTTTTTTTCGTTAATAATATCTTTTTTTCTTGCAAGCTCTTCAAGCCGTTTTTCCGTTTGGGCAATTTCCTTTTTTATATCAATACCTTCTAGAACCTTTCTGAGCGCCTCCGCGCCTGTCCCCGCTTCAAAAACATCTCCGAATTTTCGAGCATAATCAAAGTATTCCATTTCGTTAAGCACCATCCCCACTTTAAGATTTTGCAAAAAATCTTTTGCAGATTGGTACGACTCTTCGATTTTCTCTATGCGCGCCTCATCGGATTCGTCTGATTTTTTTGTTTTTAATTCTGATTTTAGGGTTTCCAATATTTCCTTACGGCGACCCTCGTCCACGGACGTCACCATGTACGCCGCGTAGTACACTACTTTTTCAAGTTTTGAAATGGTCGCGTCAAAAAACAGTCCGAGTTTCGAATTCCCCGTCTTGAGAAACCAGATGTGCGCGACAGGAGCCGCAAGTTCAATGTGCCCCATTCGTTCTCTGCGAACAATTGCTCGGGTCACTTCAACATTACATTTATCGCACACTGTCCCCTTGTAGCGAATCCCTTTGAATTTACCGCAATAACACCGATAATCTTTTGTCGGTCCGAAAATACGCTCGGAGAAAAGACCATCTTTTTCGGGTCGCTGTGTTCTATAATTGATCGTTTCGGGCTTGGTTACCTCTCCGTATGATGCGGTAATAATATCTTGAGGAGAAGGAATTTTTAATCGAAGATAATCAAATGTATTCATGGTAGGTAGTAGAAAAAATGTTCACCAATTAATTCTCGGGAACGTCGTCTTTATCAACCGGTTCAACGGTAATACCCAGCGCGTTTATTTCATTCATCAATACCTTGAACGCCGAAGGAGAGTTTGTCGGCACCACTTTTTCTCCCTTTACGATTGATTCAAACGCCGATGCTCGACCAAGCACGTCGTCTGATTTAATGGTTATCATTTCTTGGAGCGTATATGCTGACCCATATCCTTCCAGAGCCCATACCTCCATTTCTCCGAATCGTTGGCCACCAAATTGCGCTTTTCCTCCCAGTGGCTGTTGCGTAACCAGCGAATAAGGTCCGATTGACCGCATGTGGATTTTATCCTCCACCAAGTGATTTAATTTCATCATGTAGATATATCCAACCGTTGCCTGTTGGTCAAAACGTTTTCCTGTTCTTCCATCATATACCCACATCTTTCCATCTTTTGCGTATCCCGCTTTTTCAAGTTCTTCTTGAATATTGGTTTCTGTCGCTCCCGAAAAAACAGGTGTTTGCGCTCGATACCCAAGCTTCTTTGCCGCCAAACCAAGATGAGTTTCAAGAATCTGCCCCAAATTCATACGAGACGCGACTCCCAAGGGATTGAGCACCACATCAACGGGAGTTCCATCCGCCAAGTAAGGCATATCTTCAACCGGACGCACCTGTGAAATAACCCCCTTGTTTCCGTGACGACCCGCGAGTTTGTCCCCCGCGCGCACACGACGAAGTTGCGCAACTTCGACTTGAATACGCTTAATAACTCCCGGCTCGAGCTTGTCTCCCCGTTCTCGAGAAAACACTCGAATACCGACTACGCGTCCCGATTTCCCATGAGGGAGATAAAGCGAGGTGTCTTTTACATCTCTGGCTTTTTCTCCAAAAATTGAACGTAAGAGTTTTTCTTCCGCAGTAAGTTCCGTCTCTCCCTTTGGTGAAATTTTACCAACCAAAATATCTCCGGCGCGAACTTCCGCTCCGATACGGATAGTCCCATCCTCATCAAGGTTACGGAGTTTTTCTTCTGAAACGTTTGGAATGTCTGGAGTAGTTTCTTCTGGTCCTAGTTTTGTGTCGCGAACATCACATGAAAAATCTTCAATATGTATTGAAGTGAATCTATCTTCCTGCGCGACTCGTTCCGAAATAACAATCGCGTCCTCAAAATTTCCTCCAAAATACGGGATAAATGCAACAAGCAAATTCTGTCCAAGCGCCAACACTCCTTTGTCGGTTGAGGGGCCATCTGCAATAACGTCTCCTCTTTTGATTTTGTCTCCTACCATAACTGCGGGGCGATGATTGATCGCAGAATATTGGTTTGACCGCCTAAATTTAAGAAGGGGGTATCTTTTTTCTCCTTTTTTTGTATCAAGTACCACGACAGATCCGTCCACTTTTTTTACCACGCCATCTTCTTCGGCAATAATCATTCTCCCCGAATCCATCGCGACACGCTCTTCGGATCCTGTCCCCACTAAGGGAACGTCGGATATAACCGAAGGCACCGCCTGTCGTTGCATATTTGATCCCATCAATGCTCGGTTTCCATCGTCATGCTCAAGGAACGGAATCAAGCTTGTTCCAATGCTTACAATTTGAATGGGGGAAACATCAATAAAATCAACCTCTTCTCGCGAACATGTCCCCGGCTCTCCGTTGATACGAGCTTCTACGGATTCTTTTTCTATTTTGCCGTGCGTGTCGAATTTTGTTCCGCCTTCGGCAATGTTGTATTTTTTTTCTTCCCCCGCGTCCATCCATACTATTTCTTCGGTGATTTTTCCATTTTTTACTTTTGCATAAGGCGTTTCTATAAATCCAAGTCGATTCACCCGAGCAAATGTCGCTAAATGGTTAATAAGACCGATGTTTGCTCCTTCTGGTGTTTGAATCGGACAAATTCTTCCGTAGTGAGATTCGTGTACGTCACGCACTTCGAATCCCGCCCGTTCTCGCGTAAGTCCTCCGGGCCCCATTGCCGAGAGCCGTCGCTTATGTTCAAGCTCCGCCAAAGGATTCACCTGATCCATAAATTGCGAGAGCTGAGAAGAAACCAAAAACTCCCGCACTACTGCCACAAGCGGTTTGGGGTTGATAAGTGTTACCGGCGTGATCATTTCATTTTCCAGAGTGGACATTTTGTCTTGGGCGTTCCTGCGCAATCGTGCGAATCCAACTCTCATGCGCCCCTGCAATAATTCTCCCACGGATCGAATGCGACGATTCGCCAACGTGTCCATGTCGTCGGGACGCGCCTGTGGCAAGTTATTCAAACGAATAATTTCTCTCATAATCGCCACTATATCTTCCAGCCGAAGAAGTTCTGTAGTCACGCTTGAGCTCATATCCAATCTTTGATTGAGCTTGTAGCGTCCCACCTCTGAAAGCGAGAATCTGTCTTCCCTTTTAAACATTCCATCAATAAGTCCTTGCGCGTTTTCTGGAGTTGCCAAATCACCAGGACGAAGACGTCTATATATTTCAATATACGAAGAAGGCGCGTCTTTTGCTGTATCTTTTTTGAGCGTCGCGGCAATATATTTTACCTGTCCCTTGTCCGCGTCAGCGAACGATTTTTCTATCGCCTCGTTTGTTTCCAAGCCAAATACTCTCAAAAGAGCTGATGCAGGCACTTTGCGATGCTTGTCAATTTTTACCTGTATCGTGCCATCCGCGTCAGTTTCAAATTCCATCCAACTTCCTCTATCGGGAATTACTTTCGCCCCGAAAAGTTTTTTCCCTTTTATTACGCGCATCGTAAAATACACGCCCGATGATCGTATAAATTGAGAAACAATAACTCTCTCAACTCCATTGATAATAAACGTCCCCCGTTTGGTCATCATGGGGAATTCTCCCAAATACACCTCCTGCTCTATAACTTTTTTTGTCTGGAGATGAACGAGTTTTATTTTCGCCTTCAGTGAGGCCTCATATGTCGTGCTTCGTTCCCACGCCTCCTCTTCCGAAAATTTTGGCTCGTCAAAATAATAATCCTTAAAATATAGTTCGTATTCCTTTCCGGTATAATCGCGAATAGGAGAAATTTCAGCAAACAACTGCTTGATTCCTTCTTTTAAAAACCAATCCCACGAGCTGAATTGAATTTCCGAGAGAAATGGCTTTTCGGTCAAATCTCCCGCGTGACGGGAAAAACGTTTAACGGAAAGAGTTTGAGACATAATATGCGCGCAACAAGCACAAGCCCCCTCACATATGGGGGATGTGTTCATGTGACATTACTTGTAATTAGAGGCGGTATAACACTCCAAACAAATATAACTTCACTATGTACTTTTCTTCTCCACGTATTGAAAATGCCCCTGAACGGAGATTATTGCTAATCATAATCACAATAGCAAAAGAAGTCAAGTGGATAATCCCCAACCCCAGCCTATTCTTTATAGCCCCAAATAATCGGCTCGTTTTTCGTTATGTTCTTCAAATGTTTTGCTAAAAATTGATTTTCCGGTTTCCGGGTCGGAGAGGTAGTAAACATACGACGTTTTTGCGGGAAAAAGCGCGGCATGTATTGAAGAAACTGTCGGATTTGAAATGGGGGTCGGGGGAAGATCTTTGTATAGGTACGTATTATACGGTGTATCAATTTCAAAGTCGCTTCGACTCAAGGCCTTGCATTGAGTGAATCGCCCACCGCACGCTCCATATCTCACAGACGCATCTATCTGAAGCGCCATTCCTACATTGAGTCGATTCTGGATAATCCCCGAAACAATTGGTTTCTCTTCTTCAAATATCACTTCTTTTTCAATCAGAGACGCGACAATAATTGTTCGCATAATTTTTTCTTCGTCATATCGTAAAAGTTCTTTCGCTTGTTCCGAAAAATGTTTGAGTATGATTCTCGCAACATTTTGCGCGTTATCGTTTGGATAAAAACGATAGGTATCGGGCATCAAAAATCCCTCAAACGTTCGGGCCGACGATAAGAAGGAAAATTCGTTTTTAAGTTCCCCGGGCTCAAGAGCGACCAGAGAGCCCTCCGTGATTACTCCATTTTGCGCAAGCCGTTGATCAATTTCTTTGAGCGTCATTCCAGGATAGATCACCACTTCAATGTCCTGAGGCCCCCCGATTAAAAGCGAAACAATGTCCCGCACACTTGGAGTTTGAGAAACCACATACGTTCCCGGTTGAAAACGCGAAAAATTTCCAGAAAGTATGGAATAGAATAAAAATGTAAACTTAGAAGAAATCAGTTCGTTTTCGGAAAGTTTTTTAGCGATACTTATCACGCTTTCCTTTGGCTCAATAGTAAATATTGCTGATGCCTCAAGCTCTTGATTAGTAAATGTCTGCCCTAAAAACCAAAACGCCCCGATCGCCAGGACAATTAAGGATGTATAGATAATGACAAACCGAGACATGCAGATAGAGTAAAGGGGAAAATGAAAAAGGGCAAGGGGAAGAATATGCCGGATATAGAATATTTCAAATTACATCAAAAAAAATCTTACTATATTCACGATCGTTAAAATAGTAAGATTTTTTTGTATCCAGTAGATTACCTAGTAGATTACTTTTTCACGTATACCGATTCTATTATCCCAATCAAAAGCATATTCACGACCATACTCGATCCCCCGTAACTTACAAACGGAAGCGTTACTCCAATTACCGGAAGAAGACCAATGTTAGATCCTACGTGCAATAGAAATTGTCCAAAAAACATAATCACTGACCCAAGGCATATTAGTTTATAAAAATTCCCTTCAATAAAAAGCCCTATCTTGAGTATCCGCAAAATCATCCACAGAAACATCCCGAGTACCACCAGCGCAATAATCAATCCACCCTCTTCGGCGATCGCCGCAAAAATAAAATCGTTGTGGGCTTCGGGTAAAAATCCGAGTTGTACCTGTGTCCCTTGCCCAAATCCTTTTCCAAACCATCCCCCCGCGCCGATCGCGATTTTTGACTGGATGGCGCTATAATTTACTCCCAAGGGATCGCGTTCTGGCTCAAACACCCCCAAAATACGCTCTTTTTGATATTCCTGAAGCACGCCGACCCAGAGCACAACAAACGCGATCGCAAAAAATACTCCCGCAACCGCAAGTCGCCGAATTGGAATCCCCGACACCAAAACAAACCCAAACCAAACCAAAAAAAGAATCGCTGCCGATCCAATGTCGGGCTGAATCGCAATAAGCCCCGCAGGAAGCGCAAAATAAACGAATGACCGAAAAATAGTTTTCCATCTTCCTATGGAAACATGGCCTCGTGAAAAAAAATATGCCAAAACAAAAATCAACGCGACTTTCGCAAGCTCCGATGGCTGGAATTGAAACGACCCGATAGCAAGCCACGCGCGGTTTCCTTTAATCTCTGGCGCAAAAAAATATGTGAGCAGGAGAAGCGCCAAAATAAAAAAGTAGATCCCAAAAATAACGTTCCTATTCCCAAAAAATGACCGCAGGTCCACGTGGATTAAAAGAAACGCAATCACGCATCCTATCGCGACCCAAAGAATTTGTTTTCCCAAAAGCTCCGGAGAGGAGCTCGCTAAACTTGCAAGTCCAATTCCGATCAACGCCATTGTGGTAAATACCAGCCCCCAATCTATTTTTTTTATCAGACGTGACATGAGAAGAAATGAGTGGAGAATATAAATAAGAAATCGCTTTAAGCATAACCGATGTTATAAAAAGAAGGAAGTGTTGACACGATGCTTTTGTGGGCATATAACAATTCGGGACACTATACTGCTCAAGGAGGAGTAGCGACATGCATCTTTGCCACCCCGACACCGGCGAATGCGTCGTACTCAAAGAAGGAATGTGCATCATTTGGAGGCGCTCCAACCGGATGATCTCGGTTGGAGTTTTAGAAGGAGGATCGTTGCGCCCGTTCCGTTGGTCTTCTCCGCTCAACGAAAACAGCGCATCGCTCACCTTTCTCAAAAACGCCGAGGAGTTCTTCGACTTTGCCAAGAGTGTCGCGACATTCCTGAACCTGGACATCAACGTCATTCGCGGACTACCCCCCGGACTTTCCGGCTACATGTTCGTTGCACCCTAGCGCACCACGCGCACAAAAACGCACTCGTTTGTCACGAGTGCGTTCTCTATTGTACTTATATATTGAGTATTCCGTTTGCCTTAAGCGGATACTTTTTCTTCGCGCGCCTTATATGCCCCGCAACCGCAATCATTGTCCCATTATCCATACAATACTTAAGCGGAGGGACAATAACTTTTACCCCCCGCATCTTGCGTCTTATTTCTTGTTTGAGCATTCGTACCAGTTCCTTGTTCGCCGCAACTCCTCCGCCAATAATAATTGTTCTTGCGTTGTGCTCCTCAACCGCGCGAAGTGTTTTCACAACCAAAGAAGTAAACGCCGCCTTTTGAAAACTTGCCGCTATATTTTCTTTTTTTGATTCGCGATGATCGCGCACATAGTAAAGCACCGCGGTCTTGAGTCCCGAGTAACTGAAGTTGTAATTTTTCTGATAAATCATCGGCGAAGGAAATTCAATCGCTTTTGGACTTCCTTTCTTTGCCAATTTTTCAATCTCTGGACCGCCAGGATAGGGCAGCCCCAGAAGTCGCGCCACTTTATCAAAACTTTCTCCTACCGCGTCATCAACCGTCTCCCCCAATTTTTTATATTCATTCAGATTTTTCATTACCGCCAGAATAGTGTGCCCCCCGCTCACCAAGAGAACGATGGCGGGAAATATATCTTGTACTTTGAGGCTTGAAGTTTGTATATTTTTAGATTTTGATTTGCCATTTTGATTCATAGCTTTTTGCGCCAACAGAAAACTATACATGTGCCCATGCAAATGATTTACCCCGACAAGTGGCTTTCCCCACTTCTTTGCCAAATCTTTTGCAAATTCAATTCCGGTCCAGAGTGCCGGCTCGAGTCCCGGCCCCACGGTTACGGCAATCAAGTCAATGGATTGTATTATGGAGTTGGAATTATGAAGTATGAATTTCTTCCCCTTTCTTCTTGATTCATTATTCAATATTCGCCCCAGAAGAACTGGCAAGTTCTTCTGATGTTCTCTTTTTGCCAAACTCGGGACAACGCCTCCAAAGGGCGCGTGTATTTTCACTTGAGACGACACAAGCTCCTTTAGGATTTTAATTTTTTGTCTTCGTTTTTTGTCCTCGGTTATTTCCACAAGAGAAATCCCCGTGTCATCGCAACTTGTTTCAATAGCCAGTATTTTCATAAAGATATCTATAAACCTCTACAACATCGTTTGTACACTTCTCGCCCCGCGATGAGTTTTACGAATTTTGCGGGGTCGCAACTTGTTTCAATAGCTAATATTGTCATATAAATCTTTCCATGCTTCTAAATTCTATATTCCGACTTCCTCTACCGATGCTTGGGTGTTATCCAAAAATCCAATCGCCACTTTCCTGAAAGCGCCAGACGTGTCTGCGCTTCAAGCGCGGGAAGCGAACCAAAAATAATAAGCGTGAGAGGCATAAGCAACCAGGAAATAAAATACCAAAACGCATCTCTTTTTTTAAATCCTTCGGGCTTTGGAGGAAGAAGCGCCATAGAAAGAATCGCGGAACTTACAATACCAAGCGATGCAAACGTCATAATATATCGGGTCATTTCCGGAAGATTATAGGCAAGAAGTGTTGTGCGGAACGCATCTCCTCCCAGTATGACTGGCAACCACCCTAGTGCGAAGATAATCAGAGAATTTGTGGCCCACGAATGAAATCCTTCGGTAATATGAAATCCCCAATACCATTTTCTTCCCTTTGAAATTTCTTTGTGTTTGCGAAATCCCGAAAAGATGTACGCGATATTTTCCGCCCCCCACCCCCACCGACGCTGTTGTTTATAAATATTGCGCATCGTTTGCCAAAACGAAGGCGCGACATTCGCGTCCATGGATACGGGATAAAACAACGGCACCGTCCGCCAATCTCCTTGGTGGTGCATATAGCATTGCCAAAAAATTCGCGAGTCCTCCGAGACCATATCGGTCTGCCAAAATCCGATATCCGCCAACGCTCGAAACGGCATCGCGTGAGAAGAAAATGTTGTCAGTTTTTCGGGTCGCGATTGTTGCATCAGATGCCAAAACGTCGCGGAGAATCCAATGATGCGCGCAAGCGAAGGCGCTTGATAGACGTTGTTTAAAAACAGGGGCACCGGTTGATAGCTTGAGCGAAGCGGTTTTTCCGCTGTCAAAAATTTGTACGTTAGAATACCAAAATACTCGGGATACACTTGTGTATCAACATCAAACACAGAAACCAAAATGTCTTCATAGGGGATGCCTAGCGGGTCAATCAGTTTTTCTTTCACAAATTTTCCCGCCCATGCCTGGTTAGACCCCTTGCCAGGCATTTCTCCGGGAAGATTTTTTGGATGAGTAGTAACGACAAAATGCGCAAATTTGTTTCCAAACTCTTCTCCGATACGTCTCGCAATTTCTTGCGCTCTTTCTCCAACCCGCTCCTCTGTCGCCAATACCACAATAAGACGTTCTAGTGGATAATTCGCTCGCGTGAGATGTTCAAACGTTTCTTGAACAACTTCGTATGGTTCTGTGGCCATAGGAAGAAGTATCAAGTGATAGATCTCCCCCCAACGTTCCGCTGTATTGGGGTTCTTTTGCAGACGTTCGCGCCAGTTCATTTTTAAATTTTCTTTTAACACGCGAAAACTTTGGCGTAAGTGCAAAGAAAGATAGATTGTTTTAAAGAGCCAGTAGATATCAAAAAGAATAATAAAAACAGCGATCCATACCGGCAGTACCCAAGAAAGCACAAAAAGAAGGATAAGTGTCCCCCATGAAAGCAACGCCGGAAATATTTCAAAAAATCGATAGTAATTGTCTTGCTTCATTTCCTCACATCATGATACGAATTTCATAAATAGTCAAAATTTGTGGACGTCGCGATCCTGAAGAAGAAAGAAATCTTTTTAAGAAGCGCTCAAAAGGGGTAATCTCAATATAAGCCCCGATTATGTAAGTTATTTGCTTATCATCAGCAACAATTCCTTTCCTATGCCTTTTTGATTGATTATTGCTCTCGCGTTCATCAATTTGTCAGTGGATTGCTTTTTGTTTATAGCTCCTTACAATGAAAATAGTACACTCCATATCTGGGGAGAAAGGAGACAACCATGCCACGAACGGTTCATTGTGATGTGACTACCTCGTTTTCCGACGCTACGTTCGCTGTTGTGCTTCATGGACTTTCAAGCAGCGAGGCACACCCTTCTAACGTTTTCCTGTACGCCGTCCAGCTCACCATCCAAAGAATGCGCCAATCCCTCACCTCCGAACAAAAGCAGCAGATTACCGAAAGCGTCCGCGAGGAACTGCTCAAGAGATTTGGAGATCTTCCGCGACACCTTCGTACACGAATCTTTGAGGAAGATAATCTTGTTGATGGTTTGTCTTTTGACCACGCCATCACAAGCGACTCCAAAAAGAACTTGGCCCTCTCATTCCACATCTAGGACACAGAAGGAGAAGACTATGCTTTTGCTTTTCTGCCCCAATATGCTTCATCCCCTCGCAGTAATAGGCGAAACTGCGGGGGGTTTCTTTTTGTTGTGCTGGTGACCCCAAGGGGACGCTTCGCTATCTCACCGCTCACCCCCGACCCCCACTCAAGAAACCTTCGGGTTTCTTGCGTCACTCCGACCAAAGCGTCGTGGTTCCTATTTTTCAACACGGGGACTCGCATTCGATCCCCCTAAAAAAGATCACAAAAAAACCTGCCTCGCGGGCAAGTTTTGTTTTTTGTGGAATTATACAACTCTGCTCGAACATTTTTTGAGAAAAACTGACCCATTCCCGCGCTTCGCGCGGCAGGAACGAAACCTGACGCTCGGGCGGGCAAAAAGAAAGGGGGTTGGGGGGAATGAATTTTTGCCCGCCCTCGCTTTCCGCCGCCGCCGAATTTCGTGCCAGCGAAACTGGCGCGCCGCCTAAATCTTTTTTTCTTCTATTTCGTTCTTGCCTAATATTACCTTATTTAAATACATGAATGGAATATTTACAAGACCGACTAGCCACTTGACCGCTGTTTGTCCGATTATCAATGGTAAAATTGGCATTATTCCCAAAAATGCAAGTGGAATAAAAATCAAGCTGTCCAATAATAGGGCCGGAATAGAGCTAAAAACATTTCTTGTCCAAAGATATTTTCCTTTTGTTAATTTCTTAAACCATGAATATACATAAGCATCAAAATTTTCGGTAATGAGAAAGGCAACCCAACTTGCAAAGGTAATCCTTGGAACAAGATTGAAGATTTGTTCCCATGTTCCTTGAATTTGCCAAAATGGCGCTGGTGGAAATTTTACACCAAGCCAAAAGAAAAATACCATTGCTATTTGGGAAACAAAAGCAATTAAAATCATTTTCTGAGTTTCTTTTCTACCAAACTTCTCATTTACTATATCAGTCATTAAATATGTCAGGGAAAAGACCAAAACTCCACTTGGCCCAAAAAATGTTTTGAATCCTAAATCAAAAACAGATATTTTAGTAGCTAATATTTGTGCAACTAAAACAAAAGTAACATAAAGCCCGATCAATAAATCGGCTTTATTATATT
>Ga0210057_1001314_pt1 | contig 38042 bp, 40 predicted proteins | sample CryGeyCG2114_010_2_FD_183968 | JGI IMG/M metagenome (GOLD analysis project Ga0210057, IMG submission 183968) | Groundwater microbial communities from aquifer - Crystal Geyser CG10_big_fil_rev_8/21/14_0.10 (SPAdes) (version 2) | ecosystem: Environmental > Aquatic > Deep subsurface > Groundwater ... | reverse complement strand
AACTAGACATAAAGTGACAAATTCAAATTACTTTCCGACAATTAAAAAATTAAAGGAGCGTTTAGATAAGTTTTGGGAAAGACATAATTTTATGTTGAACTTTATTAATTACTTATGTCCGTGACTATTTAAAGAGAGTTCTTTATTAAAATCTTAAAAATTTTAACAAATTAATTATAAATATTTATAAAAACTAAACATTTATATACCATATTAATCTACCACAAAACAAATTATTTAGATACGGAGAGTGAAGATAAATGAACGGAAATTTTAGAGAAAATCACAGAAGTGGTTTCAGACAAAGATTTTATGCACCTATTAAAGAAGGTGAAGAAATAGACGTTAAAGTAGTTGCTCTTGGTGAAAAAGGTGACGGTATTGCTAAAGTAAAAGGTTTTATTATAATTGTTCCAGAAGCTAAGGAAGGCGATGAATTAAGAATTAAAGTTACACGTGTTCTAAAAAAAGCAGCTTTTGGTGAAATTGTAGGAGATGCTCAAGGTCCATGTTTACCTACTGAAAGAGAAGACTTCGAAAAACCTAAAAAAGAAGATTCAGAAGAAGAACTTGAAGAAGATTCAGAAGAAGAACTTGAAGAAGAAGAAGAAAAAGAAGAATAAGTATATATAATTCTTTATTTATTTTATTTTTTATGTTAACTACAGGTTGCCCAGATTTAGATAAACATTTTACATATTCTAACTCAATAAATTGTATTTATGGGAAAGGTGCCACAGGAAAAACCAATTTATGCTTATTATTAGCATCAAAATTAGGAAAAAACAAAAAAATAGCTTTTATAGATACAGAAAACGGATTTTCTCCTGAAAGAATAGATCAATTGAATAACAAGAATTCATTAAACAATATTCTTGTCATACAAGTAAATAATTTCAATGAGCAACACAAAGCAATATTAAATCTACTAAAAATGAAGGATTTGATTAATATAGTCATAATAGACTCATTAAGTATGCATTATCGTAAAGAACTCCAAGAAAAAAATCCAGAAACAAACAACTTACTTTCAAAACAATTCAATATTCTTTCAGAACTTACAAACAATAATATCCCAGTAATAATAACATGCCAAGTATATTCCAAATTAGACAATACAATTGAACCAATCGGAAGTAACATGATTAGAAATTGGTCTAAATGTATAATTAAATTAGAACAAAATGATAAAAGAACCTTAACTTTAGAAAAACATCCAGAATTAGGACCAAAAACAATTAATTTTACCATTAAAAATAATGGAATATTTATAGAAAATTTTAAATAATACCCTAATAATATGTATTGGATATGGCTAAAGCTAATAGAGGAGAATTAGAACAAATCCTCAAAGGCATCGAAGGTAAGGTACTTATCGCCGACCACGAATTTAGTGATCCTGATGGTTTAGCTTCGAAATACATATGGAGTTTCATTCTTAAAGAAAAATTTGGATTAGAATCTGATATAGTATATTCTAGAGAAATGGGCCATCATAAAACCCAATCATTGGCAAAAAAATTTGCTTCAACATATGATGAACAAATGAAAAATATAGAAGATATAGATTTAAACGAATATGAAAGAATTATGTTAGTTGATGTTAACACAACATCATCAAATTTACCCTTCTCAGAAGAACAGATTAAATTATTAGATCCTAAAAAATTCATTGTAATAGATCACCATAAAAAAAATACAGAAGAATATAAAGAAGTTGGATACGAAGATGTAGATTTAGGTTATAGATCTGTTTCAACATTAACTATTGATTACTTCAAAAAATTTGATTTAAAATTTTCAGCAGATAATGCAGAACATAATTTATTAGCTACTGCATTATGGATAGGTTTTGAGATTGATGCCCGTGGAAAAATTCCTTACTCAAAAGATTATGAAGCTTTATCTTACATAATTGAACAAGCTAATAGCTCATTAAAAGAAGAAATTGAAAGAGGGGCACTACCTGAAACAGCTTACAGAGCTTCAAGAACCGCATTAGCTAACTTTGAAAGATTTGGACCTTATGCTGTTACTTATATATCTGAACTAAAAGCTGAACATAAAGACACTATTGCAATTACTTCTGAAGATTTACTTATGATTCAAGGAATAGAAGCAAGCATAGCTTGGGCAATGGTGGACAAAAGAGTTGTAGGATCTGTTAGGACTACAGACTCAATTAGTGTAACTGCAAGAGAAATTGCAGAATTCTATAATGATTTAGGATTCAAGGGTGGAGGAAGGCCTAATGCTGCCGGTTTCAATGGATCTATAGGTGTTCTTGAATATTGTCTTAATGAAGATACAGAGTATATAATTAAAGGTATAAATAACTTAATCACCTCAATAATAAAAGACAAAGCAAAATAAATTTATTTTTTAACAATTTTTTTCTTAGCAACTTTTTTCTTAACAATTTTCTTTTTAGCAACAACTTTTTTATTCAAATCTTTTTCATACACAACAGTAACAGTACTTTGAGATTTTTTAGCCTGTTGTTCCATCCACTCTAACTTCTTAGGACACTGTTTATTAATACAATAATCATAAGGTCTCTTTCCTGCCCTAATAACCATAACTAATGGAAAACTACATTCAGGGCATTTTTTATCGGTAGGCTTAGGCAATCCTTGAGGTAAAGAAAATGTATTCCTACATTCAGGATATGCAGAACAAGCAACAAATCTTGATTTAAATCGAGGTGAATATTTTACAACCAAAGTACCATTATCACATTTATTACAAGGTCCTATAGTTCTTTCCTGTTCCATAGTTTCCTTATTAGCATCCATTAATTCTTTACCAATTTTAATTTCATTCTTCTTGAATTTATCCAAAATTTTTGTTAAAGATTCCTTAGCTATTTTTAAAATATTTTCACTATTATTTTTTTTTTCAGTAATTTCTTGCATATCTTCCTCAAATTCCCTAGTTAACTTAGGATCTAAAATCTCAGGACAATACTTATCTAAAGTATCAACAGTTTTTAATCCTAAATCAGTAACTTCAATAGCTTTACCAGTAAGGTAATTTCTATCAAAAAGATTATCAACAATCTGAGACCTTGTTGCTTTAGTCCCTAAATTATTTTTTTCCAATGCTTTAATAATAGAAGCAGGAGTATATCTTTTTGGTGGCTGTGTTTCTTTTTCATGTTGTTCAATTTTCTTAACTTTCAATTCTTGCCCCTTCTCTAATTTAGGCAACTCATTTTCTTCAAATTTAGCAAACTTACCATAATATACATGCCAACCTTTTTCAATAGTCCTAGTTCCTTTTGCAACAAATATCTCTTTATTAACATCAATATTAACTGTAACAGTTTCTCTTGTTGCAGATTCCCCAAATGATGCTAATGTTCTTCTAACAATTAAATCATAAACTTTTTCTTCCCTACTATCTAATTTTTTTGGAATCTCACCTGTAGGATAAATAGCTGGATGTGCTGGATCAGTTTTAGTTCCATTATTAGGTTTCAATGATTTTAATTTGAGAAGTGTTTTACATAATTCCTTATAATGACTTTGCTTAGATAATTCTACCAATATCTTTTCATAACCAATAGATTCAGGTAATTGATTAGAACTTGTTCTTGGATAAGAAATATAAGAGTTAGTATAAAGTTCTTGAGCTATTGCCAAAGTATCTTTAGGAGAAATCCCCATTTGTTTATATGATTCCATCTGTAATGAAGTTAAATCAAAAGGATTTGGAGCTTCCTGTTTGAATTGTTTAGCTTTAACATCATCAACTAAAGATTTTTCCCCTTTAGTTTTTTCCATAACTTCATCAGCCTTTGCCTTTTCCCAAAATTTATCTTCGATATGCCATGCATCTAACTTATCAGTTTTAAGCTCAATTTGCCAAAATGCTACTGGTTCAAATGCTTTAATCTCCTTTTCTCTTTCTGCTAAAATTTTTAAGGCAGGCCCTTGAACTCTACCAATAGACATAATTTTAAAACTTTTTGTAGCATTTTTTATAGAAAGAGTCAAAGCTCTTGAAAGATTAATACCCCACCACCAATCTAACTGATGCCTTGTAAGACCTGCTTCTACTTGAGGCCAGTCAATATGTTTTTGAATTTCATCATAAGATTTTCTTAAATCACCTTTAGTTGTAGTAGAATATTTCATTCTTCTAGCATCTTTTTGTCCACAAGCAAATCTAACAACATTATAACCAATAACTTCACCTTCAATATCATAATCTGTAGCCACTGAAAATACTTTAGCTTCTTTAGCTAACTTCATAATAGCATTTAAATAATTTTTAGTAAAATTAGAATTTTTTCCAACATCATAAGCAGGCTTCCATTCAACATCAAAAACGGGATATGTCCATCCATGTTTTTCTTTTTCAGTAAGATTATATAAGTGACCTACAGCAGAAACAACAATTATTTTATTACCATTATGTTCTAATTTATAATAAGCAATTTTTTTATTATAAACATTTTTTTCAACATTAGTATCGGCCAAAGCTTCAGCTATTTTTTTTGCCGCACTTGGTTTCTCAGTAATTATTAATTCTACCATTAAACTAGTGGTTGTTATTATTTACTATAAATATCTTTTCATTTTAATGATTCATTGCAGCTTGAGCTGAAACAGAAGAAGAACCATTAACTCCTTTAGATATTAAAACTTTATTTATTTTTTTCCGATTAGCCTCAAGAATAGTAATTAAAATAGTTCCAATTTTAAGTTTTTCTCCTTTTTTTGGAATCTTTTTTAACCTTTTTAAAACAAAAGCACTAATATTATCAGTCTTTTTCCCGGGAAGATTTATTTGAAAATAACTATTAATCTCTTTAATTTCAGTACCAGCATGAACTTTAATATTATTTTTATCTATCCTAATAATAAAATCTCTATCTAAATCAAATTCATCAACAATCTCACCAACAATCTCCTCTATTAAATCTTCCAAAGTAACTAATCCTGCAGTACCACCAAACTCATCAACCACAATAGCCAAGTGAACACCCTTTATTTGCATTTTTTTGAACAAATCATTTATTACTTTTTGTTCAGGAATAAAATAAGGTTTACTTGCTAAAGTTTTCAATAAAACATTTTTTCGTTGATAAAGATATTTAATTGCATCTTTAACATGAAAAACACCAACTATATTATCCTTAGTTCCTTTATACAATGGAATTCTAGAGAACTGTGAAAGACTAATTTCTTTCATATAATCACTTAATTTAGCATCTGAAGGCAAACAAAACATTTCAGTTCTAGGAGTCATAACATCATAAACTTTAATATCATTAAATTGTAAAATATTTTTAATTAAATTCTCTTCTTCTTTTTCTACACCCCCATGTTTAACACTTTCAGAAATAAATACTTTAATTTCTTCTTCAGTAACATGTCTAGTTTGCTCTCCACCTTTTCGTAAAAATCGAGTGAAAAAATTAATAATGAAAGTTAAAGGATAAAAAACAATTAAAAAAAATCTCAAAACTGGAACAAACATTATAGCCAATTTTTCTGGATTTTGCGTAGCATAGCTTTTAGGGGTAATCTCACCGAAAATTAATATTAGAAAAGTCATTACACCTGTAGCAATAGCAACTCCAATATTTCCTACTAAATTAACAACAATAAATGTAGCAATAGCAGAAGAACCAATATTAACCACATTATTACCAATTAATATTGTAGTCAGTAAACTTTTAGAATCTTTCTTCATTTTAAGAAGTTGTTTAGCCTGCTTATTCTTCTTAGCCATAGTCTTAAGTTTAACTTTATTTGAAGAAAATACAGCTAATTCAATACCTGAAAAGAATGCAGAAAATACTAATAATACTATTAATAAAACAATATAACCAATCATTTAGGTTTATCCCTCATAAGAATCAAAAGCGATTTTAATATTTAAACTTTTTCATATATCTAAAATCTTCCCATCTTTACCCACATTAATAACCCTAGTATTTCCAATCTGTTCTTCAACACCATGGGCCTCATGAGCATGGCAACAAAACAATATATCTGGCTTTAATTCATCTATAGCTTTTTTTATCCCATCACTTCCAGGAACAAACTTAGAAAACCTTTCCATAATACTTCCAGATGGATGATTATGGCTAACCATTATTCTTTTTTTACAATCTTTAACACCATAATGACCTTTTTTTAACATATCTAAAATTTCTTGTTCTTTCAATTGAAATAATCCTATATTAGCAGATCCACAACCAAACAAACCTACATCATTACATTTATAATAATATCCATGCAAATTCTTAAACTTATACAATTCAGAAAGAAAATTTACTGTAGCAGGACTTTCATGATTCCCTGGAATTATCATAACTTTTTTATCAAACAACCCTAATAATTGAGAAACATCATTTTCATCCTTAACAAAATCCCCACATATAATTACTAAATCAACATTTTCATCTCTAGCCTTTTCAGCTAATTTCTTTGCTTGTTCCCTATCCCCATGGATATCCCCAAAAGCTAATATTTTAGTCATTTTAATTAAAAAATTCAGAATTTAAGAGATTTATAAAGGTTTGGGTAAGAATTACCCCTTACCATAAACTCTTTCTCTTGTTTCAGAAACAGATAATTTCCTAGTAGAATCCAAAAACATTCTTTCTATATTTCCTACAAAATCTATTTCATATATTAATTTCCCATCATTAGCTATAAATTCTGCTTCACCATAAACACCTGCACCCAACATCCCATCTTCAAATGGTAAAAATATGCCTGATTCCATTTGAGGCAACACTTCTTTAAAATAATAATCCATCCCTTTTGTAATTCCTCTCCATCTTTGATAACCTTCTTGATGATGTAGCTGATTTGGATTTTCAACTTCAAACTGAGGAAAATATTCTTCAATAATTTTAATAAGTCTTTCTTCATCAGGTGTTCCATAAACATTTACCGAATGACCAAAATAGATTTTATCATTCATTTTGTATAAACAATCTCATCCACATATAAAAAATTATCTATAATCATCACATTAAATTTTTAACTACTAATTAGAAACAAAAAATCAAAAGTTTTATAAACTACTTTAATCACAAAAAAAAGTTAATATGAAACCAACTACATCCGAATATATTGAAGTAAGAGAATCTTGCATCCATAATAATGGAATTTTTGCTAGTAAAAATATTCCTAAAGGTACAAAAATAATTCAATACATTGGAGAAAAAATAACTAAGAGTGAAGCTAACAGAAGAGGTTGGAAAGTTATTGAAGAATCAAAAAATTCTAAGACCTTGGGAGCAGTATACATATTCATATTAAACAATAAAACAGATATTGATGGTTATGTCCCATACAATACTGCTAGATACATAAATCATTCTTGTTCCCCAAATTGTGAAACTGAAATTATAAATAAAGAAATATGGATTATGGCCTTAAGAGATATTAAAAATGGAGAAGAACTTTCATACAATTATGGTTATGAAATTGAAGATTATGAAGACCACCCGTGTAAATGTGGTTCAAATAATTGTGTAGGTTATATTGTGGCAGAATATCAATGGTCAAAATTAAAAAAAGTATTAAGAAAAAAATCTATTTCTTTTTTATAACTTTAACCCCATTCATATAAGGAACTAAAACTTTAGGAATTGTTATTGAACCATCTTTATTTTGATTATTTTCCATTATAGCAACTAAAGCTCTTGAAGTTGCAACCACGGTATTATTCAAAGTATGCACTAAGAATTTTTCTCCACCCTCCTTACCATACTTAAGATTTAATCTCCTAGCTTGATAATCCGTACAATTAGAAGCTGAACCAACTTCTGCATATTTATCTTGTCTAGGCATCCAAACTTCAATATCATATTTTTTAGCTGCAACTATACCTAAATCACCAGTACAAATATTTACAATCCTATAAGGTAATTCTAAAGCCTGAAAAAATTCTTCTGTGTTTTGAACAATTTCTTTATGTAAATCCCAAGATTCTTCAGGATTACAAATTACAACTTGTTCAACTTTATTGAATTGATGTGTCCTAAATAATCCTTTTGTATCTATCCCCCTACTTCCAACTTCCCTTCTAAAACACATACTATAAGCACACATTTTTATAGGTAATTCATTTTCATCAATAACATCATTCATATATTGACCAACTAAAGGATGTTCTGAAGTTGCAATAAGATACAAATCATCTTCATCAATTTTATACATAACATTTTCAAAATCAGAAAGATCAGTTACACCTTCATAAGGTTGCTTTCTCATCATCAATGGAGTTTCCATATAAAGATAACCTTTCTTAATCATATGATCAATAGCAAACTTAATCAAAGCCTGATTTAATAAAGCTAATTCCCCTTTAAGAAAATAAAATCCTGCCCCTGCAAGTTTTGCACTTTTATCAAAATCAAGCATAGCTAATTCTTCTCCTAATTCAACATGACTTTTTAATTTAAAATCTTTTTTAGGAATATTGCCTGATTTTTTTACTTCAACATTTTCAGAATCATCTTTCCCATAAGGAACAGATTCGTGCATTATGTTAGGCATACTTTTCATAAGAACATCCAATTTTTCTTTATAAAAATTCATTAATTCTTCTGATTCTTTCAATTTTTCAGAAACAGTTTGAGCTTCTATTATTTTAGATGAAACGTCCTTCTTAGATTTCTTTAATTTTTGTACTTCAGATGTAATATCATTTCTTTTAGCTCGAAGTTTATCTACCTCTTGTTTCTTCCGTCTCCAATCATTATCCAGTTTTATAATTTCATCAACTTGCTTAAGCCTACTTTTATCTTTCCTTCTCTCTAAGTTTTGTTTAACTACTTCTGGATTTTCCCTAAAAAGTTTTAAATCTAACATTGCTTTATTAGAAAATCAAACTAAGTATTTAAGTTTTTCTTGATACCCCTACTTAGTTTCACCATAATGTTTATATATCTAACATATTTTCTATAGAATAGATTCAAAAAATTATAAGATAAGACAAAAGGTTTATAAACTAGTGTTTGAATCTATATATTATAACATAAAGTTTGGGGGATATAATAATGGTAAAAAAAGGGAAAGAAATTTTTGAAGTATTTTTTAGAAAAAAACCAGCAATGATACTTGTAGCTTTAAGAAAACATACACGCAATAAATATGGTAGTGTTTTAGCTAAAGAAGTTGATTGTACATATTCACATGCTGTAAAAATTCTACAAGAAATGGAAAAAGCAAAATTAGTAAGCTTTGAAAAACAAGGTAGAATCAAAACAATTTCATTAACTGAAAGCGGTGAAAGAGTTGCTGAACATATCGAGAAAATAAAGGATATATTATAACAATACTTTTATACTTCTTTTATATTATTACTTCTATTGAGGTATTTAAATGTCAGAAGAATTTAAAAAAATTATTTTAATTTCAGATTATGGGAGTCTTAATTTAACAAAAAAAGTTTATTCTTATTTAAAAAATATGAATCTACATGGCGGCCTTAAAGAATTTAATCCTGATGACATGTATTTAAATCAATTTAATAATGGAGAAATAGAAGTAAAATTTAATATAAACATTAGAGACAGAGATGTATTTATATTAAAATCACCATATACAATCCAAAGAAGATGGGATAAAAAAATAGATCCAGGTTTAGGAAGTAATGTAAATCAAAGTTATATGGAAATGTTTATAATTAATGATGCATTAAGAAGATCTTCTGCTAGAACAATTACAAATATAATGTCATTCATGCCTTACCAACGTTCTGACAAAAAAGATCAGCCAAGAGTTCCAATTACTGCAAGCTTAATGGCACACCTAACAGAAGAATCTGGCGCTAACAGAATAATTAATTTTAATCCACATGCAGAACAAATTCAAGGATATTATAAAATACCATTTGATGCATTATACTCAGATATTGTTTTCGCCGAATATATTGAAAATAATTTTAAGGATTTAGAAAATTGGATTATTTTTGGACCAGATGCAGGAAGTGATAAGAGAACAAAAATACTTGCAAAATGGTTAGGACTTCCAGCAGGGATAGGATCAAAAGATAGGCCAAAACCTGGAGAAGTAAGTAATATAATGATACCTCAAGGAATTGATATAAAAGGAAAAAAAGCAATATTATTAGATGATATGGCAGATACGTTAGGCTCGGCAATAAGATGTTCAGAAAATCTTTATGAAGCGGGAATCACGAAAGTTGTAGGTTGCTTCTCCCATCCAATATTAACAGGAGATGCAAAAGAAAGAGCATTACAAAGTGGTTTAGAAATAATAACAACAGATACAATCCCAATTCTAGATATAGATAAATATCCAAACATAACCATTTTATCTCTAGCTGAAATTATTTCAGAAGCAATTAAATGTATTTGTACAGGTGATTCAATATCAGAACATCTTTTTAGTTATCTAAAATACAAAAAATGGAAACAAGAACAAAATATTATTCTTTAAATTCAATACTATCAATTATTCCATCAGAATTTAAATCTAATCCTTCTACTACTCTTGCAATTTTATTGTTATTAAACTTATTCCCTTTTATTATTTCATCTAAATTATGAATAAAGGCTAAAATACTAGCTTTTGTTCCAGGTGTACTTTTTCCACCAATAGCTAATATTTGTTTAGTTTTATCAAAGGGATTCTTTATTTTTACAATCATTCCACATTCATTTTCACAATAAGTTTTCCCACTAATATTTGATTTTAATGAATAATCCTCTTTTTCATCATAATAAATTGGTAACTTATCATTTACTTGATCAGTAACTCTATTTACTCTTGGACCACCAATGAGGATTAAATTATTAAACATATCTTCAGATTTAATATCAATATCTAATTTTACATTCGCAGTTGGAATATGATTTAAAAAAGTTCCAAGAAATAAAGCAAATTCTAAAGCCATATTAACATCTCTAGATCTTGCTTTAAGTTTACCATGTGGTGAAGGACTTCCGACAACAATTAAAGTATTTAATTTACCATTTATTATAAATGGATTGAAAAAATCTTTATATTCATAATCATCAACAATTTTTTGAGTTTCTTTAAATTCATCAAATTTTATAAAAAAAGAACTGTTAACTAATTTATAATAATTAAGCACAACTCCTTTTATTACATCTTGTCTTGATTTTTTAATAATTTTAGCTTTTTCAAGATTTTTTATATGATAATATACTTTTTGTTCATGAACTTTAAGAGTTCTAGCAATATTTAATGGATAATTTTCAGATTTAGCTAAAATTCTCAATATATCCCTTGCTAATAAAGAAGACATAACTTTTAATTTATCTCCATTTAATTCTTCAGATGGTAAGGAAAAGAACTTACCCTTTTCTTTTTTTACAATATGCATTTTATATTAAAAATATTTTTTTAATAATATTATAAACTATTTAATAATAGTTTATATATAAAGTTTGCTTAACAAAAATCTATGTGTGGTATTATAGCTTATAAGGGAAACAGAAATGCTTCTGGATTAGTATTAGCAGGACTTAAAAAATTAGAATATAGGGGTTATGATTCATGGGGTATTGCTTTCAATAAAACTAAATTAAATTTAATTAAAGAAATAGGAACTATAAATAATACAATTATACCTACATCAAATATTGCCATAGGACATACAAGATGGGCAACTCACGGAAAAGTAAACAAAACTAATGCTCACCCCCATTTAGACTGTTCTGAAACAATAGCAATAGTACATAATGGTATTATTGAAAATTATCAAGAATTAAAAAAAGAATTAATAGTAAAATCACATAAATTTAAATCAGATACAGATTCAGAAGTAATTGTTCATTTAATAGAAGAATATTACAAAAATAATGATTTAATTACAGCAATAAAATTAACAACAAATAAACTAATTGGATCATATGCTTTAGTCATATTAAATGAAAATCAATTAATAGCAATAAAAAAAGAAAGTCCATTAATAATTGGCAAATCTAATCATGGTTTTTTTATAGCATCAGATATACAATCTTTTCTTAAACATACAAATAAAATAATATATTTAGAAGATGGAGAAATAGCCATAATTAATGATGATTTAAAAATTATAAAAGGAGATAAAGAAATAAAAAAAAAGATTAAAAAATTAAATCTGAATCCAGAAGAATCTGAAAAGGGAGAATATATCCATTTTATGTTAAAAGAAATATTTGAACAAAATGATACAATTAAAAAATCAATAAAAGATGAAAAAAAGATTAAAGAATTAGCAAATGAAATAAATAATTATTTAAAAATATTTTTTTTAGGATGCGGAACAGCTTATTATGCCGGATTAACTGCAAGTTATATATTCTCAGATATAAGTAAAAAACAAATAATAACCATTTTAGGATCAGAATTTAATTTATATGAAAATTTTATTGATGAAAATACATTAATAATACCTATTTCCCAAAGTGGAGAAACTGCTGATGTATTAGAACCAATTAAAATCGCAAAAAATAAAGGAGCCAAAATTTTTTCAATTATTAATTCTATAAGTTCATCATTAGAAAGAATATCTGATAATTATATTTTAATTAATGCAGGCCCAGAAATAGCAGTAGCATCTACCAAGGCTTTTACATCACAATTAAGTTTACTTTCATTAACTGCATTTACTTGTATTAATCAATTTGAAGAGGGAAAAAATAAATTAATAGATATAACAAAAAAAACTAAAGAAATTTTAAATGAAGATTTTATTAATGAGATTAATAAATTATCAAAAAAAATATTAACAAATAATCTGTTTATTATAGGAAAATCATCAAATTATCCAATTGCGTTAGAATCAGCATTAAAAATAAAAGAATTAAGTTATATTCATGCAGAAGGATTTGCAAGCGGAGAATTAAAACATGGTACTTTAGCTTTAATAGAAAAAGGCACACCTTGTTTAGTTATATATTCAAATAACAAAACTATTTTAAACAATGCTTGGGAAATAAAATCCAGAGGAGGATATATAGTAGGAATTTCTCCAAAATATAATGAAGTATTTGATTATTGGATAAAAATTCCAAATGGAGGAAAACTTTCACCTATATTAAATGTAATACCCTCACAATTATTAGCATATTATTTTGCAATTAATAAAAATTTAAATCCTGACAGACCAAGAAATTTAGCAAAATCAGTTACAGTAAAATGAAAAATATAGTAGTCATAGGAGGAGGAACTGGCACTTACACAGTACTCAAAGGATTAAAAGAATATAATCTAAAAATAACAGCAATAGTCAGCATGGCAGATGATGGAGGGAGTACAGGTATTTTAAGAGATGAATTTGGCATTTTACCCCCGGGAGACATAAGAAAATGTATTGTTGCTTTATCAGAATCTTCTGAAACTATGAAAGAAATATTTCAATATAGATTTAAAACTGGTTGTGTGAACGGACATAATTTAGGTAATTTATTAATAACAGCATTAGAAGATATTACAGGTAATTATGAAAAAGCAATAACAGAAGCATCTAAAATATTAAATATAAAGGGATTAGTTTTGCCTATAACATTTTCAAATTGTAGATTATGTGCAAGATTAGAAAATAACGAACTAATAGAAGGTGAAACTAACATAGATATCCCAAAACATAATGGAAATCTAAAAATTGAAGAAATATTTCTTAAACCTGAAGCCATAGTTAATCCAAAAGCAATAGAATCTATAGAACATGCAGACTTAATTATAATTGGACCAGGAGATTTATACAGCAGTTTATTATGTAATCTTATTATAAAGGGAATACCAGAGGCAATCAAATCATCAAAAGCTAAAAAAATTTTCATATGTAATTTAATGACAAAATTTGGAGAAACAAATAATTTCAAATTATCAAATTTTATTAATGAACTAGAAAGATATTTAGGAAAAAATATAATTGATTATATCCTTGTAAATGAATCAGAATATAATCAAGATTTATTAAAAAAATACTCCCAAGAAAAAGCATTCCCTGTTGAAATCGATATCAATAATAATAAAATTATTAAAACAGATTTGATAACAGAACCAGTTTTAATCAGACATAATTCAAATAAATTAGCAAAAGAAATATTTGCAATCCTTAACAAAACCACTTATTCAAACCCTCTTGCTTCTCTGAATCAATCCCAAACACAGAATCAATCCTAGTTTTAAGCAAATCTAATGTTTGTTGTAGGTAAGGTGGTAAATTATATTTTTTAGCCAAGTCAATTGAGGGTATAAGATATTTTTTTACAGAGCCTTCAGCAATAGTAAATATTATTTTTCCACCACATCCTTTCTGAGTACATTTTCCAATTAAAGGAGGTCTTCTATAAATTTCATTACATTTAACACACCTAAAAGATTGCATAGAAAATTTTCTTAAATTCCCTTTTATATCCCTCAAGAAATGTCTTTCAATAATTAATCTGGCAACATCATTCTCATCAACAGCTCTTAACTTTTCAGCAACTTTCATCTGAGCCAATACTTTTTCCTGCATTGAGGGTATTGTCTTATATGAACTACATTTAACCCCACAATTAATATCATCAGTATCATGTGTAAAACCCATCCCTTCATATTGTGATTCTTTATTTAATCTATCATTAATCATTTCAATTTTTATAGCCCAAGGATTTTTCCAATTTTCAGCAGCCTCATAAAGTTCCATTGGATACTTCCATACTGTATCCATATCAAATACCATATCATCTACTTCTGTAGGTATCAATTTTGAAGTAAGAACTAATGGAGCATCTTGAGTAGCCCCCCTTGTGTTAGGAAGATACTTTCTTGAAAAGTTCAATAAATGATCCATAAGTAACATCACTGCAGCCTCATCACCATCACAGTCTCTTCTCATGATACTATGTAAATAAGGATGGGCCAAAAATCCTTGTGTTTTAGAAAATCCAACAATTCTACAAACTATACCAGCAGAAGTGTGAGGAGACATCGCAACACAAAGTTGTCCAACTAAATCTTCAACTTTTTTAATATTATAATAAGACTTTAATCCATACAATTTTTCTAATAATTCGTCAATAAAATTAGCTACATTTCTTAAAACTATATCAGAACCATCTTCAGGAGCTTCAATACAAGCAGGTAAAATAATATCTTGAGCTTTTAATTCTAAAACCTGATTTTCATCAAAAAGTTTATTCCCATAACAATCTTTAATATAACCCAAGGCCTTCAATTTTTCTATGGTTACACCAACTTCTTTAGGTTTAAAATGAGTTATAGTCATTTCAATCATATCATACCTAGTAGTTCCATCTTTATTTACATAAATTCCATGCTTTGCTCTTAATATACCTTTCAAAGGATGTTCAGGTATATGTTCATGATTTGATGTTCTCCTTATACCTTTAATCAACTCAGGATAATTTCTACTACCAAACATTTTCAAAGCACTATCAAAATAATGATTTATATCAATTTCTTGTTTCCTATAATTCATACAAATTCCATGTTGACCATTAACATCTACAATATTACATTCTTCAGTATCAACATCAGCACTACATTTCCTACAATAATATTTTTTCTTAGTTCTTTCACCACAAACCTCACAAACTTTATATATTGTTTTTTTATTACAAGTTTTACAAAAATAATTAGGAAAATCAGAATGTACTTTACCTTTTTCTAAAGCACTTTGAAAACATTTTAATCTACCACCTTCTTCACCAATTGGAAACAAAGTTTGAGGACTACCAATTAACTTTCTCATTTTAGCTTTTTCAGGTCTACCCATCCTACCACCTATAAAATGTCCAATTTTATCTTTAATTAAAATAGTAGAAATAGAATTAACCATAGACAATACATCATTACCTTTAGGTTCTTTTTTAAAATAACCTAAATTTTCTAACAAGGCAGAAGATTCCTCTTCATCAATAACAATAAATTCATTAGAAACAAATTTATGTTCTATCCCAATTAATTCTAAACTTCTTTTTATAGTCAAATCATTTACAATTAATTTACCTTCTTGTAAAATGGCATTTTTTAATCCAATATATAATTTTAAAAAATCATCTTTACTAATAGAATTCCAATAATAAATCCATCTAGGGTGCATAGGAATATTTAATTTATTAGATATTTTAAAAGCATCTTTAACACTAACTTTTGTTTTAATAGGATTTTTCAAAATTCCATCCATATCAAATCCAATCAAACCACTTAATTTTTTTTCATCAATATTTTTTTCTTCCATATACCCTTCAATAAATAATACCCACCATTCTTCAACAAAACCTACAGGAATCAATTTATGAGCCCTATTCAAAAAATCACCATAATTAACAAGAATATCCCCAATATATATTATTTCAACAACATCTTTATTTATTTTTTTAGCTTCCTCATAATCATTTAATTTTCTAACACTTCCATCTTTTAATTTAACTATAGGTCCATCTAAACTATCACAAGAAGAAAATACAGTACTTTTTCCTGGCCTCTCAGATTTCATTTGAGTTCCAATAGCCATAAAATCATCAAGTACAACCATAGTTGCAGGATGTAAAGCATCAGAAGATAATCCTCCAGTTCTACTCCTACCATATCTTAATCTAAAACCACCATTTCTAAGAGGATAAGCCATAACAGGCCTTCCAGCTACAACATCTTTAAGAAAAGTATAATCTGGCTTAATTTTACTATCATTCCCTTCATCTACTTGTTTTCCACCACCCCTCGCCTTAATTTGTTTTTGCAAATCAACAAAATCCTTCATAAACATCCATTGATCTAAACCAAAATCTCCACCCCATTTATTTAACTGTTTCCATATTTTAGGAGCTTTTAATGAAAGACATTCAGCCATAACTAAACAAAATCCATTTCGAATCCTATTAGATTCAATTCTATCCAAATCCTTATATTTACTAACTTCAAATTTTTCTGAAGCATCACCATTAATTTGTATAGGTAAATGTTTTATCAAAAATTCAATTTCTTCTTCAGAAGGAAAATATTGTAAATTTGTAACTCTCTCATGATAATCACTAAGTTCAGTATAAGCTCTTTTAATTTCTTTTTCTGTTGGATCATAAGTTTCATAACCCATTTTCATTCTAACATAATCAGCAATAATAACAGAAACACTTGCACCAGTTCCTCCAGCACTTCTAATTGGTCCAGAATACATTAAAGAAAAATATTCCTTACCATTATCTTTTCTTTTTTGTATATTTATTCCAACAAAACCTTCTAAAGGTGAAGCAACAACTCCTACAGTAACATAAGCAAATCCAACTCTTATCCCAATTTCCATTGCTTTTAATTTAGTTTCAAATTTACAAAATTTTTCTTTAGCAATTTCCTCAGCAATAATTAAAGCAATTCTCCAATCTTGAGAACCATATTTATTTTCTAATTCTTCAATTCTTTCTACAATACCTTTTCCAATAATTTCAGGAGCTACAGTTGAAATTAATCCTTCTACTCTCTCAGCCATATTTTTTGCTAATGGAACAGTAATTTCATCATCAGGATCAAACCCTTTAGCCTTAGCTTCTTTAGCTATATCATAAACTACTAAAACTTCCTCATTTATTTTATTAAAATAATTTTCCATATCTGGACTTGCTTTACTCATTTTCTGGTGTATCAAACCTCAAAATTTTTAACTGCCTTGTTTTCAAATTTACTATAGGAACTCTACAAGGTTCTGGATTATGACCTACTTTTTCTTGAAATGAAGTTTTTGCTTGCCAACAAGAACCACAAATAGTTGTAACATTTTTATAAGAACTTACTGAAGTTTTATGTGTATGACCTGAAATAAAAAAATCAGGTATTTTATCAATAACTAAAGGATCATTTTTAAGATCAGGTATATATAATGTAGAAGCATGGGCTGGAGATAAATGTCTTTTCTTCAATAATAAAGACATTACTAAATCAGTTCTATCATACCCACCATTGTTCCTAATATTATCAACATTAGCAATATAATAATCAAAACAATAACCATGATACATTAAAACATCAAAACCTGGAAAATTATCAGTTTTATGAATATTTATAAGTGAAGGATTAGAAACAATAGTGACATTAGGTAATTGATAAATTGCTTTAGCATATTTTTCATCTAAATTAGGTTGAGGTTCAGCAATTCTAACAGCATCATGATTACCTGCACAAATAATTATATGTATATCTTTTCTTATTTTAGAAAAATACTCAGCACATTTATTATATTGTTCATGTATATCTTTAATAACTAATTCTTCTTCTTGGCCAGGATAAATACCTACACCATCAACTAAATCACCAATAATAAAAAGATACTTTAATTTATTAGCTACATTTTTTTGTTCTTCATTTCCACCTTCACAATTCAACCAAGATATAAATTTTAACAATTCTTTTTCTAAAAACATATTTGACCCAACATGAATATCAGAAATAAAAGCTGCATATACTTCATCAGGAGATTTTTTATATTCTTTACCCATAGGTATATCTGGAAAATAAACTTCATTAGCAAAAACAATATTTTCTCCAGTGTTACCTACAATACCAATCATTTCATCCATAACAACATCTTCCATTTCTTTCATTAAATCAGCTTTATCTTTATTTATCAAAATATTAATTACCCCAGTTGGATCTTCTAAAACTAAAATAATATGACCATTCTTAGTAATTCTTTTTTCTGTAACTAATCCTATAACAGCAGCTTTTTCAGACTCTTTCTTTTCATTAACTCTCCTTATAGATATTATATTACTCAATTCGATTCTTCCTTGGAGAATTTTTATCATAGCAGCATACCTATTTCTAAAATGTTCAACGAAATGTTGAATTTCTCTTTTAATAGGTTCTTCATTATAAGATTTGATTATATTAACTGATGTTTGAATATTTACAATATCACAAGAAGATTTAGATTGTAAACTTACAATTTCATTAAATTTATTTATATCAAGCATTAATGATTCTGATTGGATATCTAAATTAGGTGCAACATTTTCAAAAAAATGATTATAATCAAAATCATCTGAAATGTTACTAATTAAATCTGGAGATATTAAAAAATTTTTCCCCATAAAAAATCCAATTAATTTTTTTTTATTTTCGAGACTCATACCTTAAGTGCCTCCTTCAACAAATTAGCAATTTTAGGTGCAGTTGAAGGAGGTATACCTAAGCATATTTGCCTAGTTCTTCCATATCTACCATGACTGATAACTTTGGCATTAATTATACCAAGCATATCCAGTTCTGCAATAATATCGGAAATTCTTCTTTGGGTAAGAGGCCTTATTTTTATTTTAAAACAAATTTCTTTATAGAGTTCATAAACATCACCAGTAACAATAGGTTTTTCTAAATTAGTTGAACAAAGTTTAAAAATAGAATATAATGCTATTTGTTGTTGTTTAGGTTGAGTATTAACAATATCATATATTCTATCCCTTTCAATTTTTTCTTCAGCTTCATCTAAAAATTCTATAGAAACAATTGTCTCATTTTTCCTTTCTGTAAGTTCTCCTGCAACCCTTAGAAGTTCTAAGGCTCTTCTAGCATCCCCATGCTCTCTAGCAGCATAGGCAGCACATTTTTCTAATACCCCTTCAGCAATAGCATTTTTTCTAAATGCTTCTGCAGCTCTCACTTTTAATATTACTTGTAATTGAATAGCATTATAAGGTGGAAAAAGAATTTCTTCTTCAGATAAAGAACTTTTTACTCTGGGATCTAAATTATCTGTAAACATTAAATCATTAGATATACCAATAATTCCAACTTCACTATTTTTTAATTGAGAATTTATTCTAGTTAATGAATATAATATTTCATTACCTGCTTTTGCAACTAATTGATCTATTTCATCTAAAATTATTAAAAGCATAATTTTTTCTTTATCAATTGCCCTTAAAAATATTTTATAAACTTCATCAGTAGGTAATCCAGTAATTGGTACTTCTTGTCCAAAATTTCTTGCCAATTCTGCAATTAATCTATATTCAGTATTAGCAATACCACCCATTTTACAATTAAGATAAAAAACTTTTAAAGGAATATTATTTTTTTTAGCAATATCTTTTAAATTTTGAGTAACATGTTGAGCAATTAAAGTTTTACCTGTACCAGTTTTACCATATAAAAATATATTTGAAGGTTTATCTGATCTTAATGCAGGAGCTAAGATACTTGCTACTTTATTTACTTCTTCATCTCTATGTAAAATTTTATCAGGACAATAATTAGATTGTAAAAATTTTTTATTTAAAAATAGTGGTTCCTGTTTCATATAATCTTCGAAATATGTAGTCAACCCTTTTTCTCCCATGAAGTATTTGTAAACAAATAGGTTATTTAAAGATTGTTATACTTCAAAATATTACTTAAAAATCAACACCCCTTCCTTAATTTCCTATGGAAGTAAATTTTATTTTCAGTAAAAGCGGAAAAAGTATGTTACTACATTGAGTAGTACCTTGATTTCTTATAGAACTATTGAATGATAACATGTTTATTATATATATATATATAAATATATAATATAATATAATATAATATAATATAGAAAAACATATAAATAAATATTTTTAAAAAAAAACTCAATTCTTCTGTTTATTTATAAAGGGAGTCTTAATTCGTCTAAATTTGATTTTTTCAAAGCTTTCATATTTTCTATTAGAAATCATAAAAAAATAACTATATTTTACCTTATTTTTTATATTAAATTAAGTCTTTTTCTATGATATTTCCATAGGATGCAGTGGAAATAACAAAAAATCATATCACATAAAAATTCGCAAAAATCAGTTTCCAGATGAAATAAGGGTGGGGGGGTTAAACCAATTTTTTCAAGAATATTTTTAGAATTTTAGGATTATAATATAATTGATAATTTTTATTTTTATTTTTAAAATCATTTATTAATTTTTCATCAATTAAGTCACTTTTACTTACATAAATAAAAATATCTTTATCAGCAAATTTTTTATTTATAGTTTTAAATAAACTTTCTTGATCTTTTAAAGAATATCCACAACTTTCACTTAAATCAAATACAAATATTATTGATTCACTTAAATATTTTAAAGCAAGAAACGCTTGCCTCTCAATATAATTCATTTTCATTAATTCTTCTCTAAAAGTCCCAGGAGTATCAATTAATTGAAGTTTTTTCCCAATATACCCTACCATTAAACTTTTAGTTGTAAATGGATAACTATTAATTTCTGGATCTGCAGTTGTTAATTTAGATAATAATGTACTTTTACCTACATTAGGATAACCTGCAATACATACAGTTTTAATATGGGTTTTAATATTTGGAAAATTTCTAAATTTTTTTCTTGCTTCGTCGAGAAAAGCATAATCCTTTCCTATTTTCTTATACATTGAACTAACTCTACCTAAGAATTTTTTTCTAATATTATGAATTTCTTTATTATTATTACTTTTTTGAATTTCTTTTAAATTAATATTACTTAATTCATTAATTTTATTTCTTAACCATCTTAAACCAGACAAACTTTTTTTAAGTTTAACTAAACCTATTACATTATCAATTAATTCCTGATAGAATAAAGGTAAATTATCTAATGTAGGAAATGATTTTTCTATATTTTGAATATCAGAAACCATAATCTTAGCCATAGTTGATATTCTTTTATTTTCCACAATTTCTAATCTTTTAGGTCCCTTATGCCTCATTTTACTGCTAGATTTAACACCACTAGCTATTTTGCTACTTTGTTGTATAGCTTTTTCGAAGTAAAATTGTGATTCTTCTATTTTGGACAAATTACCTAAATTCATACTAGATATGAATTATAAGCCTTATTTAACTCTATCGCTAATCCAGAAATCTTATAAATTCGTTAAAATTCATATAAATATGAGGGAAATAATTACACAAATAGGTTCCTTACCTTATACTGATATAGAAGAGGCAGTTCAATACAGTTTAAAGCATGATATACCTTTTCTTCCTGAACTTTCTTTAATTAAAGGAGATTCTATGTCAGAATATATCCATAATCCTGGTAATTTAGCTTGTCTTGAAAGATTCAAACAAGAAACATATGATATAGTAAAAATCCAATGCATTGGTCCTATAACTTTACTTTCAGATCCAAGTTTAAATATAAATTCAGAAAAAGAAGCAGAAGATATAACATCAAGACATATCTATGGAATTATAAATAACTTAAAAGCTAAAGAAATTATTCTTTTTCTTGATGAACCATCTTTAGGACATTCAGGTATGAATTTTCAAAAAGAATGGGATAAATTATTTTATATGCATAATTTTACTACAGGTGTACATATTTGTAGTTTGATGGATTGGGATAGACTTTTTTCTTCTTCTATTGATATAATTAGTTTCGATGCATCAATGTATGACTTAACTATATACCCTCTTTACAAAAAATTCAGAGAAAGAGGAGGTAGAATTGCTTGGGGTATAAGAAATTTAGAAGATATTAAAGACTTCATAGAAGGTGATTTAATCACTTTGCCTTGCGGTATGAGTCATATTGAATATAAACCTAAAGATTGTTATCCTACTTTAAAAAAACTACAAGATATATCTTACAAATTATTACCTTAAATAAAAAACTTTATAAAATACTGAACATCTATTTACTTTTATGGTTAATAGTTTTACAGAAATATTAAATATTATTTCAAATAAATTAATTGAAACAAAATTATCATTTATAGCTTCAAATAAATATTTATTTTCATTATTTATTTTAATATTAATAATCATAATTGCTAAATTAATATATTTCATAGCAGAAAGATACATAAAATGGGTAGTAAGTAAAACTAAAACAAGTCTTGACGATGAAATACTTAAAGCAATAAAGAAACCTATATTTTATTTAATATTACTTTTAGGTTTATATTTATCTTTAGTTCCTTTAGGAATATCTGAAAAATTTCTTTCAATAACTAATAATATAATATTTTCAATTATGACAATTATATCAACTTTAGCATTAGTAGCAATTATTGATACGTTGATAACTGAAAAGGGTAAGATTTGGGCAAAGAAAACTAAATCTAATATTGACGACGAACTTTTACCTTTATTTCATAAAACTTCTAAAATTTTATTTTTCTTATTTTCTGTTTTATTCATCTTAAACTTATGGGGAGTTAATATTACAGGTTTTCTTGCAGGATTAGGTATAGCAGGAATAGCTATTGGTTTTGCACTTAAAGATTCATTAGCTAATATATTTGGAGGCATATCTTTAATTTTAGATAAGAGCATCAAAGTTGGTGATAGGATTAAATTAGAATCAGGTGTTATTGGTGAAGTTGAAGAAGTAGGATTAAGAAGTACAAAGATGAGATCTTTCGATAATGAATTATTAATAATACCTAATGGTAATCTTGCAAATCAGATTGTACAAAATTATACTCTTCCAAATAATAAATTAAGAATACAAGTTTTCTTTGGAGTTGAATATGGTTCTAATATAGATAAAGTAAAAGAAGTAGTTTCTAAAGCTTTAAATAATATTAAAGAAATATCTAAAGATCCTTCTCCTGATATTTTATTTATAGAAATGGCAGATTCATCTTTAAATTTTCGTTGTAATATTTGGGTTGATGATTATAAGGATGCTTTTTCAACAAAGATAAAATCAACTGAAGAGATTTATAATGCATTGAATAAATTTAAGATAGGGATACCTTTCCCATGTAGAAATGTATATTTACATAAATAGTAAAGTATATATACAATTTTATTCATTAGAAATTAACATGGCATGGTTAACTATTGTTTTAATTGTTGCATTTGTTTTTATTTTATTTAAATATAAAAAACATGAAATTAAGATTCATAGTAAAAGATATTTGGTAGTTATAGCTCTTTTACTATTGACACTCATGATTACATCTTATTATGTAAATTTAGATGATTATTTCAATAAAGATAATCTTTTATCAAAAACTGGAGCTGCAGTTGTAGAAACTATAAAAGATAATGTAGCTTTAAATGATATTGTAACTAAAGATGATATTGAATCTATATTTGATAAAGGTGTAGATAAGTTAGACCAAAGTCTGGATAAAATTAAGAATAACCAGAAAACTTTATAAATTAGTGTATAATTTTGATAGTTAACTCAAAGGGGGTTATTATAATGAGCGAAGAAGACAAAAAATATTCAAGACACTTGATTGGTAAGACAGTAGTTACAAAATCAGGTAAAAAGTTCGGTGAAGTCGGCAATTTGACTTTTGAGACAAGAACAGGTGAACTAATCCATATTATTCTTAAGAGTCCAACATCATACATTGACAATTTAGATTTAGAAAGAGATAAGAAAGGTCAATGGTTAGTACCTTTTAGTGCTGTAATGGCTGTAGGTGACTTTGTTGTTGTTGCTGAAGAAGATATTATCTAAATTTTTTCTTTTCTTAATCCAAAACTTATTTAAACTGAATTCTCTTTTAAGGAAAATATAAATGACTTTAAAATATAATACTACAAAGGATATCAGTGTTTCTAAAATTATAATTGATCAAATTATTGGTCAAGAAGAAGCGGTTAAGTTAGTTAGAAAAGTTGCGAAACAAAGAAGAAATCTTCTTTTAATTGGAGACCCTGGTACAGGTAAATCTATGATAGGGTTAGCTTTAGCAGAACTTTTACCTAATGAAAAACTTGTAGATATTATTTCCTTACCTAATCCAGCTGATGAAAATGTTCCTTTAATTAGAACCATGCCTAAAGGTCAAGGAAAAGATTTAGTTACTAAAGCAAAGATTCAAGCAATGGGTTCTTTTAAGAATCAAACTATAATTATGCTTGTAGTTGTAATAATTTTAAGTATTATACCTTATTATCTTTATTCCAAAAGTATTTTTCCATTTGATAGCCCTATAATTTATGCAGCTTCTATGATTACTTCTGTTGTATTAATTATTGGATTCATGTTATTTTTAAACATCAGCAAAAGAATGCAAGGACAAACCAAAGTACAAGTACCAAAACTGTTGATAGATAATTCAGAAGTTAAGAAGGCTCCATTTTTGGATGCTACAGGTGCACACGCAGGAGCACTACTAGGAGATGTTCTCCATGACCCTTTACAATCTGGAGGTCTAGGTACCCCCCCTTATCTAAGATTGATTCCAGGAATGATACACCGGTCTAGTGGAGGTGTTTTATTCATTGATGAAGTTGCAACATTACATCCTCATTCACAGCAAGAACTTTTAACAGCTATGCAAGAAAAAAAATACCCCATTACTGGACAATCTGAAAGATCTTCTGGGGCAATGACTAGGTCAGAACCTGTACCTTGTGATTTTATAATGGTAGCTGCCGGTAATTTAGAGACTATTAAAAAAATGCATCCTGCATTAAGATCTAGAATAAGAGGTTATGGTTATGAAGTATTCATGAATACTACAATGGATGATACTTTAGAAAATAGGGATAAGTTAGCTATGTTTGTAGCTCAAGAAATTAAGAAAGATGGAAAGATACCACATTTTGATAAAGGTGCAGTAGAAGTAATTATTAATGAAGCTAGAAAAATGGCTTCTTCAAAAGGAAAACTTACAGTAAGACTAAGGGAACTTGGCGGATTAGTTAGGGCAGCTGGAGATTTAGCATTAGAAAATAATGAAAAAGTAGTTTCAGAAAAAACTGTAATTAAAGCAAGAAAAATAGCAAGAACTTTAGAACAACAAATAGCTGATAAATATATTGAAGCAAAGAAACGTTATGAAGTTATAGTTACAAAAGGGAAACTTGTAGGAAGAGTAAATGGTTTGGCTGTTATGGGTGGTGGTCCAGCTTATTCTGGAATTATTTTACCAATAGAATCAGAAGTTACACCTGGCGGTAAAAAAACTGAATTTGTTGCAACAGGTAAATTAGGAGAAATAGCAAGAGAAGCAATAAAGAATGTTTCAGCTATAATATTAAAATATTTTGGAGAAGACTTAAAGGAAAAATACGATATATATACTCAATTTATTCAAACTCAGGAAGGGGTTGAAGGAGACTCAGCTTCAATAGCTGTAGCAACATCAATCATATCTGCGTTAAAAGAATTACCAGTAAGACAAGATACAGCAATGACTGGCTCATTATCTGTAAGAGGTGAAGTTCTTGCAGTAGGTGGTGTTACTGCCAAAGTAGAAGCTGCAATTGATGCTGGAATGAAGCAAGTAATAATTCCTAGATCTAATGAAGATGATATAGTTATTGACAAAGAGAAATTAAATAAAATAAAAATAATTCCTGTAACTAATATAAAAGAAGTTCTTAAAGTAGCTTTAGATTGGAAAGGTAAAGAAGATATATTGAAAAGAATTCAAAAATTCTAATTATTGATTATTATATTTTTCTACTTCTTCATTTAATACTTCTAATTCTATTCCAGCTTTTTCAAAAACTTCTCTTGCTTCAGAATCATCATGGTATCTTTTTTGGCAAACAATTCTTATTATTCCTGCACTAACTAACATTTTAGCACAATGAAAACATGGGGCCATTTTACAGTATAATGTAGCACCATTTAATGATATACCATTTTTTGCAGCCCAAGCAATAGCACTTAATTCTGCATGTAAAGTTCTTAAACAATGATGGCTTTCTCTTCCATCTTGATGTACAACTTTTTTCATTAAATGACCAACTTTATCACAATGATCTAATCCTGGTGGAGAACCAACATAACCTGTAGACAATATTCTTTTATCTTTAACAATTACTACACCAGTTCTTCCTCTATCACAAGTACCTCTTGAAGCAATAACTTCTACCATATTCATAAAGTACTCATCCCAACTAGGTCTATTATATTCTTCCATTGTTTTTAACAAATCTGTATTCTTTTAAAATTATTATTGTTCTATAAAAGATATGACTCCTTAACAATAAACTTTAATAACTATTCATTCATTCATTTATTTGTATGCAAGATAATAAATTAATTTGTATTTGTGGCCTTACTGGTTCAGGTAAATCTGTAGTTTCTGATTGGCTTGTTAAGAAAGGTTTTGGCTTTTTTAGATTTGGCCAAATAACATTAGATATTGTAAAAGAGAGAGGTCTTGATCCAACTGAAGAAAATGAAAGACCTATAAGGGAAGAAATAAGGAAAGAACATGGCATGGGTGCTTATGCAATATTAAACATGCCTAAGATAGAAAAATTATTAAAAAAAGGCCATGTTGTTGGTGATGGTCTTTATAGTTGGGATGAATACAAGATTCTTAAAGAAAAATTTGGAAAAATATTTATTTTAGTTGCAGTATATGCTCCTCCTGAAATAAGATATGGGAGATTGGTTTCAAGAGAATTAAAAGCAACTGATACAAACCTAAGGTATAGACCATCTACTAAGGAACAAGCTAAAGCAAGAGACTATGCTGAAATAGAAAATATTGCCAAGGCGGGTCCAATAGCTATGGCTGATTATACATTTATAAATATTTATGATATACCTAATCTTATTAATCAATGTGAAGAATATTTTTTAGTAAAATTAAAGGAGAAAGAAAATGACTAAATATAAAATTGAACATAAAAGAGAAGATTGTATAGCTTGTGCTGCATGTTGGATAGAATGCCCAGAATTTTGGGAACAAGGTGAAGATGGTAAATCTCATTTAAAAGGGGAAGCAAATAACACTCTAGAAATAGAAGAAAAAGATTTAGCTTGTAATAAAGAAGCTGCTGATAACTGCCCTGTAAATATTATACATATAACTAACCTTGAAACAAATGAAAAATTAATATAATACTTTATTTATTTTATTAGTATAGGCGTTAATTAGGGCATATAACAGAAATGTTTATATTCTTGTTCATAGTGCCTAATATAATATGACATTTATTAGGATAAAAATCATTCAAAATAAACGATATGCTTATCTTGTAAAAAATATTTGGAGTAAAAGAAAGCAATGTTCAAGGCAAAAAGTAATCAAATACTTAGGTCCTGTTATACAACTTGAGAAACAAAATGATTTATTATTTGATGATTATTACAATATTAAAAACATAGCCCACTATGTTAGTTTATTTCCATCTCAATCTATATTTAAAAAAATGATGATATTAGAATTAATAAATCATGGTTTTGAAAAACAAGGTAATAATTTAATAAAAGATAATATCAAAATAAACCTTTCAAAAAAAGAAATAATTAAAGGTTCATCTAATGTGGTTTTAGAATTAAATGAAGGTTTTTTATGCAATTATACACTTACAAAATTATATAATTTTAAGACTAAAATATTTGATACAAAAAAAGAAGGATTAAATTTTGCTAATACAATTCTTCAATCAGGAATTACTTTAGATCAAGACAAATTTGTTAATCTTTTCAATAAGATTTATAAGAAGGCTTGATATTATTTATTATTATGTTTAGAAAAAAAGTTATTGATTTATTGAAAAAAGAAGTAAAGGTAGATGTAGATAAATTATTAGAAATACCTCCCAATTCCGAGTTAGGTGATTTTGCATTTCCATGTTTTATTTTGGCCAAAGAATTAAAAAAAGCACCAAATAAAATTGCTGAAGAACTATCTAATAAAATCAAACCAACAAAATATATAGTCAAGATTCAAAACGTAGGTCCATATGTTAATTTTTTTATTAATCCTAAAGAGTTTTCAAAATATGTATTAGAAGAGATTTCTAAAAATAAATTATGTTATGGATCACAAAAAAAACAGAAAGATAAAATTATGGTAGAGTATAGTCAACCAAATACCCATAAAGCTTTTCACGTAGGTCATTTAAGGGGTACTTCCCTAGGGGAATCGCTTTCAAGAATATTAAAACATTTAGGATATAATGTAATTCAAGCAAATTATTCTGGAGATACTGGGGCTCATATAGGTAAATGGTTATGGAATTATTTAAAAAATCATAAAGGTGAATGGCCTAAAGAAAATATTGCCCAATGGATTGCATCTATTTATGTTGAAGCAGTAAAAAAAGTGGAAGAGAATCCTAAGTATCAGGATGAAGTAAATGCTATTAATTATAAATTGGAAAATCATCTTGAAAAAGATTTAGAAAAACTTTGGAAAAAAACAAAAAAATTATCTATTAAATGTTTTAATAAAATTTACAAAGATTTGGATGCTCATTTTAATGAATGGTTTTTTGAAAGTGAAATGGAAAATCCAGGAAAAGAAATTGTAAAGGATATGTTGAAAAGAGGTTTAGTTGAAATTAGTGATGATGCAACAATTATTAATCTTGAGAATTATAATTTAGGTATTTGGGTGTTATTAAGAAAAGATGGGACTGTATTATATTCATCTAAGGATCTAGCTTTAGCTAAGATCAAATTTCAAAAATATAAAATTGACAGGGCTGTATATGTTATAGGTAATGCTCAGTCTTTACACATGAGACAATTATTCAAAACATTAGAATTGATGGGATTTAAACAAGCAAATAAATGTTATTATTTATCAATTGAAGAAGTAAGATTACCTTCAGGTAAAATGTCTTCTAGAACAGGTGTAAATATTCTTTATGAAGATATGGTTGAAAATATGATGCAACATGCAATCAAAGAAACCAAGAAAAGGCATAAGGATTGGGGTAAATCAAAATTAGAAAAAGTTGCTAAAGCTTTAACAATTTCAGCTTTAAAATTTGATATGCTTATTCAAGATAATAATAAAAAAATAATATTTGATTCAGTTAAATCATTAGCCTTTGAAGGGGATACAGGACCTTATCTTCAATACACATATGCCCGTTCAAATTCTATTCTTAAGAAAGCTGGCAAAATGGATTTAAAGAATGTTGATTATAGCGCATATAAACTCTCTCAGGAGCTTAATTTAATTAGGGCACTAAATAGATTCAAAGAAGTAGTTTATAGGGCAGGAGAGAGTTATAAGCCTAATTTGCTAGCTAATTATACATTAACATTAGCTCATACATTTAATGAGTTTTATCACCATTGTTCATGTATAGTTGAGAATAAAGAATTAAGTAAAGCTAGATTGTTATTAGTTACTAATTTTAAAGGAGTTATGGCTTTATCATTAAATCTTTTAGCAATACCCATTTTAGAATCAATGTAAAACCATAAATTTTATATATCCTGTTAGGATTTTCTATGGAGGGTGATAAATCAATGCCAATAATAGGATTTAATTTCGATAAACTTTATGTTGAAAAGATGAAGCCAATTGAGCCTCCTTTGAACATAAATACAAATGTAGCTATTAAAGACGTAACAGAAGAGAAAACTGCTTTATCTGGTAAGGATGATAAAGTTTTAAGGTTTAATTTTGAATTTGGTTTAGAATATGATCCTAAGTTAGCTGATTTAAAGATAGCTGGCCATATTCATTATTTAGAAAAGAAGAAAGAAGCTGATAAACTTGTAGCTGATTGGAAAAAATCTAAAAAGTTAGAAGGGGATACAGGTAAAGCTATAATTAATACTATTTTATTAAAATGTAATATTAAAGCTTTACAAATATCTCAGGATGTAAATTTACCTCCACATTTAAGACTTCCAATTGTTCAAGCTAAACCAAGAAAGAAATAATTTTTTCTTTTTATTTATTCACATAAACCTCTTCTATTCATTCACTTATGCACTTATTTTCGATTCTATTCACATTCTTTACGATTCTATGCACATATCTTTCGATTCTATTCACATTCTTTACGATTCTATGCACATATCTTTCGATTATTCCATTTATATTCGTATATCTTTTGATTCTATTCACATTCTTTCCGATGGTTATGCACATCCTATGCACATTCTTGACACTTTAAACACATAAATTTATATAAATTACAACAATCTCTCACTTTTGGGGAAAAAAATGGTAAATTCTAGTTTTGAAAGTAATATTAAGAACTCATTTTCTAGGGCAAAAGATCATATTAAGCTATTAGAAAGGGAAATGAGGGCTAATAGGGAGTTTATTATTCAACAAAATGAGCAAATTAAATTCTTATTAGAGGAGTTAAGTCTTAAAACTAAGGAAAAGTCCTCAAATTTGGCCAAATTAGCTCCAAAAGAAGAAAGTTCCACAGGAAATGAAGGGGTCTATGCAGATATTCATTCATTCAATATTCATTCATTCAACAGTTATTCAACAGACATTCAATATTCAGACGTTATTCATTCATTCAACAATATGGGTAACATGGAGATTAAAGAAGCAAAAATAGATGCTAGTCCTGAGTATTTTGGTAAAATTGATGATGTTGTTGAGGCAAATGAAAAGAAAGAACAAGCTGAAATAAAAGAGATTTCAAATAACCTAATGAATACTTACCTTAAGGGTATATCTAAGATATCTTTGCCTTTAGAAGTACCTGGGACTCTTCTTATTGAAGGGTCTAATAAGAAGCCAGAATTGAATATATTTGATCTTAAAAGACGAGAGGTTCAGCAGAAGAAACCCTTTGCTAGCTTTCAAGGGTTTAGGAAAGAAGTAGAAAATCTATTTGATAACTTTACTAAACAAGAGCTATTAACTTTTTTAACTATATATCAGTTAGAAGATGAAATTAATAATGTTTCTTACATAGATATAGCTAAGAAAATTAGTCTTTCTGAAGGGTGTGTGAGGACATATATTAGTTCATTAATTAGGAAAGGTGCTCCTATTGAAAAGAATAGATATAACAATAAATTAGTCTTACTTGCTATAACAAAAGGCTTTAGAGAACTCAATTTAAAGAAACAATTGATGGCTATTTATTATCGTTCTGATCCTTATCAACCGACGTTAAAAGAAGATTTTTAGTCTCTTATTTCTATGCACTTATGCACATAATCTATGCTCATCCTAGGCACATTTTATTCAATATAATCATTGATTTATATTGTATTTATTGTTTTATTTACTATCTCTCACTTTTGAGGGTATTTTTTATCATTTTTACGTATTTTAGCCTTTAATTATCGAATTTTACATAATTAACGCGTCTATAGACGCGTCTATAGACGTCTATAGACGTCTACTACACGTCTACACAGACGTCTACGACGTGTCGCTTACGTTTCACTTTTATCACCAAAAACTTTAATAATGTGTTTGCTTTTTATTTTTCTATGTTAAGTTGGTTATTCAAAAAGAGGAATGATGAAATTAAACATATTCATTCTAAAGTTGATACTGCATTTTTAAAAATTAAAGATGATATGAATTCTGTTGGGAAATGGATTCATCATTTTAATACTAAGCATGATGATCATGAAAAAGTTTCACATTTATTATCAAGAAAAATTCAAAAACTAGAATTGAGATTGGCTGCAATTGAATCTGGTGAAGTTGCTGAGCCAGAAACTATTATTGAAAATAGTATACTTGCTGAACCTGAAATTCAAATCACAACTTGGGATTCTTTAACCGAAACCCATCAAAAAATTTGTTGGCAATTAGCTTCAATTCAAAAAGAACTTCCAAATCAATGGGTAAGTTTAAAGTATTTAGCTCAGGAAATGTATCCTGATAAATTATACAATCAAGTTCGTTCTACTTTGTCTCAATATGTGGCTAGTTTGGAAGAATTAGGCTATGTAAAAAGGGTAAGGAAAGGTAAACAAGCTTACATCTTTTCAACAGAAAAAAATCCATGTATGAAAAATAAAAAAATATTAGATTTGGCATCTTCAAAATGAAAAAAGTAATTTTATTGGTTATTTTAGTATTTATTATTTCTTCTTGTTCTACTAATGAAATAGGTGAAATAACTTCTGAATCATGTGCTGATAATGGAGGTCATTGGAATGAATGTGGTTCTCCGTGTGCAGGTACTGGTTCTGATTTTTGTATTGAAATTTGTGAACCTATATGTGAATGTGGTGGAATAGCAGGTTTTGGATGTCCTAAAGGTTATACTTGTCAATTATCTGGAAAGATTGTTGATGAAATGGGTAAGTGTATTCAAGATTAAAACATTTAATTAAAAATTAAATTCTGATTAAACCAATATCATCAATATATCTTATACTTATTTCTAATGCTTCTATTTTTCCTTTAACATATTCTTTAGAATTATAAGTGGAAATTATCCATGGAGTTTTGAGGATTTGTCGTATTTTACTCCTATATTCTTTTAATTCTGAGCTTTCAAGGTAATCTTGAAGTTTTTTAATCCTTCTTTTTAAGTTATTTTTTGGATGCCGAGTTTCGAGAATGCATTTACTTGCAGATGTATAAGCTACAATTCTTCCCTTACTTCTTGATTGTTCTTTAAAACTTAAATAGGGCATGATAAATAACTGACCACTAACATTTTCTCTAATTTTATCCATTACTGCTCCCCAACTCATATAATAATTTTCCATATTGCTAAAATATTCCTTATATTTATTAATTTTTAGTTATTACCCAAAAATATCTCCTACTTTTTCCTTTAATTCGTCATCCATCTCAGAAATACTCTTAGTTCCATATAAGTCCATAGTAGTTTTATAGGACAAATGTCCAAGTACTTTTTGAACAACTTCTAAGCTTAATCCTCTATCTTTTAGGATTCTAGCACAACTATGCCTTAGGATATGTGGATTTATATTTTTTAGTTCAGGAACTGGATTATTAAGGTGGGCACGATGGCCTGCATTAGCAACTATCCTATTGATACCTGTTGGTGATATGTGTCCTTTTTCATTAAGACTTGATACTGCTGGAAATAAGTAGCCTTGCTTTTTGTTACTTAAAACATAGCTCATATATATCTTCAAATCTTCAACCAACTGGTCTGAGAACATAGTGGCCAATCTTTCGATATTCTTTTTTCCTAGAATTAGAATTTTATTAGTTTCAAGATTAACATCTTCTATTTTGATTTTTGCCAATTCGAATCTTCTCAATCCACAGTAAGCCAAAAGTTTGATGATTACTTTATCTCTAAGTTTATCTGTATGTTTGATTAAAAGTTTGATTTGATCTTCAGTCAAATGAAATTGACTTCGACTATGGCTTTTCCTCTTTTTTTGTTCAACCATGGTCTATCAAAACGTAACAGATTATTTAAATATTACGTTTTAGGTATATTTTGTTACCTTTTTTGTAACGTTTTGTATAAAGTGTAACGTTTTGGGAGATTAAACAAAGGTTTTAAAGAAAAAATGCACGGATGGGTATATTTTACACTCAGGACCTACTATCTTGGGAATAAATATAGTTTAGATGAGTATATTTTAATATTAATTTTCATTATTTTTTAAATATAATGCTACTTTTTTACTTTTAATCTTTGCTTAAATATTTTAATCACTCAATATAACCTTTCTATATACAAAAAGTTAATAAATTAATAGAAGATTACAAAATAAAATGGTAGGATTTTTTAGTAGGAAACCCAGGGAATGGAGAGATGATGATTATATATTTCTTGAAGATCTAAAGAAGGACAAACCAGTAGTAGATACTTCTAGATTTAAAGAAGAAGTTGAAATGGAAGGTGAATTTCGTGTTATTAATCCTCATAAGGATAAACCTTCTTCTGTAAAAGAAAGGTTGGATAGGTTACATAAGTGTGAACATGAATCTTTAGTAAAAAGAAGATTAGAAAATCTTCAAGATTCTCCAAGTTATGCACCTAAACCCCTTAATGATAATTTCTTTAATGAAAATGTTGTTTCTGAGAATAAAAAGGTTGAAATGCCTGATAATGCTATTATAAAAAGAGTTGAAAATGCTATTAAAGAAATAGACAAAATTAAAACAAAAATGGAAAGAAGTAGTTCTTTTTTAAGTTTATTTTATGATTTAAAAAAGGCTGAAAAAGAGTTTCTATTTGTATTAGAAGAAGCAAAAGAACAAATGGTAGACTTTCCAGATCACTTAGAAATGAAGATTCAAGAAGCAAAAACAAAAGTTAGATCTATTAAATAATTCCAAGATTAAATATTCTAATTTTTTCTTAAATATTTTGAGGGAGGTATGGGGACAATCATCTTTTGAATATTTGATTGAAGATTTTTTTGAAATTTTTTTTGTAAATTTCATATTCTTCTGTACCAATTTCAGTCAAATTATAGATTTTTTTCCTTCCCATTTTCTTATGTTTAATAAGTTTTTTCCGTCTTAGGAATTTTAGGGCCGGATAAATGGTTCCGGGGGTTAATTTAGAACCTTTTTTATTACCTATAATCTGTGCCAGATCATCCCCGCAGAGTTTTTCCCCTCGAAGTTCATGTAGTATTTGGAACGCTAAAAATCCATTTAATGATAGATACTGTGGTTGCTTTAAATCCTTCATGTCCAAATATATAATTAACTTTTTCCTTTTTAAATATTTATATTGTATAAGCTATATATAGGAAACAAAATATATTGTTAATACTATATATTGCTAAACCTATATATTGTAAACACAATAAATAATAAAACAATTTTTTGATAAAAATATTTAATCCAATTAAACGATTAAAATATTTAAGCAAAAATTAAATTTAAAATCCACAAAAAAAGGTAATCTTTAACTTATCATTTCTTTAACTTCTTTCTTTTATTATTTTTAACATTTCATACATAGCAAGAAATCTTTTATTTTTATCTTTTTCATTAAATTGTTTTTGCCAAACAGCCAACCCAACCTCATCAACTTCATCCTTATATTGATAATATGTTTCCCATTCTAAGCCTTTACACTTAATATGATTCATACTCTTAGCTTTTTCTTTTGCTAATAAATGCCATTCTGAATAAAATCCCTTATCTTTAGATTTCATATTTTCAATTATATACCAAACAACTTCTTTTGAAAACATCCACGCTCCTGAAAAAAAATCTCTTTCTTCATTAAATCCCATTTCCTTAGAAAGAAAATAGTTTACTAAAGATTCAGTTTCAAATTGATGTTGCGGATGACTTCTCAAAGCACTTTCACTTCTTTCTATAATTATGTAATCAATCCCATCTAATTCTTTAAGTTTAGTTAGTTCATCAAAAAATCTTTCAGCCCAAACAAGTAATCTATCAAAGTCAATCATTAATATTGTATCAGCAGAAGTCTTTGCTCCTTCTTGTAAAGCATTTTTATAAGCTTCATAAAGTTCTCCTGAATCAAATTTAATAACAATATTCATATGTTTTAACAAAGAAATAACCATTGGATGTGTATTTTCAGTTACAACAACAGTAAATGTCCCAAACAGAAATCTTATTTTTCCAAGATTATTTCTCATTAATTCTATCAATCTAGCATCCGGATCATGTAATATTGAAACTAAGGCTATCATATACCTAGAATATCACTAGTTTTTATATAATTTGTTAAGAATATTTATAAATTTAGTAATCTCCTTTATAAATATGGAAAAAAAGTATTTTGGCAGAATTCTTCGCGGAAAAAGCCAAAATGATTTTGAAACATTAACAGACAATCAAGAAAGAAAAATAGTTATGTTATTTGACGATTTTGCTTTAAAGGAAATTCAAGATCTTAAAACTATTGAAATTCTTAGAATTTTAGGTTATCCTAAAAAATTTGTTTCTAATTTATTAATTAACAATTATAATTTTAAACTTTTAATTTTTGAAGAATATTCTAATATTAAACTTGCAACATGGGATAATATTATTGAATTAGCCTCAGAAGTTCATCCTGAGTGGAAAGATAGGTTAGAATTCTCTCTTCCTTTACTCAAAGAATTTTCTTATGAAGAAATTTTATCACAAGGTGGAAAATTGTTAGAAGTAAGAGAATTTCTTAAAGATAAGATGAATTTTAATAATTTATTCAAGGGGGATGGATATATTTATACAGAAGATGGTAATAAATCTTTTAAAGAATATATGATGTTAAACTGTTCTTTATCAAAATTAAACAATTATATCATTAAAGATTTAAAAATTTAAAGAAAAACTTTATAACTTCTTAAAATAAATTATATTATATGGTATCAATAATTATCTTAGACACAAAAGATTCTGAAATGACTCAAGTAAGATTTAAAGCTAATTATAAGGGTGCAGAAATGTACTATGCAAGCACAGTTTATGATTTCTTTGATATTATTGAAAAATTTGAAAAGAAAAAGAAAATACCAAGTTTAATTGTTTTAGAGGCCGAATTTAACAAAAAAGAACCAGCAATGATTTTTGGCAACAAAAAAATAAGGACTCCTTATTCAATAATTTTATTCTTAAAAAAGAAAGGCTACAAATTTGTAATATATACAAAAGGAACTTCAACTAAAACATTTAAGGAAGTAGAAAAAACTTATGCTAGGTTAGGTGTAGATGTAATTAACAAAAATTGTGAGTCTAATGACTTCAAAAGAGTTTTAGATAGATATCTTAATCTAGATTTTGAAAATGCAAAAATAAAAAAGTTTGATTAACGTAATAACTTTTTTTCTAAAGCATTGTAAATATCTTCTGCTTTAGGTTTAATACCTGTAACTTTCATTAATTTTGCTGCTTCTGCAAATCTAAATTTGCTTAGATATTGAGCATGAACTTCTTGAATTTGTTTAGGATCATAGACCAAGGGACAAGGATTAATTTTAGGTTTTTTATTTGCTAATTTTGTTAATTTTTCTAGATTATTTAAAGCATTATTTCTTTCATGCTCTTTTGAAGATTCTACTAATTTACTTGTATATTTTAATTTTAATTTTTCAATAGAGCTTGTAGGAACAGCCATCCCAGTATGTTCAACAAGTGTCTCTACAATATGGTATTTATCTTCAGCTAGAAAATCTGAACATAACTTAGTATATTCTAAATTATTAAATTTTACTCCTGTTAAAGTTAATTTTGCTTCAGGGTTTGTGGTATAATCATCATTTAACGCTGATTGTTTTTGTAAATCATCTAGAAGTTGACTAACATAATTTTTTTTAATTTCATCTTCTAAACTTTCAAACCCTTGTTCTTCAGCATATTTTAATAGATCTTGATTCATTTTAGGCTTAGAATTGATAATTAGTTTATAAAGTTTACTACTAATCAGGAATTGTGTAGTCAGGTGACATATGTCACCAGTCCATTTTTAAATTAGAAAAATGGTAAATTTCTGCTGGAAACCTAAAATTTAGGCTTTCATGAGGCCTATGATGGTTATATCTGTATCTTAGCCTTTCT
>Ga0210057_1001313_pt1 | contig 38063 bp, 35 predicted proteins | sample CryGeyCG2114_010_2_FD_183968 | JGI IMG/M metagenome (GOLD analysis project Ga0210057, IMG submission 183968) | Groundwater microbial communities from aquifer - Crystal Geyser CG10_big_fil_rev_8/21/14_0.10 (SPAdes) (version 2) | ecosystem: Environmental > Aquatic > Deep subsurface > Groundwater ... | reverse complement strand
CCTTTCTTAACCAGAGAATCTTTAACTCGCCGACTAACAACTCTGATGCTATCCGCCGAAGTCAAAATTATCGGTGACACAAAAACACGGATTCTATTTAAGAGAGAGTGTTTCCCAAAAGCTGGATTATATAAATCAGTATGGACCTGTACATTTAGTCGAAGTCCCAAAAAACTCTTAAGCATCCAGCCCACCATACCCGTCTCGAATGGGTCTTGAACCGAAACAACCACATCTTTGCTTTCTGAAATATTTTTATAAATTTTTCTAGCAATAATAAAAGCATCCATTACCTGTGCAATTTTATAAAAAGAATTAGTTGGATAGACCCAAACATTTCTACTTATTTGTGTTTTTTTATAACCAAACTTTCGGAGAGAAAAAACTACGATATGCAATTCATCAAAAACCGTTCCGTATTTTTTCATCCGGTCATAAACAACTGATTTTGGATCAAAAATCTTCGTATCCGTACTAATACTTATTAGTTTCATTTTTTAAAATTTTAACTAACTCATCCAAAGTCCTACCGATTGAAAAGTCCTTAGCTTTTTCCTTCCCGGCCTGAGAGATCTGTTTAGTATATTCAGGATCTTGGAGAATTTTTTCTATAGCTGAAATAAACTCCCTTTTGTTATTATACGAAACCAAAAGACCATTTTCTCCATTATCTACAATTTCTTTCAAATTACCAACGTTAGTTGTAACAACCGGAACCCCTGCCCACATAGCCTCAACAATCGCAAAGGAAAAACTTTCAAAGCCAGTATTTAGAGCAAAAACTGAGGCTTGCGATAACTCTTTACGTATTTCATCTTTTGAGATAAAACCCAATAACTTAACCGCATCTGCGGCCTTCTGTTCTTCAATTTTATTTAGAAGCTTTACTTTATCTGGACCATCGCCGGCAATATGCAGCTCAATATCTGGGTATTTTTGCCTTAACTCCAGGACAACGTCCACCAAAAGATCAAAACCCTTCCATGGGACTAAGCGTCCTGAAGAAAAGATAGTCTTTTTGTTGCTAATTTTTCTATCTATATTTACAAGCTCAACACCGTTATATATTCGTAGAACTTTGTCTGGTTTCTTCACCCAACCAGAAACTAATTTACGAAAATATTCACTGGGCACAATAATGAGTTGTGCTCTACTAGCAACAAACCTCTGAATCTTTCGTAGTCTTTCTACCGCAAATGAGTATTTCTTGGTCTGAAAATCGTCAATCGAATCTTCCACCCCGTATCGTTGTCTAGACTGCTCCCATGCATAGTCCCCTGGAACACGTAGCCAGAATCTCTTGCCTAAAAGCTTGGCTGCACAAGCACTAGGCAATCCAACACTGACCGTGTCTTGGGCATAGATAATCGAAACATCACCTGATCTAACCAGGATCTTAAGGAAAAAAACCAGGTGTCTAACGATCTTGGGTAAGGATCGAACTCCATCAAAAGACAGGATCTTGACGTCAATTCCGTGTTTTGGAAGCTCGTCTAAGAGTAGTTTAGAATAAGTAGCCGGCCCTCCAACTGAAGGCGGGAATATACCCGTGGTGACAAGGATCTTTAACTTAGACATTATTCCCATACTACATCAAATACCTCTTTTTTCATCCTCTCAGCTATTAACGACCAATTATATTTTTCTCTAACGAGATCTGAAGCATTTTGCACAATTTCATCTTTCAGGTCTGAATTTTCTATAAGCAGTAAGACCTTTTGGGCTAAATCTTCAGGATTATTAACTTTACAGAAAACTCCCGTCTTTCTGTCGCTAATAAAATCAACAATTCCACCAACGGGGGTAGCCACAACCGGTAGACCAGCAGCCATCGCCTCCACAAAAGAATTTCCAAAACCTTCTGATAAAGATGGTCGAACAAAAATTTCAGAAATTTTCAGATGTGCCAAAACTAAATCATGAGGAACTTCTCCGGCAAAAATAACCCTATCAATAACATTATCTTTAATTGCCCCCGCCTCAAGATCTTTTCTAAGTTGACCGTCTCCAACAATTAAAAGTTTTATATTTTTGGGTAGATTTATCAGAGAAACAATGATATCTCTAACTGCATTCTTTCGAACCAGTCTTGAGGTTGTTACCAAAAAAATGTCTTTTGGACCTTTTTGGTATTTTCTCTGGAACTCCCGTACCTGCCCAGAAACATCTAAATTAAATCTGTCCACATCGACACCATTCGGTATCACAACTACAGTCGCTTTATCATCTATTTCTATGGCAAATTCAGCCAAATACCCAGAAATGGCTTGAATCATTGTTGCTCGTTTAAATATCTTTTTGAATAAAAACCATACAAATTGAAACTTGGCTCTAAGTTCCTCTTTGGTATCACCTTCCTGAAGAGTCAAAACAAAAGGAATACGTGGATGTCGATACGAAAACAAAAGTCCAGCAAATCCAGCGTAGCTAGCCATAACAGACCAAAAAGCATCGTATTTATTTTTTCGATTTAATTTAGAACCCAAAACAAAAGCTCTGATCGGAAAAAATAATTTACCTAATCTTCCGGAACCAATTCGGTGGATTGTAACATTACCCATAACTTCTGTTTTAATTTGCTTGCCATCTAGATCTACAGTTACAATGTCAAAATCAACATCAGTAATTCTTTTAGTGATTTCCTGCACCGTAATCTCAGCTCCTCCAATAAAGGGTAAGTAAGTGGTAGCGAAAACTAGTATTTTTTTTCGAGAATTATTCATATTATTCCAAGATCTGGATATCATCTTCTAATACCAAATCCATCGGTTTCTTAGTTTTCTGTGGTACCAAAAATAAAGCCCCCGATGCCAGTACAATAATAGAAAACAGATAAATTATCCAGGTCCAATCATTTTTTTCACTAGCTGAATCAACACTTAGACCAACCGCAGCTAGATCTTCTGTATTTTGAAGAAAAGGATCCTTTTCTTCACTTACCAGACTAGTCCTCACAATACCCTTAGATTGATAGAAAGAATTTGGGATAATTTCTGTCTGTCCGACATATGAAGCCGCCACATTACCTGCTTTATCGACTAGATCTAAATGGCTCATCCCTTCCAAAGAAAGAACTTTGGTATCTACACGTAATTTTGAGTTAGGAGCAACATAACTTCCGTCAGGGAAAATAAACCGGTCAATACTATTTCTAAGCAACCAACCAGAGACATCAGCACTTATGTCAGAATTATTATTTATCTCAACGAACCCACGTGGGCCAGAATTAACAGCACTGATTGTTAAGACTGAATCTAAAACAACAACCGTAAAGGAGTCTGACTCCTTTTTACCTTTGACACTATAGTTTAAGAAAACTACATAAGATCCTGGTTGGGTATATGTATGATGGATAATCAGTCCACGGCCAGTTGTGCCATCACCAAAATTCCAGTTATAACCACTGACTGATTCGGACCCTTCAGCGTCCTCATGCCCATCGAACCTAACCGGCATACCAACAACCGCTCGTTTTGCCGAAGCAACGATATTGGCTGTAATCTTAGTTTCATTGCTACTAGAAATGAGGTTCGTTTCCTCATTAGACTCTAGACTTTCCTCGGAAGTATTTGTATGTGGGATGTTTCCTAAACCCGGTGTCGGGCTAGCCGTAAACCAATTACTGCCATTATATTGGGCCGTTTCTTTAGTATTGTTATCACCACCAATAGAAGACCAATTTGATCCGCTAGTCACTGAATCAACAGTTTGACCTGACGAGTCTTTGAGACTCAGGGTTTCTCCACTATTACTAAGAGCACCCGTATAGTCTCCTCCACTGCGATAAAAAACTTTATAAGATCTAGCTCCAATACTTCCAGAAAGATAGAAATCTGGGGTACCATCAGAAGCAACGATCCTCCAGGAAGATAGACCGACACTGGAACTTCCATCGTTATAGATCTCTATCCACTCGTTATTGGCAGAAACGGTATCTCCCATCCAAGCAATCTCACTGAAAAACACATCTGCCGAAGCAGACACTGGTAGAGCAATTAGCATTAGCAAATACACCCAAAAACGCATCACTACAATTGTATCATGCGTCCAAAATCTTCTTTAATTCAGCTTCCGGGACCTCTTTAGGATTCGACTTTGTTTTCTCTTCCTTATGCTCCGAGACAATACTAGAAAGTGCTTCCTTTAAACTATTAACATTTTCTTTGCTTGGTTTTTTAGGATCTTTCTTTTTTGGCTTTTGAAGTTTGACTAAAGAAACCTCTTCCTTCTTTCTGACTTGAACCACTCCATCGTTTTTAACCACAATATCTTTGAATGGATTTGATTGAGATTTTTCTATTGGTCTTTTAGGCATCCTAGGCCGATTATCCATTCTTGGTTGCACATTCTGTTGTTTAGGTCTTGATTCTTCCCTTCGCTCTCTAGACCTCTCGGAACTTTCTGGAGAACCAGTATGGAGATCTCTAACTATAGCTTCGACTTCACTTCGAGGCTTAGCAAATTGTGCACGTGAATTTTCAATAACTTCTTTTTTATAAGAAACCTCACCCTTTTCAATCGGTGGCAATGTTCTAGCAGAAAATGGTGCCGAAGAAACACCATCAATCATAAGTTTTAGATAAATCTGTACAAAACCAAGATTTACCAAATCTTCGGCTAAAAACTTAGGTGCGAATTCTTTCTCCAAAACTTCAGCGTCAAAAGCACCAACACGAAAGGCGATCATGGTACCCACGTTTCCAAAAACTGCCGCCCGGACCTCTTCTGACATTTGTTCAATGTATTGATGGGCAATAGTTAATGATAGTTCATATTTTCTAGCTTCAGAAAGAATGTCAGCGAAAGACTCATTAGCAAATGACTGGAATTCGTCGACAAACAGATAGAATCTAGCCATCTTTTTAGAGGCTCCGGCATCGGCACGAGACATAGCAGCTAGATATATTTTAGTAATAATCATACTTCCAAGAAGGTTAGCATTGGACTCACCAACACGACCTTTTGAAAGGTTAATAATTACAATCTTTCTTTCATCCATCATCTGACGAAAATCAAAAGATGATTTCGGCTGACCGATGATGTTTCTGATCAACGGATTAGAGGTAAACTGCCCGACCTTATTCTGGATAGCCGGTGTTGCTTCGGCGGCGAATCTATCGGTGTATTTAGCAAACTCATCAACCCAAAATGATTTAACCGCCGGATCAGTGATATTATCAACCACCTTTTTTCGATAATCTTTGTCTGACATAACTTTATTTACAGACAAAAGGGTAGCTCCGGGATATTCCAAAAGAGCCAGCAGGGTATTTGTCAAAATGTATTCCATACGAGCAGACCAAGCATCTTCCCAAATTTTCTTGAAAGCACTCATTAGACCAGAGACAACCAAGTGGCGCTTGTCATACCCAACATCTTCCATGACATTAAAAGAAATTGGGTAATCTAAATCGAATGGAGCAATGTATAAAACATCCTTAATTCTTTCTTTGGGAACGTACTCTAGGAGTAAATCAGCGGTTTTTCCATGGGGATCAATAAAAGCCATACCTTCACCACCTTGAATATCTTGGACAGCCATGTTTTCCAAGAGCGTTGATTTACCCATTCCAGTTTTTCCAATCACATACACATGACGTGATCGATCATCCTGTTTAATACCAAATTTAAGACGCTTAGCTCGCGAATCTGTTTCGGCAAAGTATGTTACTTTATTTTCGTCATCCATATCAAAAAGCCTGTCTATGAATATAGTATATCTTTGTTAGAGAGAAAAATACAGAAATTATTCTTTCTCCAAAGCCCCAATCGTATAACGATTACTTGGAGACCAAATCATCCAAGAATTAACCCCCGCATCATAACTGGCTTGGATTTCGGCTCTGACCTCGGAGATATCGTAATTACCTCCATAGTCAAAATCTTGGATCCAAGTCCGAAGCTGTTTTGGAGAAACTCGGTTTCTGATAAATGCTGGGGTACTGGTAGCCTCAGAATACTCAACAGCTCTATTATAAGCAGACTGCATAGAGAAATTAACAACATCATAGACGTGATCATTTGGATTATCCCAGCCATTAAAGTTGGCTGGGTAGTGTGATGGATAAACCATTGGTGCCACATAATCAAAGTACGATAAGGTATCTTCCAGAAGTTGACCGATATTTAAATCATCTTTGTTTGTTGTTGTCATCCCAAACAGATCAGCAGATATTGGAATATTCAGACCCTCTCTTAATTCTTTATTTAGAAACTCAAAGAAACTTTTAATAACTTTGGCCTTGCCCGTTTCAGGATTTGTATTTATCACTTTCTCACTAATCGGATAATAAATGTCTTTCATCGGACCATCAGAAGGAAACCGGATATAGTCAAAGTTAAGTTCATCAAAACCAATCTTGTATGATTCTTTAGATAACTCTAAAATGTATTGCCAATATTTTTCGGCTCCAGGATCAAGATAGTGAATTCCCTTATTATCTGACCAAATTGAACGATCGCTAGCTTTTTGGACAGAAATTTCTGGATGATTAACTGAGTATAAAGGGTCTTGAAAAACTGTAATTCGACCAATCACATAAATACCTTTTTTATTTAGACTGTAAATAAACTCTTTCATATCAGAAGCCCCACAACGATTCGAAATATACGGCTTCAATAAAGGATTACCTGCGTCGAAAGATATCCCACCAGAAAAATCCTTGATATCAATAATGATAGAGTTCACCTCTGTAGTTTGAACTATATTCACAAGATCATCTCGAAAACTAGGTGTACCAGCCACACAGGAAGTCATGTAAATAGATTTAACATTCTCCGGGGTTCCAATATAAATTGGTTCCCAAGCTTCTTCACTAATGGCATCTGCCGACTCAACTACTCCGTTAACCAAATTCAAATTTTTTGTTTGATTGTTGGCATTATAAGAGACCGACATTAACGGTGGTACAGCAAACCAACCTAGAATAATTAAAAATATCCCAATACTACCGTATGTATATTTTTTCTTATTCTCCTTCAGGTGTCTGTTCTCGAATATTTTCTTCATGTAAATTTTCTTGCGGATCAGTCTGCTTTGCATGGTACTTCAACTTTTTCAGAATAGAACGTTGCCAAATGTTTAAAGAGGATAATAAGATTAGAGCAACACCAGCAATAACCAGAAAAGCTTCTTCCCAGCTGCGGGGAAAACCGGTAAAGGGTACCGCCAAAACTATAACTCCAATAATAAATATAATTCTGTTTGTACTCATATATACATTAGTATAACTTACTCTCTGGATATCAGCATATCCCCAACTTTATAAATATCTCCAGCCCCCATGGTCATGATGACACACTGACCATTTATTTCCTTTAAATCATCAATGATTTCTTCAAAGTTATTAAAAGCGATAGCATCCACGCCGAGTTTTTGAATTTCCCTAACAAGATCTTGATGCGAAATACTGCGGTCATCTTTCTCCCTAGCAGCATATATCGGTGCGATAAATACCTGGTCCGCCAAACTAAGACTTTTAGCAAAATCTTTCAAAAAACTTTTAGTCCGACTAAATTGATGTGGCTGAAATATAACTTGAGCTTTCTTTTCTGGAAATTTTTCTCTCAAAGCTTTAATAGTTGCAGTCACTTCTTGCGGATGATGTGCGTAATCATCAAAGATTAGGGCTCCGGTTTTTGTCTCTCCCTTGTATTCAAAACGTCTCCAAGTCCCAGAAAAATTTTCCAACGATTTCTGAGTGTCTTCCTTAGAGATTTTAAGATTTTCTCCAATCGCAAAAGCAACCTGCGCATTTTTTATATTATGCTCACCCGGAACTTTTAGTTTTATTTTAGGCATTTTTGTATAGTCAATAATAGTTGCTTTGGTATTTTCTAAAACCACTTTTACGTTTGGATCATTAGGATTACAAATTACATATCCATCTGCCGGGACTTTCTCAATAATAGATCGGAAAGCTTTTTGGATATCTTCTAAGTCTTTGTAGTAGTCAAGATGGTCTTCTTCGATGTTAGTTATGGCTAAGATGTTGGGATTAATGTTTAGAAATGATCTCCGATATTCACAAGCCTCAACAACAAAATACTTCTTCCCTCCTTCCACAAAGTTACTACCGTACCGGCTAATTAAACTGCCGACAATAACAGTTGGTTTTAACTTAGCATCAATCAAAACATCCGCGATCATGGCAGTTGTGGTGGTTTTTCCATGAGTACCAGAGATAGCAATTGTATACGAATCTTTCGAGACCACGCCAAGCATCTCTGGGTATGTCTTGGTAATAATTTTTTTTCTTCGAGCCTCAACTAATTCTGGATGATCTTCTGGAATGGCAATGGTATAAATAACTAAATCAATATCATCAGTAATGTTTTCGGTTTTTTGATTGAAAACAACTTTCACCTCTTTCTCGATCAACTTCTTAGTTACCGGTGTCTCAAACATATCTGATCCCAAAACTTGAATACCTCGAGAAAGAAATAACTGGGCCAGAGCAGAAATCCCAATACCTCCAATTCCAATAAAATAGACTTTTTTTATTGAATCTAAGTTCATAACTTCTTTACCAACTGATTAAATTGCTCTCCTCGGTCATATTCATTCCGAAACATTCCAAAAGAGGCAAAACCTGGGCTGAATAAAATAATATCACCATCTTTAGCTATTTCTTTGGCTTTGTCTATTGCTTCAAGTAAAGAATTGGTTTTTTCAAGTACCATGTCTTTGCCAACAAGCCTAGTGACTATTTTGTCAGTGCCAGTACCCGGAAGGAGAACCACAGCTTTAGCATATTGATCAATATTTTCAACTAGATTCTTGGGTTCAATCTGCTTATCAGTTCCACCCATAATCAGAACAATATTCTTGTTCTTAGAAAGAGCCCGAAGACCAGCTAAAGTCGCATCTGGTGTTGTAGCGGTTGTGTCGTTATATATCTTTACACCATTTAATTCTTTAACCAATTCTAATCTTCCAGAAACCCCTTCGAATAACTCAACTCCTTCTTTTATTTCATCCATAGAAAGACCTAACTCTTTAAGAGCTTCAACTGCACAAGCAATATTATATAAATTATGCTCCCCAGGGACTTTAATGTTCCAATCGGCAGGAACATCTGAAGCGCTAATAATTATTTTTCTAGAAACAATTCTTTCCAAACCAATAGAATTTCCCAGAATACGAGCCATTTTATCTCCAATTACCAAAATGTCTTGTTCATTCTGAAACCTAAAGATGTTGGCTTTATCCGAAAGATACTTATCTAAATCACCTTTATAGTAATTTAGATGATCTGGCATAAAAGTGGTGAAGACAGCAATATGTGGACTAATTTTTTGGGTACCAAAACCTTGAAGTTGCCAAGAATCTAATTCCAAAACAGCAATTTCATCGACGGTGGCTTCTGGCAAATGAGTGATCGTTGAGACACCTTGGATGTTGCCACCTAAGAAAGATTTCTTTCCAGCTTTTTGTAGAGTTTGAAAAATTAAATAGGCGACAGTCGTTTTACCACGCGTACCAGTTACACCCACAATCTTTCCAGGATAAAATTTGGCAAATAAGGCAGTGCTCATTTCGACTGGAATTTTGCTCTTCTGAGCTTCTTTAACATATTCGTTATCAAGAGGTACTCCCGCTGATTTAATAATCAAATCCCGATTCCTAAAATCCTCCAGACGATGCTCACCTAGAACAAATTTTACATTGTTTAATTCTCGGAGCTTATTAACGCTTTCCTTTAGCTCCTCTTCAGTCTTTAAATCAGTGACCAAAACTTCTTCCGCACCTTGTTCGGCCACGAAACGAGCGTCTCCAACCCCCCGACCAAGAAGCCCGAGACCCATAATGGTTACCCTTTTACCTTTAAAAAACTCTTTATAATCATGGCTCATAGTGGCCATATTAACATAAAAAGGCCCGCACATTGTGCGGACCTTTGTTTCAACAATTAACAAACAAAACTCCATTCAGCGGTTGGTGGCCACCTTTCCAGTCTCGGCGGCAAGAATGCCACCGGAAATCACCGGCTGCATCCTTGTCAGAGAAGGTATCGATGTCATCAACTCTGACATTTTCTTCCGGAAGATAAAACCCGAATCCCAGTGGATCTGTAAATTGCTCCCGGATCAGAGTCTTAAGACACAATCTGCCATCGCCGATATCACCTTCGAGACAACGCATCCCCCAAAAAGAAGCGACCCAACTCGTACGTCTATGATTCAAGGTCCCGTGTTCTGGATGATTAGCTGGGTGAGCAAAGTACTTGGCCGCAATTCCGCAGATCACACGGACCTGAACATTCAGTGAATCTTTGAATCTTTCCATGATTGTACCAACAATACTTTTGTGTTGGTAATCTCCGCCTCGGTGAAATGAGTCTTCGTTCAAAAGACAACCTCTTCCAGCATGAGCAAAAAACGCCACCCCGCTATCCATATCTTTCGCAATAAGACAGGGGCAGTCCGCTGTAAAGTAGCAACCGGCTTCCCCGGGTTGCAATTCAACCAGGTGAGCATCCATCCCTCGACGAACCGAGAAGTTGATGCTGTCGCAGGAAAAAGTTTGAACTTCAGTCAGGGTTTCCCTTTTGGCAATTACATCTACGGCGGCTCCCAAACTTGGACGAGGTGCCAAAACTTCCCAAACGTAGAATGAGGAACAAAAAGACGCTAAGCTCTGCCAAGTCGAATCGCAAGGTGTCCAATCTCTTGGACGACCAAATAAGTGTGCCTCTCCGATTTCTGGAAAAGTCGTGGTTAGACTAGGACAAATCACTTCTGTCACATCAAAATTTGTTCTAGACAAGACTGACCCCTTTCTTTTATGTTAATTGTTACTGTTTCTACCTGTTAGAATAGCTGACTTTTAAAAAAAATCAATTCTAGATTTTTTCAATCAGGAGCATATTGGTTCTTTGACTTTTTTGATTGAATGGCGCGCCGGCAACAATAATGACTTTGTCACCCTTAGTGGCCAGCTTGTTTTGTAGACAATATTTACGAACCGTCTTGAAAACATCATCTAAACTTTTTAATCGAGGTATTTGAACTGGGTGACAACCAAAACTTAAGGATAATCGATTAGTTATGTATTCATCAGGAGACAGGGCTATAATTAGCATTTCTGAATGATGTCTAGAAACCATCCTGGCACTAAAACCTGATTCGGTTAGAGCAATAATAAGCTTTGCTCCAATTTCACGTCCAATTGCAACAGCTGATGTTGTAACTGAATCTGTGGTACCCAAAAGACCTTTTTTATTCGGTTCAATTATTAACTTACCTTCGTGGTATTTTTCAATCTCTAAAGCAACTCGAGCCATGGTTTTGACAGCCTCTAGGGGGTATTTCCCTAGGGCGGTCTCACCAGAAAGCATGACAGCATCTGTTCCATCATAAATAGCATTAGCCACGTCCGAAACTTCAGCTCGAGTTGGATGTGGGTTTTCCATCATGGACTCAAACATTTGAGTAGCAGTAATAACTGGTTTGCCAGCCAATTTACATTTATCAATAATCTGCTTTTGATACCGAGGAACCACTTCCGCCGGAATTTCTAATGCCAGATCTCCACGAGCAACCATCACGCCATCAGTAACTTCGATAATAGCATCCAGATTTTTTATGGCCTGAGCAGTTTCAATTTTGGCAATGATAGAAGCCTTTGATTTAGCTTTTTTTAGAAGATTCCTAAGTTCGATAATATCAGAGGCCTCTCGAACAAAAGATAAAGCTACAAACTCGACATTGTTTCGAGCGGCAAAGACAATATCTTCCTTGTCTTTTTTGGTAATTGTCTTGATAGACAAATCGGCTTTTGGAATGTTGACACCCCGACGACCCCCGAGCTCACCACCAACAACCACCCGACATTTAATCTCATCTTTAGAGACAGTCGTAACTCTCAGAGTCTTCTTCCCGTCTTCTAATAAAATGATGTCTCCTTTCTTTACCTCTTTTGGTAAATTCCTGTAATTAACAAAAACCTTACTCTGATCCCCCTCGATCTTCTTAGTGGCCAGAACAAAAACTTGTCCCTTCTTCAAATTTACCTTACCCTCTTTAAAATCGCCGATTCTAATCTTAGGACCAGCTAAGTCAACCAAAATTCCTAATGGTCTCCTGGTTTTTTTGCTTATCCTTCTAAATGAATCTATCTTTTTTTGATGCTCTTTATGATTCCCGTGTGAAAGATTAACTCTCATAACATCCAAACCTTCCTGGACTAATTTAGTTAGCATCTGATCTCCTTCACTGGAAGGTCCAACTGTGGCGACAATCTTTGTTCTTTTGAAACGAATCATAAATTTTATTAAGACTTAGTAAGTGCTATATCATAAACTAAAAGTACCTAATTGCAAAATCTTGCTTTTTTAAAATAATCTACTAGTATGGCCAGTAGACAATTTTACATAAAGGAAAATACTGATGTCACGTAAATCCGTATTTGTTAAGGTCTCTGGCGATCTCTGCCTCTTACCGGAGTTCGTTGCCAGAATTGAAAAAATAGCCAGAGAGTACTTTGTGGTTATCTGTGTCGGTGGAGGGACTCAGATAAATAAGGGGTTCGAAAAGGCAGGAATCGCTCTCGAAGAATACGGGCCACTCGGTCGAGAGACTAAAACTTTCGAGGAACGCCAACTGGCAAGAGATATTCTTGAGGTTAATCAAGCCAGACTACAAGACCATCTGGCAAAAGAGAAGATCACGGCCACAGTTATAATTCCTGTCCTCGATATTGGATCAGTTCTTTGTCACGTAAATGGTGATCAGATGGTTCGAACATGCTATTTAGGTTTTGACCATTTGTTTGTTATGACAACCCCAGATAGATTGGAACAAAAGAAGAAAGACTTCGCTGGTTTACCCAAAGTACAAGTCCTGAGTTTTGGTTGAGTAAAGGCCCCTATGTTTGGGGCCTTTTTATTTCCCCAACTTCTCCTCAGTCTCTTTGATATCAATAGTCGTTTTAATAATCGTGTCAGGTGCTAGTGAAATACTATCAATTCCCTCTTCCACCAAGAATCTAGCGAACTCTGGATAGTCGGAAGGAGCCTGACCACAGATTCCGATCTTAGTATTTTTCTCATGTGCCACTTTAATAATCCTTCTGATTAATTCTTTCACTGCCTCATTATTCTCATCATACACATGTGCAACCGTATGGTTGTCTCGATCAACACCCAATGTTAATTGCGTTAGATCATTTGAACCAATTGAAAATCCATCAAACAGATCAGCAAATTGTTCAGCCAGAATAACATTAGACGGGATCTCAATCATAACATAGACTTCAAAACCATTTTCTCCCCTCTTCAAACCACTCTTTTCCATAATGTCCAAGACTTTTTTGGCTTCGGTTAAATCACGGCAGAAAGGAATCATAGCTTTGACGTTAGTTAGGCCCATCTCATTTCGGACTTTCAAAAAGGCCTTGCATTCCAGCTCAAAAGCTTCTCGGTATTCTGGGCTGTAATAACGGCTAGCGCCACGCCAACCGATCATTGGATTGCTCTCCTCAGGCTCAAATTGCCTGCCTCCGATGAGATTAGCGTATTCATTGGTCTTGAAGTCACTAAAGCGGATAATGACGTCATTAGGGTGAAAAGCGGCCCCAATGATACCGATACCTTCGGCCAACTTATCTACGAAATAATCAGCCTTATTTTTATAATTTTTGGTTAAGTCGCTGATGGTTTTTCTGACATTTTTATCTTTAACTTCATCAAATCTGAGAAGTGCCAGTGGGTGAATCTTTATGTGAGAATCGATGATGAATTCCTCTCTGGCCAGACCAACTCCTTCATTTGGGATCAGTGAGTATCTGAAAGCATGGTCGGGTGATCCAATATTCATCATGATTTTAGTCTTCGGCCTCTCTAGATTCTGGACATTTGTTTTATTTATTTCAAATTTCAGTTTGCCTTTATAAACATAACCATCATCACCCTCGGCACAACTGACCGTGATATCTTCTCCATCAGTGATTTTTTTAACAGCATCACCGGTTCCAACCACACACGGAACCCCTAGTTCTCTGGAAACAATCGCCGCGTGACAAGTTCGTCCACCCTTATTAGTCACAATAGCACTTGATTTCTTCATGATAGGAACCCAGTCTGGATCAGTCATGTCTGTAACCAAAATATCACCCTCCTTGAACTTGCTAAGATCTTTGACGCTGATAATTTTGCTGGCTCGTCCGGCCCCGATTTTATTACCGACACTAGTCCCTTTAGTTATCAAATCTCCTTTTTCTAGAAGTTTGTAATCTTCCAGAACATTGACATTCCTTCTTGACTGCACGGTTTCGGCTCGAGCCTGCACAATGTATAGCTTGTTGTCATCCTCATCTAGGGCCCATTCAATATCCATTGGTTTACCATAGTGCTTCTCAATCTCTAGACCCCAAGTGGCCAGGGTTTTAACTTGTTCATCGGTAATTGAATACTGTTCCCGATCTCGGGCTGAGACTAAAATATTCTTAGTCTTACTACCAAAAGCAGGAATCATCTTTAATTTCTTATTCCCCAAGCTTCTTTTCAAAATCGCTAGAGTTGGTTTAAATACCAAAAACTGATCTGGACTGACTCGGCCTTTAACAATGTTTTCTCCAATACCATAGATTGAATCAATCAGAACTGCATTTTTGAAACCCGATTCAGTATCAATCGTAAACATCACTCCAGCTGCTTTTGACCGAACCGCCACCATTTGTTGAACACCAACAGATAGAGCAACTTTCATATGTTCAAATTTATTCTCCACTCGATAGACAATGGCTCGATCGGTAAACAAAGAGGAGATGCATTTCTTAGTAGCCACCAAAACATCTTTCTCTCCTTTAATATTCAAATATGTCTCCTGTTGACCGGCAAAAGAAGCATTGGGTAAGTCCTCAGCTGTCGCTGATGAGCGCACCGCCACAACCAAGTTGTCCTTACCTTCTTCTTTGCTAAGTTCTTTATAAGCAATCTTTATTTCTTCTTCTAGATCTTTAGGTAACCTTGATCTTAAAATCAAATTCCGAACTTTAGCCCCGGCTTTCTTGAGGGCCCTGACATCTCGAGCATCCAACCCATTCAGGATTTTAGTAATTTCCTCTTTAACACCGGCTTGTTCTAAAAAATAAAAATAGCTTTTGGCAGTAGTAGCAAAACCATTCGGTAAATTAATGCCCTTGGGTGCTAATTTCTGATACATTTCACCGAGAGAGGCGTTTTTGCCACCAACCTCAGGAATGTCTACTAAAGATATTTCTTTAAAAAACTTTACATATTTATACATAATGACAACATTATACTACTTTTAACCCAAAATTTGGAGAAATATTTTGGTGCGCATGCCAGGATTCGAACCTGGGACCTCCCGATTATCAGTCGAGCGCTCTAACCAGCTGAGCTACACGCGCAAGTTCCCCTATTCTACAAATTTATTGATAACTATCAAGCAACGCTTGGATGGCCATCATTACATTTCTTACTCTATCAACTCCAAAAACATATAAGCTACAAGTCCCACGCATATTTGAACTGCGATAAGTAAAGCTATTTTTCGTAATTTTCCGAACCGATAACTTATATATTTGTCTATCACTGACACCTAAATATCCTTTCCAATATTTTTTCTCTTTTTCTAAATCCATGTTTTCATATAGATGCAACTGTATTCTTACATCCTTCTTGGAAACACCTAAAAAAACCTTTAACCACCAAATAAAGAACTTAATTATTTTGGGATCAGAATTGGCCAATACCAGAGCTGATTCTTTCTTCTTGGCTCCTTCTCCAAGATAAAGCATTAGACCTGCTAAGTAATAATCTTTGTTTTTTAGATTTTTGAACTTCTTTTTTTGTTCTTCATATACTTGTCTATTCAAACTATCTTTTTTCAGCCTCATCGTTTTTCTATATCTTTCTCTAGAAGCTTCACCTTTAGACCAATTTTTACTCCTTAACTTAGAAATTTCTTCCTCAGAAAGTGGGTACTCTCTTAACCAATAACTAAGAGTACTTTTGGAAATATTTAACCTATCTTTTATTTGACCATAACTCATCCTTTTTTGGGTTCTAAGATAAATAGCTTTTTCTCTTAATTGTTTCTTCATAAATTAATTATACCATAGAAATATACATGCTGTATGTACTTATTACAAGAAATGACGTCCTCCCCGCACTTGCGTGCGGGGTTTCCTTTGAATCTCGCAAGGCGGATACAAAGCATTCATCCCCGCAGTAGCCTGCGGGGTTTCCTGCACAATTAAAAACCACCGGTGCACCAAATGTGCTGCCGGTGGCGGGAGAATTTAATCTCGTCTGCACTTTTCTAGTGCAGTTTTGGGTGGACTTATCATGCCACCCGGGTAATGCCACTCAGAGGGCCTCCGCCCGCTGAATCCTTGTTTCCCCTAGGAATCTTTCAAGACCTCATGGACCTCTCTCCAGTACCTTTTGGTACTTTCCTTTTTGTGTCCATTCGGTCCGCCGTTCCAGATCCGAGCCATGTCTTGTGCTGTTGGCTCGTGACCCAAACGTCTCTCTGTCGCATAGCGCTTCATATATTCTTTGAAGCACCAGATCGACAACTCCCGATTACCCAGCATATCTTCAGCCTGATAATCGGTATCAGCCCGTTCGTTGACATCGTCAACGCAAGGCTGTCTGATTTGCATCGGACCGTAAGCTCGATTTGTTAGATGTTGATCACCAATAGCTTGGTCATCACCACCCGACTCCACAATGATGACAGCTCGGATGAGCTCTTCCATTGTGTAGGTTTCCTTCGCCTCCACATTTCGGCAGAGAGCCAGGAAACTTAATAAGATGAGTAGTTTCTTCTTAATCCTTTTTTCCTTGTGTAAGACCAAGAATCAGAGCAATACGACGAGCAACGATGTCGAGAATCGCATCTTCGTTGTGAGGTCTGTTATAGACCCCACTTTCAATAAAGTTTTTGACCTGCTCGATTTTGCCCAGGCGGACCATCTTCTCCATAAGGAATATCCTTTCGTAAACGTTAAAGAACAAAAAATGCCAAACGTTGGCATTTACACTATTAATAATACCATATTATATACCCATTTGTCAAGCGACAAAAAACCACCCTTCTGGGTGGCCTTTTGAGTATTCTCTGTTTTGTTCCGTTCCTTGGTTTACAGTTAAGTAAACTGCAATGGTCTTTCCCATCGTCAGATTAAGATAAAGGTACATAATCATTGCCCGTTTTATGCTCAATTGAGGCATAAAACACCGACCGATCATCTAATACCAAAGTATTAGATTGTTCGATTTGAAATAATCCACGACCAGCTTCCGCTAGCCGTGCCTTGTTCATGTTCTACCCTCATGTCGCCATGAGGCATGGACTATATCATCACCCTTGTTTTGAAGATTTTTGCTTTTAGAGGATGCCAAGATCCGATTTTAGAAGCAAAGTCTTTATGAGATTTCCAAGAGACGTAGATTCTCCAATAATTTGGATCTACTCGTTTACTAGGATTGTGTACTTTCCCAGTACCAATACCTAACTCGGAAAAGATAAGCCTTTGTCTCATCTTCACAGGGGGCTCGGCGTATAGTCTCTGGGGGGTCAATTACGACTTCCCTGCTGATTTTCTGCACCTTTAGCATTATCACGTTAGATATATTATATCATTCCGTAGCTAAGGATTCTCAGGTTTTCCAGCATATAGCCAAGTTTATTTTTCTAGAGATCACTCTTTAGCGTCGCAACGCCGGCAGTTTGCCGGTACGACTTAGTCCTTGTTATTGAGTTTACCTTAGGCCATCCTAATGGACAGACTTCGGGTACTCCCAACTCCCTTGACTTGACGGGCGGATTTCGCTTTCTGGAATGTTGCGAATCCCCACACAGCAAGCGGATTTCCCGCACTGCGCGAGCCCAAAGAATTAATATCCTTGGTTTAGTCCTTCCCACAAAAATGTGGTACTACGACACAGCTGACTTCTTGGATGCATAACTTTCCACTAACATCCGAGATCTCCTTGGGTCATTTATCTATCTATTTCGGACATTCCAGAGGTACTTTTCTAGGATACTTCCCCATGACTCACCGCATAGGTCGTACCATACCATATTTTCTGGACTGTCTTTTGCTACTAAAACCCTTCAGTCCTCACCTCACGGCAGGGGACCTGTTCGTTCACTACAATGTAAAAACATCGGGTGGACTTTCACCACCTAGATCTTGACAAACTGCCAAGCGCATTTAATTTTGAGTACAAGACTTGAGAACGTATTCACCGCGGTATAGCTGACCCGCGATTACTAGCAATTCCAACTTCATGGGGTCGAGTTTCAGCCCCCAATCCGAACTGGGGCGACTTTTCTTAGGATTAGCTCAGGATTGCTCCGTCGCTACCCGTTGTGGTCGCCATTGTATTATGTGTGTAGCCCAAGACGTCGAGGGTCATGCTGACCTGGCGTCATCCTCACCTTCCTCCCAGCCTGCTGATCACAACTTTCGTTATGAGCAAGAGGCTGGGCAGTCTCGCCAGACACTTGTAACTGGCAATGAGGGTTGCGTTCGTTACCCCACTTAAGGGAACAATTCAAACCACGAACTGACGACGGCCATGCAACACCTGTTCAATTGTCCGAAGAGGGATTCCGTTTCTGGAATCTTTCAATTGAATGTCTAGTCTTGGTAAGGTTCTTCGTTTATCATCGAATTAAACCACATAATCCACTGCTTGTGCAAGTCCCCGTCTATTCCTTTGAGTTTTAAACTTGCGTTCGTACTACCCAGGCGCCAGACTTAACGCGTTAGCTTCGCCTCTCAGAGGGTCGATACTCCAAAAAGCTAGTCTGGATCGTTTAGGGCTAGGACTACCGGGGTCATTTGTGACACCTCTTGTTACCAAGAGGATTGGACTATATCATTTTCTGAAATGTTTTAATGTTTCCTTCCTTTGAGAAACCGTTTTTTTGATGGTCTCTTCGGAAAAAATACTTAGTTTAGCCATCTCAGAAATCCAGCGTTGTTGAAGATTTGGATCTCGGTATAGAAGCAAAAACTTATAAAGCATGCTTTCTACCCTAAGGTAAGGCAGAATGATCCGCAAAAACTTCTTTAAATCCTTGCGAGACCGGACTGCTAATCTATAGTGCTCTCTACCTGAAACCTTGAATTTGGAAGTTTTTATTTTCCAAACAGTATTTAGATACTGTTTTAAAATATTTACCTCTTTCTCAGAAAAGTTATCAGTGCAGAAAACACCATGCTTGGTATTAGACACTAACGAACCGTCATCACACCACCACACTAAGAGTGAAAGCGGGGTCAGGCGGTTAAGCCATCTGCGTCTAATAGTTTTTTGGTTGCCCTTACCGACAACCAAAGTGATGTCTGTTAGTTCCGGTAAAGCTTTGCTTCCAAAGCGAAGCTTTATCGAACCCCATCCATCTTTTTGAACCTCAGTTCCTTGACGCCAAATGCATTTTGAACCACAGATCTCTTTGAGTTCTCCGGCTTTCCACAGAAAATATTCTTTCTGTTTAATGCTATGACGAAACTGATATCGTGCATTTTTGTATCCACGGCTTACAGCAAGTGATCCGTCTCCAAGGAGACCGCCGTATATGATCGCTTGCGTTTTTTCTGACAAAGGTGATTTTTTCTTCATTGCAAATTAATTATTGCCACACCTTCTGTCACCATAATCTTCATAGTCTCTACGGGGTTATGGAAAACCATAACTTCCCTCGGGATTGTCCAAAGACGATGCGGTAGACATCTTAAATGTCTTTGGATGTTCCCCGATACAGCTGGATGCACATCCCCACATTGCTGTGGAGAGGGACACCGTTTACCACTATTTTGTTCGATACATTAAAGATAATGTATCCGTTGCGGTGGAAGGATCTATCTAATCCCGTTCGCTCCCCTAGCTTTCGTGTTTCAGTGTCAGGAGTACGCCAGTGTACTGCCTTCGCATTTGGTGTTCCCCATGATATCAACGGATTTCACCCCTACTCCATGAGTTCCGTACACCTCTCGCATCCTCTAGTCATACCGTTTCCCATGCAGATCTCGAGTTAAGCTCGAGGTTTTAACATAAGACTAATATAACCACCTACACACCCTTTACGCCCAATAATTCCGGATAACGCTTGGGGCCTCTGTATTACCGCTCCTGCTGGCACAGAGTTTGGAGCCCCTTATTCATACGCTAATGTCAATAAAATTCTTCACGTATAAAAGATGTTTACACCCCTAAGGGCTTCATCCATCACGCGACGTCGCTCCGTCAGACTTTCGTCCATTGCGGAAGATTCTCGACTGCAGCCTCCCGTAGGAGTTTGGACAGTGTCTCAGTTCCAATGGTGGGGGTCAGCCTCTCAGCTCCCCTAGCCGTCATCGCCTTGGTGAGCTTTTACCTCACCAACAAGCTGATAGCGCGCGGGCCAATCTAGAAGCGATAAATCTTTACTCCGAAGAGACTATCAGGTATTAATCCGCCTTTCGGCGGGTTATTCCTGACTTCTAGGTTCGTACCCACGTGTTACTACCCCGTTTGCCACGGGTCTAAACCCGTTCGACTTGCATGCCTTATCCACGTCGCCAGCGTTCATCCTGAGCCAGGATCAAACTCTTAATTTAAATCCTAAACTACAGAATTAACTGTTGTTTTTTAGGATCTGAACGGAACAAAACAGAAAATACTTTTTTGTTGTTCAGAACCTGCACATATAGTGTTCTCAAATAGAAGTCAAAATGACTTCTATTTCTCGTTTATCAAAGAACAAACGCCTCCATTAGGCGTGGGTACCATTATATGGAAAAGGAGTTAAGAGTCAAGGCCCTGAAGAGCTCGATATACCTTAATGAAAGAGATGGTCACAAAAGGAGCTATTAGCACCAGTCCAGCCGCCAAGACAATCTCCCCACCTTTAGAGAATTGAAGAATTCCGATCAGGGCTTGAATGATAACAATAATGATAGAAAACCCGAGGAGTTTCCATTTGACTCCACTGGTAAGCTTGGTACTTCTTTTAAAGGCTTCCTTGATGGAGATTTCTTTATCAATCAGAATCAATGGAACAAACATAAATCTTAAAGCCAGATAGATACCCGGAACAATGGCCAAAACCAGACCAATTATCACAGTTAAACCTAGCAAGATATTCCCAAAAATATATTTCCAGAATAAATTGGTGTGTTCAATCAGGTCTCCTAAAATTGGTGTGTTGCCAGAGGTAAGTTTTAACAAATATTTCAAATATCCAATTTCAATGACAATCCCAATAACACCTATTAAAATACCCAACAGAATACCCAGGATCGATGAGATTTCAAATACTGAGTCAACAATGTGATTAAAAAGAACTGCCAGGAAAAAAACAAAAGCTGTAATTCCAACGATTGTTACGAACTTTGCTAGATAGAAATTGTAAGAATCTTTGAGAATTTTTTTGATTGAAAACATGTTTATCGATGATTTTTCCGTGCCTCCACCAAAAGTAACAGTGGACTGGCCACAAAAATACTTGAGTAGGTACCAGCCACTACTCCAATAAGAAGTGCGATTATGAAATTGTGAATTGCTGATCCGGCGATAATTAAGAGAGCCAACAAAACAAGCAGGGTCGTAAAGGAGGTATTGATAGATCGAGCAAAAGTACTTTCTAAACTCTTACCAACAGTTTCAGCAAAAGGTTCTTTAATGTGCATCTCTCGATTAGATTTTAGGTTTTCTCTAACACGGTCAAAAACCACAATCGTATCGTTAACAGAATAGCCCAGAATCGCCAGAAGAGCTGTCACAAACAAAATATCAACATCTAGCTGTAGAAAAGAAAAGATACCCACTGGAATTAAGACATCATGGAGAAGTGCCACAATAGCAATCAAACCATACCACCAAGCTGAGATCGGCTGTGAGACTTTTCTAAAGGCAAAAGCAACAAAGATAATGATCACTAGGATCACAATACCAATAGCCACAAAGGCTTTATTCTTAAGCTCATTACTAATAACCGGACCAACCGAGCTAATCTTCTCTTCCGTGTATCCCGGCTGTCCTTCAGCTAAAGCATTGCTAATTTCCTGTCTGATTTCATCAGAAATATAGGGCATTCGGATACTGTAGCCGGTATCACCCACAGGTCGAACTAGATATTTTCCATCGACATGCTGAGCAATAACACCCTCAACCATTTGGATATCCGGACGATCCGTATATAAGACTTCCAAAACTGAACCACCAGTAAAATCTACGGAAAAATTTAGTCCATAAACAAGTAAACTCAAAATAGAAGCGAACATTAGAACCCCGGCAATACTTAGAAATATTTTTTTGTATTTGATAATAAACATATTATTTTGAAATTCCAGTTTTAAGCCAAAATCGTTTCTCGATTGACAAACTCAACATAAAGAAACGTGTAGCGATAATAGCTGTAAACAGACTAACAATAACTCCAAGGCCGAAGACCAAAGCAAAACCTTTTACCAAAGAAGTGCCGAACCAGAACAAGACAACTGCTGTTAAGAGACTGGTGATGTTGGCATCCCGAATTGATGGCCAAGCTCTCCTGAAACCTTCTTTGATAGACTCTCTGATATCTCGGCCTCCAGCAATTTCCTCCTTAATACGCTCAAAAATCAAAATGTTAGCATCAACAGCCATACCAATAGACAGAATGAATCCCGCTATACCTGAAGCAGTTAGAACCACTGGGATTAATTTAAACAAGGACAATAGGATCACCATATACAAACCAAGTGAAAGAACAGACAACAGGCCGGATAGACGGTACCAGAAGATTAAGAATAGAGAAACTATGCCAAGACCAATAATACCAGCTAGAACACCCTGATTGAGGGTATCATTTCCTAGAGTTGAACCAACAGATTGGGTACTAGCCAAGCTTATTGGCACTGGCAAAGCACCGAAATTTAGATTACGTGCCAAATCACGAGCTTCTTCAGCCGTAAAACCTCCGGAAATTTGAGCGGTACCACCGGTTATCTCTTGCCGAACTACAGGTGTTGAGATAACTGAATTATCAAGGAAAATTGCTATCACATTACCAACGTTCTCCTTCGTGATCTTGGCAAATAAATCTGTACCCTCTTGATTAAAATTAAGCACCACAATTGGCTCATTACCAACCTGACCACGACCATTTAGAAACTCGAGTTTGGCACTTTCTAGATATCTACCGGTCAGGCCCGTGTCCACAAAAGCTTTGGCCATTTCTTCCGGTGTAGAATCTTCGGTGATGTTACCTTTTAAAAGCTTGAACTCCAAAGTCGGAGTTTGACCAATTAATCTAATGGCTTCTTGAACATCTGTAATACCGGGCAACTCCACAATCAACCGATATTCTGAACCCCCACCGCTAAAAATACTGGCTTTTTCAACCTGAACGATTGGTTCTGAGACGCCAAAGAGGTTAACTCGACGCTCAATTACATCCCGGAGGGTTTGCATCGAATCATCAATATCTCCAGTTGAAACTCCTCCGATATCAGCCTCATAAACGAGCTCTGTTCCACCAGCTAAATCCAGACCATATTTAAAGTGAAAGTTGGAATCTGTTTTTTCAGAATTATAGATAAAATATCCAGCCAAAGCCATCACCACAATTAAAACCATTGCTCCGATCCTATTTTTATTCATTGTTGGCTATGTTATCGTCAAGATGCCCAAAAAGCAAATTTCTATCGACCGGCTCGAGAGGCCAGTTTTTTAAAGGTCTTTAGAGCAATTTTGAGATCTAAGATGAAAGACCTGTTTTTAATATAGAACAAATCATATGATAATTTCACTCGGGTTTCGTGCACATCTGACTTATGGTGCGGATGCTGATCATGATAGATCTGGGCCCAACCAGAAAGACCCGGTTTGATTAGATGCCGGATATTGTAATACGGTATTTGCTCCTCATATTCTTTGCCTAATACTGGAATTTCTGGCCGTGGTCCAACCAGTGATAAATCTCCCATTAAGACATTCCATAATTGGGGTAATTCGTCCAAACGTGTTTTTCGAAGAAAAGCTCCGGTGGCCGTGACCATTCCGTCTTTCATACTACGAAACTTGATAATCTTGACCGCCTTGTTATTTTTGCCAACTCTTTCTTGAGTAAAAAATATTGGTCCACCATCATCCAGTTTAATAGCCAAAAATATAAATGGATATAAAATCAAAGAAAATAACCCAACCAAAAACGTTAGGACTAAATCTGTTATTCTTTTCAAGGAATCATAAGTAGCTTTGGGACCAACCGAAATATTCTCCAAAAACCAGTTGTACTGCACTAGCGACAAAGGAATTCGGTCGAAGATATCTTCATACACCCTATGCATATCGACAAATCTAACCTTCGAAAAAATCAGGTTATAAAGATGCGGTAAAACTGGTTGCACTTTATCATTTTTCAAATCAGCCACAATAACTGTAATTTCATCGGCATAGACTCTCTTAATCACCTCTTCTTGGAAATCAATATCATTTAACTCATCGAGATCGATTGTTGAGACGAAAGATAGTGAGTATCTGGAGTTATTATCAACCTCAGCCTTAAGCTCACGCATTTCCTCACCACTGCCAATCAAAAGAGCTTTCTGCCTTTTGCCAACTCCGATTAATTTGTAACCATTTAGTCGCCAAACTAGTACTAAAGCTACAGAAACAGCTAAATAGATAAATAGGTTTGTTTTAGGGGTAATACCAAAATATGGAATTAAATAAAAGAAAGAAATAGCCACGAAAACATTAACGATTTGGGTATTCAAAATAATAGTAGGCAATTTGCTTCTTAGAATATTAGTGTGTTTTTCGTAAAGACCCGCAATAAAAAAGACCAGAATCCAGGCGATGAACAAGATCGAGAATGGAACCAGATGTTGATTAAACAATTTTTGGCTAGGGAATTCCCCATAGCGCATAAAAAGCATTAACCAAAGAGAAATCAGAAAGATGACGACATCTCCCAAAAGAAGCACTATTGCCTCCTTACGCGTCTGAAAAGACATATAAGTTAGTCTACATAATAGATAACGCCTTGAAAAGCACTAGGTGTTACAATAATAAAATGGATCCTAAAGCTAAAATACTCTACGTTATAACTAAATCAAACTGGGGCGGAGCTCAAAAGTATGTTTTTGATTTAGCCACCTCTGTTCCACAAAATCAATTTGAGGTAATCGTTGCTTTCGGAGGAGACGGCGCTTTAAAAGACAAATTAACACAGTGTGGTATTAGGACTATTCAGATTCAAAAACTCAAGAGGGACTTCTCCATTTTTAAAGATTTGCAAGTCTTTTTTGAAATTTTAAAAATTTACCGAAAAGAACGACCTAACATTGTTCACTTGAACAGTTCCAAGATGGGGGTCCTTGGTTCTCTAGCGGCCAGACTAATTGGTGTCAAAAAGATAATCTTTACCGCTCACGGCTGGGCCTTCAATGAAAAAAGAAGTTCGACAGTTCGTTTAATCATTTGGAAATTAAGTTGGCTAACAGCTCTACTCTCAACAGACATTATTGTTCTTTCAGAAAAAGAAAGGCGACAAGCTCAACATCTGCCATTAGTCTCACACCGTAAAATACATTTAATTAGAAACGGGATTAAGAGAGAAAACGTCCTCACTAGAGAAGAAGCCCTACATAAACTGGATCTTGACCCAGAAAGAAGATATATCGGGACCATCTCCGAACTACATAAAAACAAAGGCCTGGAAACTTTGATTAGATCAGCCATGTATATTAAAACGGAAGTTGTAATCATCGGAGCAGGTGAAGAAGAGCGAGCATTAAATAAAATAGCCAAGAATATAGGTATTTCTAAGAAAATGCACTTTCTGGGAGCTGTAGAAAACGCTGGTTTATGTGTAAAAGCCTTTGATGTTTTCACTCTAACATCTAGAAAAGAAGGATTGCCCTATGTCCTCCTCGAAGCCGGTTATGCAGGCATCCCGGCAGTAGCCAGCAACGTCGGTGGTATCTCAGAAATAATTATAGATGGAAAAACTGGACTTTTATCAAAACCTAATGATTCTAAGGATGTTAGAGAGAAAATCCAAAGAATCCTACAAGATCCTAAATATGCCAAGGAGTTGGGTGATGAAGCCCATAAACACATTGAACAAAACTTTATGTTTGAAAAAACACTAGAGCTAACCTTAAACATTTACAAATCTTAACTTAGGAAAACATTGCTTTCTGCAATAACCTCACGGTGAACCGTCCTTTGGTATTTCGACATGGAATTTAAAATCCCAATGGCCGCAAATTCAGTCAGCAAGTGTGATCCACCGTAACTCATAAAAGGGATGGTCGTTCCGGTAACCGGCAAAAGCCCGATATTCATACCAACATGAATAATAAAATGACTAAGAAATAAAACGAGGACACCTAAACCAAAGAGAACTTCAAAGTTGCTAGCTCCGTGGAAAGAAGCACTAATAATTCTTGAGAACAATAAACCAAATAATGAAAACAAAATTAAAACCCCAACAAATCCCCATTCTTCAGCAAAGGCTGCGAAAATAAAGTCGGTTTGATATTCGGGCAAGAAGGATAATTTTGATTGAGTACCAAACCCAATCCCCTTGCCAACCCACTCTCCAGAACCAACTGCGATTGTTGACTGGTAAGCATTGTAGCCAGCCCCTCGAATATCAGTTAATGGATTAATAAAAGTCATAATTCTCTGTTTTTGATATGGAGCAAAAATAAAAAGCCAAAGAATTAGAAATGAAACCAAACCAATACCCAGAACCATAAACAAATGTTTTTTAGAGATTCCGGAAACCAAAACCATCCCAAACCACAAACTCAGGATGATGATGGCTGAGCCAAAATCTGGTTGTAGAAAAACCAAAATAAAGATAATAAAAACGTAAGTAGCTGAAACCAAAATATGTCTAATATGCGCGATCTCAACATGCCGACGAGTAAAGTATTTTGCTAAAACCAAAATTACAACTAGTTTAATTGGGTCTGAGGGTTGAAAAGCAAAGATGCCAAAATTAAACCAACTCTGTGCCCCTTTAAAAACTGATCCAAAGATAAACAAGGCTAGCAAGGTTAGACAGGAAACTACAAATAAACCAACGATAATTTCGGTTCGTCGTAAAAACCTGAAATCTAAAGCGGAGAATATAAAAAATATTGCCACCGAGATACCGATCCAAACAAGCTGCCTAGCAAAAAAAGGATTCTCCCCGGCAAAGGAAGACATGGTTACTAAACCAGCGAGCGAGATTAGCAACGCAGAAGATAACATCAACCAATCAATTGATGCTAATTTTTTGAGAAATACTTTCATTATTTAGGCACATGCGGAATAATTTGGATAACATTCGGACCCTTTTTACAAATCGAAGTGGCAATCTGTTTGTAGATAGCCTCCAAATCATCACGACTTGGGGCCGTATAATAATACTGCTCACCAGTAGCAATGCCTTTGAGAAATTCGCTGTTTACCTTACTACCCAAACCAATGGTGTAAACCCCCGTCGAACTCCCAATCTGGTCCGCAAAAGCAAGGGCCGATTCCTCTGGATAATTAACATTATTTTTATCAACAGGACGTGAGGCAATACCATCGGTTAACAGAACAATTACGTTATCAGTCCCTGGATTATCTCTCTCTGAGGTCAATTCTTGATAAGCCGCTGTTAAACCATCCAAAATATTGGTGTATTGAGTATTCTCATTCGGACCAATAGCAATAGAATTTATAGCGCCTTGAGCTGATAAACCATTAGTGGTTAGACTAATATCTAATGATCCTTCGGTTGCAAAAGAAACGACCGAAACTTTGTCTTGGTTGGTTAATTGTTCGACAAAAGTCTTAGCCGCTTCCTTAACAGTCGTTAATGGCTCAGGAGGATTAAGACCATCATCATTCATACTACCAGACCGATCAATAACCAATGCTACATCAACTGGTGTACTACAAACACCAAAAGCAGTATCAAATGGTTGTGGCCAAGTGAAAGCTAATTCTCTCTTAGTACCACGGTCAAATTTCTCGACAATAGTTCTGGAAGTATGAATAGCATTATTGTCACTATCAAAGATAATTACAATAACTTCGACATTCTCAAGATTATCAACCGATTTATTTTCTAAAACCGCATTAATACGGGGGGCGGTGTCTGTGCCGACAAGAACCGTACTCTGAACTTCAATGTCAGGTTCTTTCTCTTCAATCCTCTGCCAAACTAGTGGTCTCTCGAACTCAAAAGAAACTCTGGTTGGGATTTTATCTCCAGTCCTAACTGTTCCTTCAAAAATAGCAAAAGCTTTCCTTTGCGGGATATTGGTAACCCCTTTTCTCTCTAAAATTAATTCATTGTCTTGTCCATAAACTTTGAATGAATATGGTGCCACCAAAACTTCAGATTGAAGATTTGGGTTTTCAATATAAGCAATAAGATTATAAACTCCCGGAACAACCTCAAAGGATCGTGACCACAAAACCTCTGGAGCTAAGGTTTGAGAAGTACAAATTAAAATACAACTACCACCGCAATCTACTCCGGATTCATCACCATTTTTTTTATTATCAAAACAGGTTGGATCTTCATACCAATAAAAATAACTGAAAACCGTGACCACCACAATGATCGGTAGCAAAATACCAGATAAATAAAGGAGGCGTCTTTTGGCTGCCCAAGTTATCATCCCCTATATCATAACAAAAAAGTGGCAAGGAGTGAGGCTCTCCTTGCCACCGGGAGTCCACGACAACACGAAACGTGTCAGCATAGTAGATCCTATGCCCGGGGAACACCGGTCAGGAGCCTCTTAGCATCTGGCAGAAATACTAGAGTTCATCAAACCAACCTGGCATTCACCCTGTGTCGTGTAAGCAAAACTAAAGAACGAAAAATGTTTGAACACTTTGTTCCGGCGATTACCTACTCTGGCCCTTTTGAGGGGCTACCATCGGCACTACGGCGCTTAACTTCCGTGTTCGGAATGAGAACGGGTGGTACCACCGCGTTAAATCACCAGAACAAAAGGTTCAAACAACATTGTGGTAATTCCACACAACAGAATATAGGATGTATTTTTGAAATACAAAAGCGATTTCCAAATTTCCTAACAAGATCGGCTAATTAGTACACCTCAGCTTAGCATATTACTATGCTTACACTTAGTGCCTATCAACGTGGTAATCTCCCACGGGCCTCAAACGATTCCTAATCTTAAAGCAGGCTTCCCGCTTAGATGCTTTCAGCGGTTATCCCAACCGAACATAGCTACTCGACAGTGCTCCAGGCGGAACAGCCGATAGACCAGAGGTTCGTTCATCCGGGTCCTCTCGTCGCGCGTATCCCCTATTTCTAGGAGCACAGACTATATCTTCACCCCAAAGGGTGTTGGCGTATTACCCATATAAGCTGTCATTTTCTATGAAATGATTCCTCTGTATATGAGTCTGATGTTAAAAACATCAAGTCGTTACGGGGTCAAACTTAATAAATTAAGTCGACTTCCCACGGTATTATCTTAAAGAGAATTATGGTCCTCAAGTGAATTATATCACAGACTGGACCGTACTGTGTATAACTCTCGGATCATAATCATATAAAGACTTCACCGTTATTAGCCAAATTTGCCCTATAAGTTTCCTCATAGGCTAGCAATTTCTTACTACGGACAAACCTTCTCAAGAATCAACGCCTGTAGTAGATAGGAGACCAACCTGACTCACGTCGGTCTGAACCCAGCTCGCGTACCTTTTTAATTGGCGAACAGCCAAACCCTTGGGAGCTTCTCCACCCCCAGGATAAGGTGAGCCGACATCGCTGTCGTTTTTGAGTTATATTTCCTTATCTATTTTCCTATCTTGAAAGACGAACTCCCATTACTGGAAGGATCGGACTATATCTTCATCCTATACTCGAAAGTACAGGAGATTGGCGTGTAGTCTCTACGGGGTCAAACTTAACAAATTAAGTCGACTTCCCACGGTATTGCCCATACATGAAAGTGCTAACACACTTCGCTGGTGTATGGAGTCCACCGTTATAGCCAATTTATTTTTGTAGAGTATTGCTACTCTAGGCACCCCGATGATATGTTCTTTTTACGTAACATAAAGTTAAGGTGCCGAACACCACCGTCGCTATGGACGCTTAGGTGGTACCAGCCTGTTCATTATGTGTTGGCTGGTGAATAGACTATATCATCACCCTTACATTTCTAAGGGGACGGCGTATTAGCATATCTCCCCTGTTCAAGAGAGACATACTCCGAGAAGAAAAACTTCTCAAGTCGTTACGGGGTCAAGGAGATTTTATAGTTAAATAATTCTAGAACATGGGGACTGATAATCTTATGAAGTTTTTTACTTTCCTCTACATTAAAAAATAAAGCAAATCCTTTATCTTTTTTATCATAGAGTTTGGCCCGAAGGCCAAAGTTTTCAAGGAGTGCCCTTCTGAGCAACTCTCCTTCTTCATGAGACACTCTGCCAAGATAGATGTAGCTGTTGCTATCTTTCTTGTAGAAATATCCATCATCCATGTACCAAACAGCAAGCGTTATGGGCTGATCAAGAAACTTAGCAATATCTTTCGGTATTGTTTTCTTTCCTTCTTGATAGAAATATTTTCGCCATTTTCCGAAAGCGGGTGTGGCACTTGATTGCCACCTAGAGTACTTGTACTCTTTACCACTTTTTGGATTAACTCTCTTAAGCAAGCTTGGCTTGCCTTGAAAAAGTCTGCCGAATATATTTCCTTTCCACAAAACATAGTCCTTTTGCTTATGACCATGTTCCAGTCTCAATCTGGCATTCTTCTCTCCGGTTTTCTGTAGAAAACCATCACCAAGAACAGTGCCAATCAAAACATTCTTTTGCTGTTTAGTTAATTCCATTAATTAATCTTAACATCTTTTATCTCCCGACTTCCCACGGTATTGCGCACTCTAAAACCTTTCATCTAGAAAGGAGACCTGTGCGTTTCTACCGTTATAAGCCGTTTGTATCCATGACATCGGGCGCGGTGTCAGGACGCGAGATTGCGCACTAAGACTATTCAGATCTTAATACGACCTCGCTTCTCCGCAAATTACTTCGCGGGAGGACAACAAGACTCTTATTTCAGAGTCCATCCCCAGGGTAGCTTTTATCCGGTAATCTTCGGCCGCATCTAACGCGGACCGTCGGTTCACTATGCTCTGCTTTCGCATCTGTTCGACATGTACGTCTCACAGTTAAGCTCTCTTGTGCCATTACGCTATCGACACGGTTTCCATCCGCGCCTAGAGAACCTTAATAGACTCCTCCGTTACTCTTTAGGCATTTGTGTTTCCCAATTTGTATTTCATGCTAGGTATTATAAAGGGTTCAACTAAAACCTTGAATCTCTTAGCAGATTCACTTGGTATATATATTCTCCAATATTTTCCCTTTTGCTTATGCAATCTCGTCGTGAGATTGAATTTTCTCTTTAAGATACCTTGTAAGATTTTTTGATCTTGATGTTTATATCCAAGTGTATGGATATTATACGTAAGATGTTTGCTCGATTTTCTGGATCCGTCATCCATAAACCAAAAAGCTAGTGACTTTTCCGTAATCATCTTTTCCAGCAAAGGTGGAACTCTTTTCTTTCCTTCTAGATAAAACTGCTGCCCATAAAACCTTAATAAACCATGAGAAAAAGTTGTAAACCAAACAGATGCTGGTTTAGAATTTCTCATTTTCACTTTGGGCTTATTGACAGTCCAATTTTTAAACAATTTATAGACATGATTCTCATAATCTATTTGAGAACAGCCATGTTCTATTTTGAGTCTAAAAGTTTTTCCACCATTCTGAGTCTCCAGATGACCATCTCCGAGCAATAATCCAACAAGAACATCTTTTTGTTCTTTCGTTAATGACAGTTTACTTTTTCTGTCACGAATTTCTTTTGAATTCATTTAATTACTTTGGGCCGGAACTTATAAGTTCCACTCCATGTCGCCATGGAGATCGGACTATATCTTCACCCTTGTTTCCAAGGAGTCTGGCATATAGTCTCTGAGGATCCCTACAAAATAGGTTTCCTGCTGATTGTCTGCAAATACATATTTTTACCCGTTCGACTTTGCGGTAATGTACTATCTTCAGCCATTTAAGGCACAGAGTTTCCAGCATACAGCCAGATTGCCAATCTACCTCTCGGTAGAAAGTCCCCTTTTTTATTTTTTTAGGGGGCGCGTCGAGGAGAGCGCCCCACTCAAACTGCCTACCAGATACTGTCCCGTCGCGTTTTTTCCACGAAGGTTAGAACATACCTTTTCCAAGAACGGTATTCCACTGATGACTCCACGATACCCGAAAGTTCGCTTCAAAGTCTCCCGTCTATGCTACGCATGTAAAAAATATGACCAATACCAAGCTGCAGTAAAGCTCCTGGGGTCTTTTCGTCTAACTACAGGTAGCCGGCATCTTTACCGGCATTGTATTTTCACCGAGCAAATCCTCGAGACAGTTGCTCACTCGTTACGCCATTCGTGCACGTCGGAACTTCATTTTTTCAATCCTCTATTACTAGAGGCATAGACTATATCTCTATCTCAACAATCGTACAATTTCTATAGTCGAGAATCGGCGTGTCATGGTATTAATTATACCATCCATGTCACCACTGTACGGTAGTGACATAAGTCGTTACGGGGTCATAATCTCAAAAGAGATTAGACTTCCCACGGTATTGCCCTCTCATTATCGCTCTGTCCTTGAAAACAGAACAATGAAGTGGGGTTCCACCGTTATAGCCGATACTTACCACAATTGTGGCAATAGGACAGCATCGCTGCTGAACCGGGCAGTTTCCTTACCCGACAAGGAATTACGCTTGATTTTGTTACTCTTCTTGCGAAGGAATGGGGTATTTCTACCCATTTCTCTATGTCGCCATAGAGTCCGGACCATATCTTCATCCATTTATATGGATGTTGGTTTGTGGTCTCTGAGGATTCTTGCTAAATTCTTTCCAGCTTTTTTACGATTCATCGTATCTGCTATCTTAGCGATACGGATCAAACCTTTTTTCTCCAAATGCGTATCCTTACTAATAAGTTCTACACAATTTGCAAACTTTTCAAAGTTTTGTTTTTTTGTAGTACGTAGCTGATTTTCTTTGAAAAATGGTATTACAACCTCTAGTAGATCTTTTCTTTTCCTAACTACATAACGGTACAGATGCTCGTTATGATTATCATATCGAGTATTGATGTAAACATTTCCCACTCCAAAGAATTTCTGAATCTTATCCAACACAAGCTTACTGCTTTCACCTTGGGTGATAGCAAACTCATGGAAGATTTGGTAACCCGTTTTGTATCCACGTCGAGTTCTATTTTCCTCCTTTTTATCACTTTGTTTAACAAAGCCAAGAGAAAAACAACCTTCTCCATCAACAAAACCAATTATCCAGTTTTTGAATTCAACAAGCCTTTCCTGCTGATTGCCTGCAGAAGATACATTTTTACTTTTTGACATAAAGACAAGGTCTAAATAAACCTTGTTTCATTATACCAAACTAGTAGTACTTCATACTCAGGTTTTCCAGCATACTAACCAATTTAATTTGGACTAACTCTTACATTACTGTAAGAGAAGGCAGCATTGTGCTGTTTATCTCTTTACCACTCCTTAATAAACAGTCCCAGTCCTTCTACCACCCTTTCGAAAAAGAGAGGCAGAACCTTAGGACCGTTCAATTAAGGATTTTGTTTGTTAGCTGTATATCGCTATACAGATCGGACTATATCATCACCCTAGATTCGTCGACTTTCCAATTTGAACCTAGTCTGTCTTGCGTGTAGTCTCTGAGGATCCCCACAAAATAGGTTTCCTGCTGATTGTCCGCACTTCAGGATTTTTACCAAATTGGTACCTGAAGATACTCGGAGTTCCCAGCATATAGCAAGATTTTTTAACGTAACTACAACGGTAACTTATAGTTACGGCCGACATTCACCCGGGCTTATAACAGTCAGCCCTAAATTAAAAATTCAGGACCGCCGATATTTAACCTTCGGGCATTGGTCAGGCGTCACCCCCTATACATACTCTTGCGAGTTCGCAGGGAGCTGTGTTTTTGATAAACAGTCGATAAGCATACTTTAGCTGCGGCCCATACTAGATGGGCAGGCCTTATTGCTAACTTACGGCCACTTTTTTGCCGAGTTCCTTGAGGATCTCTCACTCGTTCGCCTAGGTCTTCTCGACCCAATCACCTGTGTCGGTTTGCGGTACGGTTTGTATATATTTAATCTTAGAAGCTTTTCTTGGAATCGTGCTCGGTAGAATTTCCTTCGGCGAACCTCCAGATTTCCACTCTACTCGGATTGATGATATACGGATTTTCCTATATATCGTCCTCATAGCATGGACGCAAATCCAATAATGCGCTCTACTTACAACAATCCGTCCCTTCATCGAAACATATACAAGTCATGGAATATTTACCATGTGTCCATCGAGTTCAGCTTTCGCCATTCCCTTAGGACCGACTAACCCTTCGCTGATTGTCATCGCGAAGGAAACCTTGATTTTTCGGCGGGCAGGGTTCTCACCTGCCTTGCGGTTACTTGTGCCAACATTCTTACTTCCATACGCTCCACCACGGCTCACGCCTTAGGCTTCATCGCGGAATGGAATACTCTCCTACCACTCTATCTTCCCAAAGGTTAATAGAGTCCTCAGCTTCGGTACTATACTTAGCCCCGATTATCTTCGGTGCAAAATCTCTTGATCAGTGAGCTGTTACGCTTTCTTTAAAGGATGGCTGCTTCTAAGCCAACCTCCTGATTGTCGGAGAAATTTCACCTCCTTAAGTGCACTTAGTATAGATTTAGGGACCTTAGCTTGAGATCCGGGCTGTTTCCCTTTTGACCAATGGACCTTAGCGCCCACAGTCTAACTGCCGTACTTAACGTTCCAGTATTCGGAGTTTGATAGGTTAGGTGAGGTTTCCCCCTATCCTGACCTTCCAGTGCTCTACCCCTGGACGAAACATACGACGCCAACCCAAAAGCTGTTTCGGAGAGAACCAGCTATTACCAAGCTCGATTAGCTTTTCACTTCTTACCACAGGTCATCCCAATGAATTGAACGACATACGGGTTCGGGCCTTCATTTGTCTTTCGACAAACTTCACCCTGCCCATGGCAAGCTCGCTTGGCTTCGGGTCTTATACATACGACAAACGCGCTATTAACACTCGGTTTCCCTGCGCCTGCGGGGGTAAACCCCTTAGGCAACGCCATATATATAAAATCGTTGGCTCATTCTTCAATAGGCACGCCGTGACAGTTCGAAAACTGCTCCGACTCCTTGTAGGCATACGGTTTCAGGTCTATTTCACTGCCCTCTCCGGGCTTCTTTTCACCTTTCCCTCACGGTACTAGTTCACTATCGATCTCTAAAAGTATTTAGCCTTACCAGTTAGTACTGGCGAATTCACCCAGGCTATTCGTGTCCTGGGCTACTCAAGAACGAGAACAAAGAAGTTTATATGTTTTCGAATAAGGGGCTATTACCCTCTAGGGCCTGTCTTCCCAGACAGTTCTTCTAACATATAATTTTGTAACTTCTCTTACGTAAACGTAACATTCTCCTCTTACAACCCCGGACATCACTCCCCAAGCACACAATGTGCACTCAAGGAGTGAAATCCGGTTTGGGCTCCTTCCATTTCGCTCGCCGCTACTGTGGAAATATTTCTGCATTCGCAGAATTTTTTTCTGTTCCTCCGGGTACTGAGATGTTTCACTTCCCCGGGTCTACTCTCTGGATCAAGTCGCAGAGTTCCTGTCAAAGACAGGAGGGTTTCCCCATTCGGAAATCTTCGGATTAACGGTTGCTAGGCACCTTCCCGAAGCTTATCGCAGCCATACCACGTCCTTCATCGTCTTTTAGAGTCTAGGCATCCTCCGTACGCCCTTAAATTTCTTATTAGGAAATTTAAAAACCGCCTAAACAACATAACCTAAGTTATGTTATGTGCATCACTTTCAATGAGTAGAAAATGATGCATCTTTTTTGTATCTCGGTAAGACACTACTTGCGTAGTGCCTGAAAATACATTTTTTCTCGAATATTTATGATATTCGAGACCTATATTCTGTTGTGTAAAATCACAACGTTTCAATTGTCAATGAACTTGTCCGAGGAAAAGAAAAAATCCGCTTTCCAGCGAGCGGACTAACAAGGCGACCCCATAACAGTTCAACTTGTTACCGCTTTAACCTTCTCTTTAAAACCTTTGACATGTAGGAACCAGTATATATGTACCAATATAAATGTCAACATTGTTTTAGACAACAAAAAGAACCCCGAAAGGGGTTCTTTTCTAAGAACTCAAATTCCTTTAAACCTACTTATTCGCAATCTCGCTTCGAGTCTTTTCAATAAAGTTGGCCGCAGCCTGCTGGCCACCAAGACCGAATGAAAGTCCGAGCGCCAAGGCAACAGCTACAACTACTCCAGTGAATAGAGTCTGTACGAATCCTGAAGCAATCCCAAGCTGGTTTAGAGCAACCAACAGACCGAAAATCCAGATTGCCCATTTTGAAACGCTTCCAGCCAGATGAGCATGTCCGAATCCCCCCGCCTTTACTGAACTGATAACTAATCTTTTGACAATATCACCCAAGACACCGGCTACAACCAAGACGATGGCAGCAACAATTACCTGTGGAAGATATAGGAGAACTACTTGTTGCAAGAAGACATTCACCTGCTCAAGTCCGAGAACATCAAAAGCGGCAACCAAGAAGACGATAATAAAGAACCATTTTACAAGACCTCCGATAAACGCTCCTGAGTTAAGAGCAATTCCGCCTCTTTCTAAAATATCGACAAGACCTGATTTCTCCAAAGCATTGTCAACCTTGAGTGACTTAAACACTTGAGCCACAACTCGACCAAATAGAGCACCGATAATCCAACCAATGATTAGGATTACGATAGCGACGATAAGATTTGGTACGTACTGCACAAGTCCAGCCCAAAGATCCTGGAAAGAACTTATAAGTACTGTACTCCATGTATCTACTAACATACGCATTAAAAGTTACTAATAATCAAATTAAAGCCGTTGTTTATGTGTAAACAAACAACAAATTTGTAATAGGGGCAAGCCCTACATATATAATAACACAAACTTTTTAATTCAAATCCCCAAACTTGTTAATAATCTTCTGATGTGGATAGTCCAAAATGTCCCTAAGCAGCTTATCGTACATATCTAGCCGATAAGTGAACTCTGGAGTCTCAAAAACAGCGTAGGACAGCTCTTTACCGATCTCTGACTCCATTGTGCGTACGGCTCGATCCAGAGCCTTTTTCCTAATCTTATCCCCAACCACCAGCAAATCTACCCGACTATCTTGATCGTGAACGAAAACTCCAGCCACCACAATTAACTTCATTTTTCCAACTCTTCTCAGACGATTAGCGATATCTGAATGTTTAATTGGGCCCATTTCAACCAAAAATTCCTTCAGGGGTCTAATGTACAGAAACTTCGGATCAAGAGACCACATTGGTTTTCTTCTGACTGAACGCCTTTTAAGCAAATCAACCTTTTCTAAGTTTTTTAATTCTTTTCTAGCCACCTCTCTGGAAACTTTGGCTCTTCTAATAACCTCATCCATTTTAAAGCCAACCTGCGAATTAAAGAGAAAAAGTCTCATTATTTTAACTTTAGCGATACTACCAAAGATTCTCTCCAAAATTTCTATTGATTTCATATCTGGATTATACCAAAAAGAAAAAGCCCCCGCGAAGTGCAGGGGCTTGGGAAATCAAGAGGACCTTGTTAAAAAAGAAGAGAACTGAGTGCCTAAGCACCTGAGGACTCGGGTTCCAAGTCGCAGAAGTAGAGGAAGGCGAAGCCAGTGCGCCAAACACGCTCAAAGCGGCCAAGGTCGAACTCGAAGTCACCGTCCGAGAAACAGTACACGCTCGGCACCCCGTAGTCGCCGCCGGCATCTTGCCAGAGACGGTCTGGTTCATCGAAGGATACATACGACTTACCTTTCGGCAACTGATCGCGCTTCTGTTCGAAAACGAGGGATAAACCCTGTGCACCGGTGTGGATGGCCT